>Ga0187765_10000287_pt1 | contig 18189 bp, 15 predicted proteins | sample 0216_QUI02_MP05__3_FD_133018 | JGI IMG/M metagenome (GOLD analysis project Ga0187765, IMG submission 133018) | Tropical peat soil microbial communities from peatlands in Department of Meta, Colombia - 0216_QUI02_MP05_10_MG | ecosystem: Environmental > Terrestrial > Soil > Wetlands > Peat ...
CGACAAACGACGTCTTGATGCCCGGCACGGCGATGCGATCCTTGTCGGTGAAATCGGCAAGCGTTTTCACGTTCGGATTGCGCGTGACGAGCCAGACCGATCCGCCGCCGACGCCGCACAGTCCTCGAACTTCGCTCTGCGGAATTCCTCGCGCCTTGCTCCAGAGCGTGAGGAAACCCGGCACGCCGACCGAGGCAACATCCAGCGCGCCGGAAAGCATCGCATCGTTGATGACGTTGCCGCCGTCGATGACGCGATACGTGACCTTCACGTCGCCGAGGCCGGCGGCAGCGGCGTGCTTCTCCACCAGCTTTTGCTTTTCCAAGATGTAGAGCGGCAGGTAGTGGATGCCGAAGCCGCGGGAAATGCGCAATTCGCTGGATTCGGCCCGCGCCGCGCCAGCAGATGTGGCCGCAGCGATGGCAACGAGCGCGCCCAGAACAATCATGCCGGATCGTTTCATGGCTGTTTTCCTATCTGGCCAGCGCCTGCAGGAGAATTCCGACATCCGGAAGCGTCTCGCATTCTAGCATAAGCGAAGATATCCGCTCGGCCTGGCTGTCGGGTATTGCACGACGGACGAGCTTGCGGAACTTTTCCACGATGTGGCGCTGCTCGGCGAATTTCGCCTCGCTGCCGTATGGTACCTCCATTGTTTCCACATGGACACTGCCATCGGTCAGATGCACCTCGACCCGCACCATATGACGGAACTTGGCGCCGCGCGCGGTAATGGCCGGGTCGTGCCGCACTTCGACCTTTTCCGCCAGTGCCATGCGGCGCGGATCGGCCACGACGGTTTCGGAGAATTGCTCGACAAACACGTCGCCTTCGATGAGCAGGGTGGCGACGCAGAACGGCAGATTGAGCTGGGCTGCGGTCAAGCCCTGCGGCCGATAAGGCCAGCCAACGTGATCGACGGTGACTTGCGAGCCATGAACAACAATCTTCTCCACCTCGTCGGGCCGGAATGGCCGCCGGCGCATGATGGCGCGAAGGCCGTCGAGCGTCGTGTGATTTGAGCCGACGCAGGAATAGAACTTGAGCGCGACGCTCATGGTCTCGAACCGCTCGCCGAGGCCGGCCGTCAATTCCGCGAGCTTGAAGCGATCGTGCGAGCGCGAGAATGTCGTGCAAAAGCCGCCGTAGTCGCTCTCGAACACGTCGACGATGCCGGTGAATCCGGCGTCCGCCAGCAAAGCGGCGTAGAGACCGCTTTGCGCCGAGCGGCCGGCGTGCATGCGCTTGACCATGGCGCCGAATTGCGCGGCCATAAGACCCGCGGATTGCGTGCCGGCGATGCCGAGGGCGTGGACCACCTTCTCGGCCGGCAGTTTGAGACCCGCCGCGGCGCCTGCCGCTGCCGAGAAGACGCCGACGGTAGCGCCGGAGTGCCAGCCTTGGCCGATATGCTCGGGCCCCATGCAGAGGCCGACGCGCGGCCCGATCTCGTATCCCGCCACGGCTGATGCGAGAAAATCGCGACCGCTCATTCCGGGTCGCAACTCCGCCACGGCAACGAGCGCCGGCAACGCCACTGCACCGACGTGCAGGACGCCGGCGCGGTGGACATCATCGAGCTCGAAGCTTTGCACCAGCGTGCCATTGACGAGCGCGGCATGCGGCGCGGACAATAGTTCGTTCGTGCCCCAAACGCGGCAAGCGCGCGACTGGTCCAGGCTTGCGAGCGTCCGTCGAAGTATGCGGCTCCAGTCGAGATTGGCGCCGAAAATTGCGCAACCAAGCGCGTCCAGGATCAGCAGCTTGATGCGGGTGACCACTTCGGGCGGAATGCGGTCGTAGCGCAGCGCTGAAACGAAATCGGCTATGCCGCGCGTGTAGGGATTTTCTCGTTTTGCGCCGGTGCTCACGCAGGCAAGTGCAGCATGCCGCAACGACCGTGTCGAGGCTTGGGTCAATCAGCAAAATTTGGGTTGAAAACGAATTGAAGGTTTGCGTCGCGCGTGCCATTTTTACGTGTATGCCGGCGGTCCAATTCTATTGTCCCCACTGCGGCGCCCTGTACGAAAGGGCCGATACCAAAGTCGTATCCCGGGGCGATGGCAGCGTTGCGTGCGTGGTGTGCAGGAACACCATACACCGATGGACCGACGCGCCCGCGCCGGTGTTCAAGCTGATCAAGCGTCCGGAGAGCGACACGCAATAGGGGCCGTACCGCTCGCTCCGCCGGCGGCGCCGGCTCGGGCTTGTCCGCGATATATAACTCTGGGTAGTCTTGCGGCCGGGGCCGTCAACATCGACGCGGAGCGGCGCGAGACATCGTTGCGAGGAGGGTTACGATGAGATCACTCATTCTGGTTTGTGCGGTTCTGTTGGGCTTGGCCGCAACTTTGCAACCGGCGGCAGCGGCCGAAGTTCGCGTGTATGTGCGCCACGAGGTCAACGACTACGCGGCGTGGCGCAAAGTCTACAACGAGTTCAATGCCACGCGACGCAAGCTTGGCGTGATCAATCAGGCGGTTTACCGGACCGTCGATAACGGCAACGACATCACGGTAATCCACGACTTCAAATCGATCGAGCAGGCGAAGGCATTTGTGGCATCTCCCGATCTGAAGGCCGCGATGGATAAAGCCGGCGTGAAGGGCACCCCGCAAATCTGGTTCACCACCAGAGCCACCCGCTAGGGAGGCGCGCGTCATCATCTCAGCCGAACGCAGTGATCGGCCGAACGGTCGATGATTGCAGGTCGAACGGTTATGGGGCGCGTCGCGGCGCCGCTACTTGAGCGAGATTTGCATCCCGCTCAAATCAAGTTGAATTTCCAATCCGACTTGGCGGCCACGCAGCACAAGCACCACGCCCTTCGTATTTTTCAACTTCGCGGTTTTTTTGCCGCCGACGACGGCATAACCCGCTTCTGCCGCGCCATAGGTTCCGGCGATATCGGACACGTTGTTCAGGTTCTGGACCGTACCGGCAAGCTCGGCTTTCGAGGCGCCAAAGGTGGCACCCAAGCTGACGCCGCCGATGTTCAGCGGATAACGTTTCCCTTGATAGACCAGCGTGCCGCTGCCGCCCGAAGCCCCGACGATGAAGCCCGCGCTGACGAAGGTGATGTAGATTTCCGGCGGCTTCTGGTCGGCCTGGGCATGCGACGAGGTGCTCGCCGGCAACAGCGCGACCATCAAGGTCGCGACATACAGAACAACTGCACAAACGCGCGACATGCGTCCCTCCCGGTTCTAGGCGACGAAAGCATTCCACGGCCGCTGAAGCCTCGCAAGCCGGTGGAAGTAACAATTTGCTAACCATATCCGGCGCCGACCGTAATGGATTGAAACAATTTCCCAATTTTCTCTCGCTAGACCTGAATCCTGCTGGCATCGGCGGATCGGCCTGATTCGCGACGAAGGCATGTGATGGCGTATGTCGATTTCCAAGGCTGTCGACAAGGCAGTTAGCGCGTCGCCGGACAACACTCAGACGCTTGCCGAAACCGCGCAGGCGAACCTCGCCTTGCTGGGCGCGCTCCTGAGCATCGAGGACGACAGCGATTCATTTGCGGAACTGTTCGAAGCGCTGAACGCCGTGTTCGCGTGCGACCAAGCCATGGTTCTGGACAGCCAGGGTACGGAGTTGGAATGCGCGGCATCGGAGCCGGGGGGATTGAGCGGCCGCCGCTGGCCCAAGCATGCATTCCAGGACGTTCTCAACGGCCGAATCCTGACCGGCGGGGCCGGCATGGAAGTCCAGGATTTTCAGCGCGCGCTGTCAAACGTGTTCTCGCCCCTGCAGCCGGCGCTTTGTCTGCCGATCGGGCTGGGCGGCCGACCGGCCGTTCTGGTCCTGCTCCGTGCGCTCGGCAAAGAGAATTTCGCCGGGGGCGCCGTCGTGATCGCGCGGCAGTGCGCGGTGGTCGCATTGGCGGCGCTGGCGGCACGCAACAGCGGAAAGCTCGACGCTGAGATCGAGCGCCTGAATCAATTCGTCACGCAAGTACGGCAGGACGAACAAAAGGCGCAGAACAGCAATGAGCTGCTGCAGGACATATTCGATCATCTTCCGATCGGGGTAACGGTGCAGGACAGCGATGGGCGCTTCATCCTGGTCAATTCGACCGCTGCCATCAATTTGGCAACGCCGAAGAACGTGCTGATGGGCGCATCGCCGGCCGATTTCTTGCCGCCGGCGGAAGCGGCGCAACGACGCCAATGGGAAATCGATCTGATCCTTTCGGACAAGTCGATCAATACCGAAGAGACAATCAAGGACGGCAATAGCGAGCGGACCTGGCTGACGTCGCATCAGCCGCTGCAGACTTTCGACCAGAAACTGTTGCTCTCAAGCTCGCTCGATATTTCGGAACGCAAGCGTTTCGAGCGCGAGCTTGCGCGGCTGGCGCATTACGACGACCTGACCGGCTTGCCGAACGGCCTCCTGTTCCAAAAGCGCGTCGAGCAGATCGTGCAGCGCAACGAGACCATTTCCCGCTTTGCGGTGGCGTTCATCGACATCGATAATTTCAAGCACATCAACGACTATTACAGCCACGCGGTCGGCGACGCGCTGCTGGTGCAAATCACGCTGCGCATAAAAAAGAGGCTGCGCGACAGCGACATGCTGGCGCGAATCAGCGGCGACGAATTCATGCTGTTGATCAATCCCGAGAAAGACGAAGATCAGCTTCGCGCCCTTATCGACAATATCCTGCGCGATCTCAAGCAGCCGTTTCATATCCAGGCGTTCGAGATCTTCACGTCGGCCTGCATCGGGGTGAGTATCTATCCCGAACATGGCACGGGCTACGACGTTCTGCGCCGTAATGCCGGCAGTGCGCTGTACCGGGCCAAACATTCGTCGCGCGGCAGCGTGGTTTACTTCGACGCCAACATGGGATTGGCGAACACCGCGCGGATGGAGATCGAGCAGCGTCTGCGCCTGGCGATACGCGATCAGCGTTTCTGTTGCGCCTTTCAGCCAAAGGTGGACATGCAGACCCAGGACATCATCGGATTCGAAACGCTGGTGCGTTGGCGCGATGATGATGGAGAAATTCATCCTCCCGGAGACTTCATCGGGCTCGCCATCGAGCTCGGTTTGATCGATCCGGTAACGGATTTCGTGCTGGCCGAGGCGATCAACTCGATCGAGCGGCTGGATGAGGCGTTCGGCGGCAGCCCCACGATCAGCATCAACGTTGCGGCCAAGCAGGCCGGCGACCTGCATTTCATGCTTCCGTTCATGGAATCATTGCGTTCCAGCGGCTATGCCGACCGCATCATGCTCGAGCTCACCGAGGATGCCTTTGCCGCAAAGGGCATTTTTCAAACGCAGGTACTGCCGGTGCTTCGCCAGATCGGGGTTCGCGTCTCGATCGACGATTTCGGCACCGGCTATTCGTCGTTGTCGGCGCTGGCGGATATCACGGCGGACGAGGTCAAGGTGGACCGGTCGTTCATCACCGACATCCATAAGCGGCCGCGCAATCAGAGCGTCTTGCGGGCAATCGAGTCGATCGCGCAGGCGCTTGGAATGAGCATCATCGCCGAAGGCGTGGAAACGTTGGAGGAGCTGACGTATCTGCGCACCGCCTCGCGCATCCGCTATGCGCAAGGCTTCTATTTTTCCAAGCCGCTCTATCTTGATGAGGTCACCAGCACGCGCAGCGGGCAAGTGAGCGGCCGCAGCATGGAACCGGCGCGTGAAAGCCTTGAGGGGCGTGAGAACGATACCTACCGCGCGCTCCGCAGAATACGAGCCCGGCAGATCTGATCAACCAACGATGAATTATTTGCGTGCTTAGCGCGTCAACGTTCCGGACGCAGGGTTACGCAACGGCGCATAAGGCTCGGGCCGCTCGCCGAGAGGCTTTCGCAACAGGCCAAGGCGATTGGCATCCTGCGGCTGCGGTTGTCCCACGGCGGGGCCCGGCTGGAGCGGGGGTGCCGCGGAGCCAGGCAACGGCTTGACGGCCGGCAGCGACTCTTCGGCAAGTTTGCGTTGGCTGAGCGTGGCGCCGCGCCAGCGCTCGACGACCGACGCAATAAAGTTCAGGTCTTGGCCGTCCGCTTGAAGATCGGAATTATCGGCGAGTGCCTCGCTTCTGGGCAGACGTTCGGACGACAACTCGGCAAACGTCAACCTGGTCGGCAAGGGAACGCCGACGCCGAAGGCCAAAGCCTCGCGCGTGCCGAGCGATGGCACGAAGTTGAACAGATTGGCAGCGGCATCGGAAATCGCCGATCGCAGCAGCCCCTGGTCGCGGTCGTTGGACATGCGCATGGCGAAAAGCGTGCTGCACTGAGAAATGATGGTTGCATCGAGCTCGGCCGGGCGCTGGGTGACCAGACCGAGGAAAACACCGTATTTTCGCCCTTCCTTGGCAATCCGGGAAATCGCCCGTCTGGTCGGCGCGAAGCCAACGGAACGGTCGGTCGATGCGTAACGGTGCGCTTCCTCGCAGATGAACAGCAATGGCGCGGCCCCGTCGCTCCACAATCCAAAATCGAATGCCATGCGGCACAGCACCGAGACCACGGCATCCACCACCTCGGCGGGGAAACCGGCCAATTGCATGATCGTCATCGGCTTGCCGGCGACCGGAAGCCGGAACAACTGACTGATGGCTTCGGCCATCGTGTCGCCGCCGACGTTGGCGTTGTCGAACATGAAGCCATAACGCGGATCATTGCTGACGGAGTCGATGCGCGTGATGAGCTTGTGATAGTTCATGCGCGAGGAGCGGTTTTCGAGCTTGCCCATCCGCTCGTCGATCAGGGAGATCAAATCCGCCAGACGGTAAGGTACGGGCGTGTCGACGGTGTAGCCGATGCTCTTTGTGTCAACCTTCTTGATCGCCGGCCGGTCCGCCGAGGGGCGGTACTGCGTGTAGTTTGCCTTCGCGACCGGAATGACTTCGGCGAGAATTTCGATTTCCTCCTCGACCCCCAGGCGGCCGGAAAAGAAGACGTCGACGATCTCCTCGAAATTGAAAAGCCAGAACGGCAGTTTCAGATTATTGGGATTGACCACATAGGAAAGCTCGCCGAAGCAGCGGCCGTATTCATTGTGGGCGTCGAGCATGAAAATGCGCAGATCCTTTCGAGTCCCCAGGATCTGCTGCAAAATGAGCGCGACCGCGCTCGATTTGCCGACGCCGGTCGTGCCGAGAACGGCGAAGTGCTTGCTCAGCATTTCGTCGATGTCGATACAGGGGCTGATGGTGTTGTCCTGATACAAATGTCCGATCTTGATGGTCTTGTGACTCGATCCGTCGAAGACAACGCGCAATTCCTGGCTGGTGAGCGGAGTGACCGGGTCGCCAATGGTCGGATAATCGGAAACGCCGCGGTGAAAGCGTATGCCGTCCGCACCGCGCTGGCTGATCTCGCCCATGAGATCGACCCGAGCGACCGCCGCGCTGCCTTGCTCCTGAAGCGCGGACGATGTTTGCACGGAGACGTCGGTAATCATGCCGACGATGAGCGCCCTGCGCGTTTGAATCTTCACGAACTTGCCGACCGTAATGCTGTCGCGGTGGGAATCGGCGAGGGCTTCGCGATAGATGCCGACCATCGCCTGGGAGCCACTCACGGAGTGGACGTGGCCAAGCGGCTTGCTGGCTGCAAGCGGGTTGGCTTGATCGAGAATCGCGCTGGTCTCCAGCATCGGTGCCGTCTCGTTTTGACAGGATTGGCGCCCGATATGTATCGATGAGCAATCTAAATTCGGTTAAGCCTCGACCGGCCGACGGCAGTCGAAAAGCCGCCAATCCGCAGGGCCAGATTTGGTTTACGGCAGGTTAAATACACAATTCAGGCGAGCGTCCGCACTCCTGCTACCGCAGATTGGAGACGAACGTTTTTTTGCTACTTCGAGGCGGCGTAGTGCGCGAGCGCCGCCAGATCGGCGTCGGCAAGTCCCGCGACCGCGCCGCTCATGAGCGTATCGGCGCTCTCGCGCTTGCTGTCGCGAATTTGCCGGAGCGCCTCGATCATGTAGTCCACACGCTGCTTTGCGATGCGCGGCACTTGCTCATCGCCGGCAAAGTTCGGCTTGTGGCAGGAGACGCATTTTTTCTGCGCGGCAATCTCGGCGCCGCGCTTGATCAGCGCCGGATCGATCGATTCGTTGCTCGCCTTGGGCGGTAGTTTCGCGTAATGCGCCGCCAGTGCATCCAGGTCGCCGTCTTTCAAATCCTTCACGAACGGCGCCATCGCCGCGACCTTGCGCACGCCCTCGCGCATCAGGAACAGCTGATTGAGGATGAAGAAAGCCGGCTGGCCTGCCAGCGACGGAGTTTTTGGCAAGGGCGAATTGCCGTCCGCGCCGTGGCAGCTCGCGCATTGCGCGATGCGGTCGGCAAGAGTCGGGTTCTGACCAAGAACCGGACCGCCGGTAAAAACGGCGGCCGCCAATCCAAGAACCAGCGGCCGCCATCGGGTACGCATGACGCTCATGGCGCCGTGCTTTAGTTGCTTGCGGTCTTCGCGCCGTAGGTGATGCGGTAGATCGCGCCGCCCGTTTCGTCGGACACGAGCAACGATCCGTCGGCCAACGGCAGCACGTATGTCGGACGGCCGTAGAACGAATTGGTCTTCTCATCCAGGAGCCCGGTCAGGAACGGCTCGATCCTGGCGGTTCCACCCGAGATACGCGCCACAACCACGTCATAGCCGAATTTCTTCTCGCGGTTCCACGAACCATGCCGGGCGATGAAGGCGACGTTCTGATACCAAGCCGGGAACATCTTGCCGGTGTAGAACTTGATGCCGAGCGCGGCCGCATGGGGCCCGAGCAATGCGGCGGGCAGGATCACGCCGGCGCACGGATTCGGCCGTTTGACATCGGGATCGGGAATTCCCTGGGCATGGCAATAGGGGAAGCCGTAGAAGGCGCCTTCCTGTCCCTTGGCGATGCGATTGAGTTCATCCTCCGGACCGGCGTTGCCCGCCCAGTCGCGGCCGTTGTCGGTGAACCAGAGTTCCTTGGTGACCGGATGCCAGTCGAAGCCGACGGTATTTCGGATTCCACGTGCGACGATTTCCATGCCGGTGCCGTCTGCGTTGTACCGGCGGATCTGGCCATGGATGCCGGGATTGACCTCGCAGATGTTGCAGTTCGAGCCGACCTGCACGTACATCTTTCCATCCGGTCCGAATGCAACGTACTTCCAATTATGGTGGATCGTGTCGGGCAGATTGTATGCGGCCGTCAGCTCGACCGGAGTGCCGGGGTTGTCGAGCTTGTCCTCGATGTTGTCGTAACGAAACACCTTGTTGATGGCGAACACGTAGAGCGAGCCATTCTTGAAGGCGAGGCCGTTGGGCTGAGTGAGGCCTTGCAGGAGAACCTTCACCTCGCGCTTGCCGTTGTTGTCTGTGATCGCATAGACGCGGCCGATCAGCCGGGTGCCCATGAACATCGTGCCCTTGTCGCCCAGCACCATCGTGCGTCCGCCGGGATGTCCGGACGACCAGACTTCGGCCTTGAAACCGGGCGGCAGCTTGATCTTGTCGAGCGGAAGCTTCTCGACCGGCGTCACGGTCGGCGGCGTCGGATGCGGCTTGAGGCTTTCGTCCTGCTTGCTGGCGGCCGGATTCGATTTGTCCAATGGACTAAATCCCGGCGGTGATTGTGCGGCGCCCGGAAGCGTCAATGTTGTCAGAAATGCGAAAGTCGCAGCGGTCGCTAGGCTGCGCCGATATGGCAATAAGCTGGACATGATTTCCTCCCCTTGTCCGTTGGCCTTATCCGTTGGCTCCCATCCGGCATCGACGGCGATGTCGAAATCTGACGTGCCGATCGCTTGCCGGAATTATTGTTCTTGGCTTGTAGTCTGGGATATTTCGCCCCAAGCGTGCAATCGGAATTTGATCGTCGTGGGTATGGGCGTACGGCGGCGGCTCGGCTTTTGCGCATTGTGGCGCAGCGGCCGACTTTAGGATACGACTGGATCGGAAAATTTCTCCAGATTGTCGGAGGGAGGGCAGGATGAACCCGCGCAGATCTTGGCAACGGTTGTCATGCATGGCGGCGGGGGCGGTGGTGGCAGCGCTGACGAGCCTTTCGGCGCAGGCGCAGGATTATCCCACCAAGCCGGTCACGTTCATCACGCCGGCTGCGGCGGGCAACAGCCCGGACGTGGTGACCCGCGTCGTCGCCGATCAGCTCACTCAAATCTGGAAACAGCAGATCGTGGTGCTCAATCGTCCGGGTGCAGGCGGGTTGATCGCCGCACAGGCGGCGGCCGGTGTCGAGAAGGACGGCTATACGCTCTACATGACGCAGGCATCGACCTGGACCGTCCTGCCGATCCAGCAGGAAGGCAAAATGCCGATCGACTTGCAGAAGGCGTTCACGCCAATCGGCATGGTCGGCGAGCAGCCGATCGCGGTCGTGGTCAACAAGGACGTTGCCGCAAAGAGCGTTGCCGAGTTGATCGCTCTCATCAACAAGACTCAGGGCGGAATGCTGTTCGGCGCGACTAACCGCGGCGGGCAGGCGCATCTGACGGGTGAACTGTTCCGCGACCGGACGAAGACGAACCTCTCCTTTGTGCACGCCGCGGCCGGGACGGCGACCCTCAACGACGTGATCGCGGGACGCATTCCCATCATGTTCGAAGGGCTCGCCGGGCTACAACCCGGCATTCAAAGCGGGGGCGTACGACTGCTGGGCGTGGCGGCGGTGAAGCGTCTATCGAACCTGCCCAACCTGCCGACGATCAACGAAACCGTGCCCGGCGTGGTATCGAGCGGCTGGATCGTGCTGATGGCGCCCACGGGCGTGCCCGACGCCATCATTCAGAAGATCAATGCCGACTTGCGCAAGGTCGTGGCAATTCCGGAGGTGGTCGAGCGTTTCCACGTGCTCGGGACCTACTCGCGCGACTATACGCCGGCCCAGACCGAAGAGTTCATGCGCAGCGAAGAAAAGCTGTGGTGGCCGATTGTACGGCACATCAACGCCCAGCAGGCGCCGGCGAAATAGCGTCTAACCCAGCAGGGCCGGCAATTCGGAAAGCGATTTGATTTCACGGTCCGGCTTTCCCGGGAGCCGTTCGTGCCGCTGGCCATAGCGATTGCACCAGACGACTTGCATGCCGAAGGCGGAGGCCCCGTAGGCATCCCAGGCATTCGATGATTGAAATGAAATCGCGGACGCGGCGGTGCGCAGGCGGTCGACCGCCAGCTGATAGACCTTCGGGTGCGGCTTGTAGACGCCGGCGTCCTCGACCGACAGAACCGCGTCAAAGAATTTTTCGAGCTTGGCGCCCCTCACCAGCGCGTCGAGCATCTTGGGTGAGCCGTTGGAGAGAATGGCAAGCTTCAAGCCGGTTTTGCGGAGCTCGTCGAGCACTGCGGGTACCTCGGGGAACGGCGCCAAAGTCAGGTACAGCTGCATCAGCCGGTCGCGCAGTTTCGGGTTTTCAATGCCCATGGTCTCCATGGTGAAGTCGAGCGCGTCGCCGGTGACCTGCCAGAAATCCGCATGCCGGCCTTGGACCGCACGCAGCCAGGTGTATTGCAGCTGCTTGTCGCGCCAGAGCGAAGTCAGTCGATCGATGTCATCGCCCAAAACGTCGCGGCAGGCGCGCGCGGCGGAGGAAAAGTCGAACAGCGTGCCGTAGGCGTCGAAGACGCATGCTTTCACGCCATGCAATGGATCGGCCATGGACATTCCTTGCTGGACCCTCAGTCTCATGTGGGTCCCGTCGAGCCTCGACCGGAGGGGGCCGGTGATTTCTCATCGAATTTAGACCTGCTGCCGTGGCGGCGGGAAGACTTCTACCTCGGAATTGCCGCAGGCAAACGCAAGTCGTCCCACGACGCGAAGCATACAAGCAGCGTAAACGCCGGCTGGCATAGCCCGCGAATGGCGGTGGACTACGCATGCGCCTGCGTGCATTTTGTCGCAGGATCCGCGCTTCGGGATATTCAGGCGGTTCAGATGCAGCAGGGCGAACCGGCCAACGTCACCGTGCAATTGTCGCCGCAGGTGCAGTGGACGCGCGCCAAACATGGGTCGTTCTTCGTGCTCAAGAGCGACACCTATGTCGGCCGCTCGCTGGTCGAGTATGGCGAGTGGACCGAGGGCGAGATCGATTTGATTCTGCAGATTTTGCGGCCGGGCGATCACGTTCTCGATGTCGGCGCCAATATCGGCTCGCACTCGATCCCGATGGCGAAGCGCGTCGCTCCGAACGGGCTGGTCCACTCCTTCGAGCCGCAGCCTACGCTGTTCCAGCTGCTGGCCGCCAATGTTGTCACCAATGGATTGGAGAACGTGCGGCTGTTCAATGCAGCGGTCGGCGAAAAATCGGGCGCGATTCCAATGCCGGACATCGATTATGGGAAGCAAAGCAATTTCGGTTCGGTCAGCGTCGAGCGGCTGACCGAAGCCGTGAACAAGAGTCAATCGACGCAATCGCACCGGGAGATGCCGGTTGTCACCGTGGATGGCGTGTTCAAGAGGCGGCAATTGCGGCTGATGAAAATCGACGTTGAAGGCATGGAAGCCGCGGTTCTGAAAGGCGCCGAAGGCACGATCTCGCGATGCCGTCCCGTACTCTATGTCGAGAACGAATTTGCGGACCGCTCTCCGGAATTGCTCAGCATCCTTCAGGAATTCGGTTATGACTGCTACTGGCACATTGCTGCGTGTTTTCGTCCGGGAAATTTTCGCAACCGCAGCGACGACATCTTCGGCAACATCGCCTGCATAAATGTCCTGGGTCTGCCGCGCGAGACCGGGCAGAATGTCAAAGGATTGGCAAAGATCACGAATGTCGAAGACCATCCGCGCAAGACACGCGCGGCGCGACACATGGAAAAAGCGTAGTGCAAAACGATCACTTCGATTCCCTGGAAACTCGGCCGGCGACGACGCGTGAACGCGAGCAATCGGCGCGCCTGCCCGAGGCGATTGCGCGCGCAATGACGGCGCCGGGATGGTCGAAGCAGCTCGCGGGGGTCGATGCCCACTCGGTGACCAGCCGCGCGGCGCTGGCGAAGCTGCCGATCCTGCGCAAATCCGAGCTTGCGGCGTTGCAGAAAGCCAATCCGCCGTTCGGCGGGTTCAATGTGACGGCGGCGGGCGGCGTCAAACGGCTGCTGCTCTCGCCGGGGCCGATTTTCGAACCGGAGGGAGAGGGCAGGGACTGGTGGGGGGCGGCGCGCGCGCTCCATGCGGCCGGATTCCGCGCGGGCGACATCGTCCTCAATACATTTGCGTATCATCTGACACCAGGCGGCTTCATCATGGAGTCGGGCGCGCAGGCGATCGGCTGCGCCGTCATCCCGGCCGGTCCCGGCAATACCGAGCAGCAACTCGAGGCGATCGGGCATCTGAAACCGTCGTGCTACCTCGGCACGCCGGACTATCTGAAAATCCTGCTGGACGCGGCGGCGAAAGCGGGCAAGGACGCTTCTTCAATCAAGCGCGGGTTGGTGTCCGGCGCGGCGCTGCCGGCGTCGTTGCGAAACGAGCTCGCGGGGCGCGGCGTGGCGGTGCTGCAATGCTACGCAATGGCGGAATTCGGCGTCATCGCCTACGAGAGCGAGGCGCGCGAAGGCATGATCATCAACGAGCACGTGATGGTGGAGATCGTGCGTCCCGGCACCGGCGATCCGGTCGCCGACGGCGAAGTTGGAGAGGTGGTGGTGACCTCGTTCAATCGCGATTATCCGATGATCCGGCTCGCGACCGGCGATCTTTCGGCGGTGATGGCGGGCACGTCGCCATGCGGGCGCACGAATATGCGCATCAAGGGCTGGATGGGGCGCGCCGACCAGACCACCAAGGTGAAGGGCATGTTCGTGCATCCGGGCGAGATCGCGGAAGTGGCGCGACGACATCCGTCCCTCGGCCGGGTGCGGCTCACGGTGACGCGCGCGGGCGAGCAGGACGCCATGACGTTGTCGGCGGAATGCGCGGCGCCGGCGCCTGAGCTGGCCGAGGCGGTTGGCGCGACGCTGCATGCGGTGACCAAGCTGCGCGGCGCCGTCAAGCTGGTCGCGCCGGGCTCGCTGCCGAACGACGGCAAGGTGATCGCGGACGAGCGCCCGATCGGATGACGGGTGCCGGAGACGCTCGTTGCTGATTGAACAAGCCTTTCCGGCGATATTTCCAATACAAACGATTTGTTAACCGTGCGTTGAGGTTTTGATGGTCAGCTTCGACCGGAAGCCTGTCAAAGCGGCTTTCGAGTCATAGGTTTGTTGCGATGAATCCCGCACGTATCGTTGTTCTTGTCATTGCGTTGGCCGCCGGCGGTCTCGCCGCCTTGCTGGCGAGCCAATCCGGATCGCCCCCGGCACCCACGGCTGTTGCGCCGCAACCGCAAGTGCAGCTCGAAACGGTCGATATTCTGGTTGCCAAAGACGACATCGGCATCGGGCAAACGCTCACCGCGCAGAACATGGGTTGGCAGACCTGGCCTGCGGCGACGGCCGGCCCGCAATTCATTCAAAAGCCGAGCAAGCCTGACGCGCTCAACGAATTTTCCGGTGCCATCGCACGGATCGCCTTTGCCAGCGGGGAGCCGATCCGCGAAGCCAAGGTGATCAAGGCCGGCGGCTCGGGATTTGTGGCGGCCATGCTGCCGCCGGGCATGCGCGCCGTCGCGATGGAGATCTCGCCGGAAGCCGGCGCGGGCGGATTCATCCTCCCCAATGACCACGTCGATGTCATCCTGACGCGCATCGAGAAAGCCAGTCAGGAAGAGTTTGTCACCGCGGAAACCATCCTGGCGGACGTGCAGGTTCTGGCGATCGATCAGACCATCGAAGAGAAAAACGGCCAGCGCACCATCGTCGGCAAGATCGCGACGCTCGCGCTCAATCCGCGGCAGACGGAAACGTTGGCGCTGGCCCGGCGCATGGGGGCGCTGTCGCTTGCGCTGCGCGGGTTGCGCGACTCCAATCAGCCGACCGCGAGCAACTCGGATACGGTCGCCAATCGCCAGAGCATCAGCATCGTGCGGTTTGGGCGCGCAACGTCGACGCTGAAATAGCCAAGCCACAGGGTTTGAAAATCATGGGCGGGCCGGAAGCCATTCTGGCCCGTTTGACGCCGTGCGCATGCCGGCGTGAATTGCGTCAAGAAGCGGCGCGCGGTCTGAAACTCAGGAACAGCACGATCATCACGGCAACGCCGGCGATCATGCCGTGAGAGAAATCCGGTAGAGCCTTGAACTCCGTCTCGAGCGTATTCGACATCGCGAGCAGGTTTGCAACGCCGCCCTGCAGATAGAGCACCACGACACCGCCGGCGGCGAGCGCCAGTCCGATGTTGCGGAATAAAGCTGAAGCGAAGAGGGCGCTCAACAAGATCGCTGCGACGACAGCACCGACAACGAACTCATGGCTTTCAAGCATCGCCATGTTGAAGTTAAACACGTCCACCTCCCACGTTACTTGCACAGTCCCGGGATGGCCTCCACGCCAGGAATTTTGCCCCTTCTCGGGGGGTATTGCAACCGGCTTCGCTGCCGCAGCAATTGCGATTTTGGGATTGCCACAATTTACAGCGGACGCGGCGGACTTATGCGCAAGTGTGCGGTTAAGCCGTTGAATCAAGGCTGCAGTTAAGTCAAATATCGCCGCATGTTTTATCCGCGGCGGTGATTAAGCCTTTGGGCGAAGGGCTGCGGCGGAAGACGGGAGTCGTAATTATGGCAGAGACCAAGGTCACGTTCGCCTCCGACGGACTCAAACTTGCCGGCATCGTGCGCGTGCCGGAGGGGCTGGCGCCCGGCGAACGACGTCCGACGTTCATCGTAATGCACGGTTTCGGCAGCAACATGAATTCGAACAACGTGCTCGAACCCTGCGCGATGTTTGAGAAGCTCGGCTACATCACGTTGCGATTCGATATGCGCGGCTGCGGCGCAAGCGAGGGCGAGCGCGGACGAATTCTCTGCCTGGATCAGGTCAGCGACGCGCGCAATGCGCTGACGTTTCTCGCGCAGCAGAAGCAGGTCGAGCCAGATCGCATCGGGCTCATCGGCTCGAGCTTCGGCGCGGCGGTCGCCGTCTATGCCGGCGGCGTGGACAAGCGGGTTGCGGCGGTCATTTCGTCCGGCGGGTGGGGCGATGGCGCGCGCAAGTTCCGCGGCCAGCATCCGACGCCCGAGGCCTGGGCCAAATTCACCGCGATGCTGGAGGAAGGCAAGCGCCACCGCGAAAAGACCGGCAAGTCGCTGATGGTCCCGCGCTACGACATCGTGCCGATCCCGCCGCATCTGCGCGGGCATCTATCCGCGGGATCGATCGAGATGTTTCCGGCCGAGACGGCGCAGAGCATGTACGATTTTCGCGCCGACGACGTGGTGGGCCATATCGCGCCGCGGCCATTGCTGCTGCTGCATAGCTCGACCGATTCGGTGACGCCGACCGAGCAATCGATTGAAATGTTCAAGCGTGCGGGCATGCCGACGGATTTGCATCTCTTTGCCGACACCGATCATTTCATGTTCGCGGAGAGCAATACGCGCGTGCGCAGCGTCATCTTCGATTGGCTGGAAAAATATTTTCCGGCCAAGACGCGAGCCAAAGCGGCGTAACGCGCATGGCCGAGCCGCGCCGCATTCCGGCGGCTACGTTGCTTGCCTTTGCGCGCGATGCTTTCACGGCGGGCGGGCTTCCCGACGCCGATGCCGCGGTCGTCGCCGGCGCCATGATCGAGGCCGATCTCGTCGGCGCCGATGCGCACGGCGTATTCCGGCTTTCGCAATATGTCGGCAATTTGAAATCCGGTCGCGTGAATCCCAAGGCGAACATCAAGGTGCTGCGGCGAAGCCCGGCTGCGGCGCTGATCGACGGCGATAACGGCATGGGCCATCTGGTGATGACGCGTGCGGCCAACCTCGCAGTCGAAATCGCGCGCGAGGCTGGAGTGGCCTGGGTCGGCGCGCGGCGATCGAACCATGCGGGCGCGGCCGGCGTTTACGCCTCGATCCCGCTCGCGCACAACATGGTCGGAATTTATGCGGCGGTGTCGAGCGCAAACCACATGGCGCCGTGGGGCGGCGCCGAACCGCTGATGGGCACCAATCCGATCGCGGTGGCGATCCCCGCCGGCAAGGAAGCGCCGGTGGTGCTCGACATCGCCACTTCGGTCGCTTCGTTCGGCACGATCCGCACCCATGCAATCAGCGGGACGCCGCTGCCGGAAGGATGGGTAGCCGATCGCAAGACCGGCTGGCCGATCACCGATGCGAAAAAAGTCTCCGAAGGCGTGCTGCTGCCGATCGGCGGCTACAAGGGCAGCGGGCTTGCGCTGATGATCGGCTTGCTCGCCGGGGTGCTGAACGGCGCAGCGTTCGGCCGAGAGGTGATCGACTTCACTGCGCCCGGCACGGAAGAATGCAACACCGGGCAGTTCATGATCGCAGTGGATGTGGCGCGATTTCAGCAGCCCGAAACATTTGCGGCCGAGATGGACCGCCACCTGCAGGAATTGCGGGCTTCGGCGCGGTTGCCCGGCGTCGATGCGATCCGATATCCGGGTGAAGAACGTCGTCGGCGCAAGGCGGATCGCGGCCAAAACGGCATAGCGCTCACCGCGCAACTCATCCAGCAGCTCGACGATCTGTCGGCCGGTCTCAAGATCAAGCCCTTGAGCATGCGATCGAGGTGAGGATTTTTGCGCGGATCAACCCGTCGAGGCGAGCCGCGTCGCTCTCGATTGCAGCGCGCGAATTCGGTCGGCGAGCGTGCGTTGGGCGGGCGCGGCGATCGGCCCGCCGCCATTGCCGCCGCCGTTCCCGCCGTGCGCGACGTTGTGGACCACGGCGCCTTCCGCCTTGGCCAGAATGGTTTCGATCGGCGAACGCGGGCCTTCGAGCGCCATGGTCAGCCGCGCGATTTCGGCTGCGATCTCGTTGATGCGCTCGCGCAGCTGTGCATTTTCCGTGCGGTCCTTGGTCGAACCGACCTCGCCGCCGTCGCGCTTGGCGGTCGCAAGCTCGCTGCGCAGACTGGCCTCGACTTTTTGCGCGAATTCGATTTTGGTGCGCAGATCGTCGATCTGATCCTTGAATGCAAAGACCTGGGTGCGCAGCGTGATGATCTCGACGCGCTGGCTGTCGGTCGAGAGCGCCCGCTCGTTGAGATCGCCGGTGATTTTCGCGATTTCGGCTTCCTTGCTGGCGAGCATCCGCTCGGTCTCCTGCAGCAGGATGTCCTTGGCCGAGAGTTCGATCGAGACCGCGTTGGCGCG
>Ga0187765_10000288_pt1 | contig 18140 bp, 17 predicted proteins | sample 0216_QUI02_MP05__3_FD_133018 | JGI IMG/M metagenome (GOLD analysis project Ga0187765, IMG submission 133018) | Tropical peat soil microbial communities from peatlands in Department of Meta, Colombia - 0216_QUI02_MP05_10_MG | ecosystem: Environmental > Terrestrial > Soil > Wetlands > Peat ...
CGGTAAATTATTTTTCTCAAACATACGCGTACCGCAAACTGCACGAGTCATTTAGGCGCGGTTCATGCGCGCGCATCTAGGTTCGCACGCGGTGTTCGGTTCAAACCAAGAGGTTGAAATGCGCAAAGTCCTTATCGTTGCCATGGGTCTCGCAAGTCTCAGTGCTTTCGTCGGAATTCAGGCCACACCGGCCAACGCGAGCTGCGTGACGACATGCGTCGGGTGGGGGCTATACCCCGTCGTAAGCAACGGCAAGACCACCGAGCATCCTTACTGCCGGAACAAAAAAACGGAATGCTCGGGACAAGGCCCGGGACCGGTACAGCCCATCCAGCAGAACAAGCTTAGAAAGCTGAACTGATACGCTTTGTAGAAGCGGCGCGCGCGGCGGCCAGGACCGATCCGAAGCTTCAGTGAATCGAAAAGTCCTGACTTCGTGCATGGGCGCCACAACTCTCATCTGCCGGTCCCAGGTCCAACTCCCGGCGCGAGTGGCTCGCGCCGGGAGTGTTCAGGAGCCTTCAATCCGGGACCAAACCCAGCGGCGTTTCTCCGCTGATCCTGAGGAGAAGGGGCATGACGGCCGAGCTGCTCTACTTTCAGCTCCCCTTCGCGTCGTATATCTCCGGAAAGAAATAATCCTTCCACGATGAGGGTTTTGCCTTGATCGTGCCGACCTCCGCCATGAAGTCGGCATATTTCATGGTGCTTTCCGGCGTCATCGTCCAGCGCACCTGCGGCCCGGCGACGAGCTTGCCGACCATGTCGAGCGGCAGCTTCGACTTCGAATCCTCGATCCACAGCGCGGCCGCCGCCGGTTTGTCCTTGTTGACGATGTCGGTTGCTTCCTTGAGTGCGGCCACCAGCGCCTTGTAGAGCGCTGGATTGCCGTCACGGAATTTCGCCGCGGTCCAGGCCACCGTGAAGGTGTGAGATCCCCCCATCAGGTCGAACGAATTGAGCACGGTGTGGACGGCCGGGTTTTCGAGTTGCTGGTACTGGAACGGTGGAACGCTGAACACGGAGGTCACTTCTGACTTCCCGCCCAGCAGCGCAACTGTGGCGTCGGGCGGCGACATCGATACAGTGAGTGGGTCAAGGGTGTCGAAGCCCTTAATCCCGTACGCCTTGGCCGCCGCCATTTGCAGCGTGATGGCCTGCACCGAAACCTTGATGGCCGGCACCGCGATCCGGTCGGTGTCCTTGAAATCCCGGATGGTCTTGATGGCCGGGTCACGGCTGTTCAGCAAAAATGGCTGCGAGGACAAGGCGGCGATGCCGCGCACTTCCTGCGGCGTGCCCTTGGTACGCGACCACAGCACCAGCAAACCGGGAACGCCACCGGTGGCAATATCGATATTGCCCGAGATCAGAGCGTCATTAACGGCAGCGGGACCATTGAGCGTGACCCACGACACCTTGAGGTCGGGAATGCCGAGCGCCCTGGCGTGCTTCTCGATGAGTTGCTGGTGCTCCATCACGTTGAACTGGAGATAGCCCATGGAATATTGCCGGGCGAGACGGATTTCCGCCGCCGGAGCGGCTGGCGGGCCATACAGCGCGAACGCGCAAGCGATCGCGCACAAAATTATTTTGCTGCGCATATGGTTCCTCCCTGGCCGCCGCTGATCTCTTTTTTTATGGGCGGCGGCTGAGGCTATGCGGCGACCTCGATCTTGGCAATGCTGCGATACCAGTCGAGCATCTGCTCGCCGTTCCAGTGCAGTACGCCTTCGTGTTTGTTCACGTAGTCGTAGATCTGCTCGAGATATTTTATCCGGTGCGGCTGCCCGCTGATGTAGGGATGGATCGCCAGCGCGCAGATTTTCGCACGCTTGGCGCTCTCGGCATAAAGCCGGTCGAACTGGTCGGTGGTGCGCTTGAGCAGATAATCGCTCTCGTGGTGCTGGATCAGCATCATTGGGATATCGTTGCACTCGATGGTGTAGGGAAGCGTCACGAGCGGGCCGTTTGCTGTGCGGATCACCGTCGGCTCGTCGTCATAGACCCAGTCGCCGATATATTTTACGCCCGCGGCTGCGAGCAAGTCCGGCGTGTCGAGTGTTTGCGTAAGGCCTGGCCCCAGCCAGCCGACCGGCTTCTTGCCGGTGAACTTGGTCATGATGTCCATGGTCCGCTTGATCATGCCGGCCTGATCGGCCTCCTTATGGATCGGGCCCTGCTCGTAGGCGTGGCCCATGAACTCCCATCCCTCGTCGCGCGCCTGGCCGGCCACGCGCGGATAGTCCTCGCAGATACGGGCGTTGGCGGCGAGCGTCGGCTTGATGCCAAGTCTCTTGAACAGTTCGTGGAAACGCCAGCAGCCAACCCGCATGCCATATTCATGAAAGGCCCAATGCACGACGTCGGGCATCAGCGGCACGCCGGTCGGCGCTGGCAGCAGTTGCCGCGCCATCGGCTTGCCGATGTCCCAGACTTCGTAATTGACGATCGTCCAAAACACGATGCGGGCATTGCCCGGTAGCTTGAGCGGCGGGCGATCGACAATCGCCGAATAGTCGGAGCGCTCGCGCGGAATCATCGGATTGGCCATGACTTATTCCTGCTTCGTCTAACAGACCGCTAGAATGTCATGCCGTTGCATCCACGCGCAACCCGACCAGCCGTTCCAGTGTGGCCGTATCTTTTCGCAATTGCGTCGAGGACGCGCGGTGTGCCACCGCGCCGCGCTCCAAGACGATTGCGTCTGCGGTCAATTCCAGCGCGATGTCGGTGTGTTGCTCAACCAGAACGATGGCGATCCGGCGGTCCGCCAACATCGCCTTCACAGCCGCTGAGAGTTCGTCGACAATCACCGGGGCGAGGCCTTCGAAGGGCTCATCCAGCAGCATCAGCGCCGGGTTGGTCATCAGCGCGCGCGCGACAGCCAGCATCTGCTGCTCGCCGCCAGACAACTGATTGCCCATATTGCGGCGTCGCTCGGCAAGACGCGGAAACAGCTTGAAAACGGCCGCGAGGTCCCAGGTGCCCGGGCGCGCCGCGACCGTGAGGTTTTCCTCGACGGACAATGAAGGGAATATCTCGCGCTCCTGCGCCACCCAGCCGATGCCGTTGAGAGCGCGGCGGTGCGGAGCCATGCGCGAGACGTCTTTTCCGCGCCAGTTCATGCGGCCGGCGCGCAATTGCGTATAGCCCATAATGGTGAGCAGCAGCGTCGATTTGCCGACGCCATTGCGGCCGAGCACCGCCAGGCTGCCGTGTTCCGGCAATTCGAGCGAAATGCCGTGCAGCACGACGGCATCGCCATAGCCGGCGGTCACGTTCTCGAGCTTGAGCAGCGTGTCAGCCATGTTTGCGCTTGCCCAGGTAAACTTCGCGCACGCCCGGATCGGCGGCAATTTCCGCGGGCGAGCCTTCGGTGAAGATCGCGCCTGCCACCAGCACGATAATGTGGCTGGCGAAGCGGAAAACCACGTGCATGTCGTGCTCGATGAACAGCAAGGTCAGATCATCGGACAGGCTCGCCACTGCTTCGAAGACCTCGCCGCTTTCTTCCTGCGGAACGCCTGCGGCAGGTTCGTCGAGAAGCAGAACTTTTGGTTTTGTTGCCAGTGCCAGCGCGATTTCCAGTAGCCGTTGACGGCCATAGGGCAATTCACGCGTCACTTGATAGCAGGAGTCACCCAACCCCAGCCTGCGCAGGATCTCGTAGGCCTCGTCGATTGTGTTCTTGTGGGAGCCGACGCCGCGCCAGAACCGGCCGGCAAGGCCTTGGCGCTCGGCCACCACGAGCGTTACCGCTTCGAGTGCGTTCAGCCCGGCAAACAGCGTATTGATCTGGAACGTGCGCGCCAGCCCGCGCCGGACTCGCTCCTGTGGCCCCAGCGTGGTGATGTCGTCGCCGCCCAGCAGGATTTGCCCGGCATTGGGCGCCAGCATGCCGGTCATCAGGTTAATGAGCGTTGTCTTGCCGGCGCCGTTCGGTCCGATCAGCGCGTAACGCGCGCCGGTCGGCAGATTGATCTCAATGTCGCGCGTGACCGGCAAAGAGCCAAAAGCCTTTGACAGGCCGCGGGTGGCCAAAGCGACCGGTCGATTGGCGGTCGTGTCTTTTGCTGGAGATGCGGATGCGCTCATTTGCGTCTCCACCGCGCGTAAATATGCGATAGCCCGCCAATGATGCCATTCGGCAAGATCATCACGACGGTCACCAGCAGGACGCCGATCCAGAAGTACCAATATTGCGGCGCTATGCCGGAGAACTGATCACGCGCGATCATGAATATGGCCGCGCCCACCAACCCGCCATAAAGCCGGCCGGCGCCGCCCAGGACCAGCATTACCAGAACGTCGGCGGAACGCTGGAAACTGATCGATTCAAGCGAGACGTTTTCCGTAGTTTGCGCCAGCAATGCGCCGGCAAGGCCTGCGATCGCAGCGGCAATGGTGAAAGCTTTGCGGATGTGCGCGCGGCTGTCGGCGCCGATGGCCGGCATGCGCACCCAGTTTTCCCGGATACCGCGCAGCGCGAGGCCGAATGGGGAATTGATCAGCCGGCGCGCGCCGAGGAAAATGATGAACAGCGCGGCCAACGAATAAGCGTAAGCGGTGTAGCCATAGAGATCGAATTTGAAAATGCCGAGCACCGGCCAGATCGATACGCCTTGAAGTCCATCGCTGCCGCCGGTCAACCAATGGGCCCGGTTTGCGGCCTCGAAGGCAAGCAGGCCGAGGCCAAGCGTGATCATGATCAGCGTAAAATGACGGAACCGCGAGACGATGAAACTCACGGCAAAACCGACTAGTCCGGCCGCCGCGGTCGCCAGAATAAGGCCGGTGAGCGGCTCTCCCCAGCCAAATTTGGAGATCAGCCCCGCGGTGTAGGCGCCAATGCCGAAAAAAGCCGCGTGGCCGAGCGAAACGATGCCGGCGTAACCAAGAATAAGGTCGAGCGAGAGCGCGAACAGCGCGGTGATGGCGATCTGGCTCGCCAGCGACAGATAATCTGGGAAGAGGACGAACGGCAGCAGCGTGGTTAGCCAGAAGGCGATCTCGAGCGGATGCCAGCGGCTTTGCGCTTGCAGATAGGCTTGCGGAGTCATGGTCGTGGCGGACCCCATGTCAGAGCGCTTTCCGCCGTGTCGGGTCCGTCAACCCCTCTGCCGTCATCAATGCTTTAGATGCGGCCCGCATCTCACCGTCTCCCGACGAGGCCGGCAGGCCGCCACATCAACACCACCACCATGACCAGGTAGATCAGAAAGGCGCCGAGCTCGGGCGCGTAATATTTCCCGGCCACATCGCTGACGCCGATCAGAATGGCGGCGGCGAACGAGCCCGCGATCGACCCGAGGCCGCCGACCGATACGATGATCAGCACATAGACGAGATAAGTGAAGGCGAAATTCGGATCGAGGCCCACAATCTCGATGGCGAGCGCGCCGCCAAGCCCCGCAAGGCCGGAGCCAAGCGCGAAGGTCGAAGCAAAGGTTCGGTCGACGTCGATGCCAAGGCCCCGCGCCATGCGCTGATTATCGACCGCCGCCCGCACCTGCGCGCCGAAGCGTGTGTATTCGAGACCGGCGACCAGCAGCACCGTCACCATCAGCGCAACGCCGATGAGAAAGAGCCGGTACTTGCTCAGATCGAGACCGAGAAATCCGACCGAGCCGCGGAGCACTTCGGGCGTTTCGACCGGTTGCTGGATCGTGCCGAAGATGTAAGCCGCGATCGAGACAGAAATAAATGCAAGGCCGATCGTGAGCAAGACCTGGTCCAGATCGGACGCACGGTAGAGCCGTCGGTAGAGCGTTCGTTCGAGCGCAACGCTTACGACAGCTGCCGCTGCGAAGGCCATCGGCAGCGTTGCCAGGAAAGGCCAGTTGAATTCGTTCACCAGCGTGATGGTGACGTACCCGCCGAGCATGGCGAAGGCACAATGGGCGAGATTTACGAAATTCATCAGCCCCAGCGTCACCGACAGACCGACGGACAGCACAAACAACAACATGCCGTAGGCAATGCCGTCGAACAGGACACCGAAGATCGGGGAAAGCATTATGGTGCTGTTGCCGTAGTTGCAGTCGACTCGTCGATCATATCACTGGATTCGCACCCGCGCGGAGATCAGTGAATGCGTCGCATTGAATAACTGAATGGGGCGACCTCGCGATCGCCCCACCCGGAAGTTCGTCAAACCTTTAGGGCGGCAGGTTATTTGTGCGTCGGGTCTTTTACGTTCGCCACTGTATCGAACTCGACGTTGACGATGTTGTTGCCGACTTTTTCCACCTTGCGGATATAGACGTTTTGCACGATGTCGCGCGTCGCCGGATCGATCGAGATTGGTCCACGCGGACTTTCCCATTTCATGCCCTTGGCGGCCGCAACCAAGGCATCGCCGTCAGTTTTGCCGCCGGTCTTTTTCAATGTCTCATAGATGAGGTGCATGCCATCATAACCGCCGACCGCGAAGAAATCCGGGTTGCGCTTGAACTCGGCGTTGAATGCTTTCACGAAGTCTGTGTTCGTCTTGGACTTGTGATTGTAATCATAGTGCCAGGCGCTGATGCGGCCCAGCGCGAGATCTCCGAGGCTCTTGATCGCAGTCTCGTCGACCGGTTCGCCGGTGCTCAGGATCTTGATTTTCTTGGGATCGATTTGGCGTTCCGCGAAGGCCTTGCCAATTGCTCCAGGTTGGGCGCCACCCGGGACGAAAACAAAAATTGATTCAGGATTGAGGTCCTTGGCGCGCTGTACGAAAGCCGAGAAGTCTGGATTGGCGATCGGCATGCGCACCGAGCCGACGATCTCGCCGCCTGCCGCCTTAAAGGCCTTCTGGAAGGCCGTTTCGGCATCGATACCCGGGCCGTAGTCCGTCACCATCGTATAGGCCTTCTTGATCTTGCCTTTGGTGGCGGCCCACGTTCCGAGTGTCTCACCGATTTGCGGTAGCGTGAGCGATACGCGGACAATGTAAGGCGATTTTTCCGTGACGACCGACGTTGCCGCATTCATGACAACCATGAATTTCTTGGCTTCGGTAGCGACACCGGACGCGCCAAGCGCTTCCGGCGTAAGCGTAAAGCCGGCGAGGATGTCGGCCTTGTCACGGACAATCAATTCCTGGGCCAGCCGCTTGGCGACGTCCGGATTTGGGCCGCCGGTGTCCTTACGAATGATCTCGATCTTCTTGCCGGCGACGGTGTCACCGTGCTGCTTCATATAGAGCTTGATGCCATTGTCGATCTGGGCGCCGGTATCGGCGAACTGTCCCGAGTATGAATTGACGACGCCGATTTTGATGGTTTCTTGGGCATTGGCGCCGGCCGGCAAAACAACGGCCGCCAATAGTGCGGCGCCGGCGAACAGCGAGCGTTTCATTATGGTCCTCCCCTGAAAATCCGGCTTCTATTGTTGTTGTTAGAATGCCTGAGCTTTCGGGCAAAGAAAAGCGCCGCGAACCTTGTTCGCGGCGCAAATCGTTGGACGTCTAACTATTAGTGTACAAACGGTAATTGTTACGACAGCGAAAGCGTCGCCCGTTCGTAGCGGCCGGTGCCCATCTTTCCGTCTGGAAAGATGCCGTGGGCAGCGATCCACTCAAACGATTCCTCATACACTTCCTTGGTATAAGGCTCGAACACCAACCGTTCGCCTGGGCCCCACCGCCGGGTGTCCATTTTGGCGTGGAAGCGATCGGGAAATTCCTTCTTGTAATAATGAGTGTAAAGCTCTGGCCGCAGGTCGATATCCCGCTGCGCCTTGCGCAGCGCACGGAAGAATTTGCGCAGGTCCTCCATATCGGGATCGCCGTGGATCATGGTGCCGATCATGAAGGTGGCGTCGATCACTTTCCGGAAACCGAGTTGTTCGGCGAAATAATAAGGACCGCCGAAGAGATGGACCGCCGGGGCCTTGCCTTCGAACAGCTTTTCCATGCGCGCGAATAACATGCCGTCGGAATAGACGAGGTTCATCTGCTCGGGTTTGAGATACTGCTCGAGCGCCTGCACCGTCGAATAATGGCTGCCCGATTGATAGCCGACCGAGACAGGCACGCCGGCGAGATCGGCAGGGTCCTTTATCTTCGAATCGGCGGCGACGAAGACGCCGGCCGGCGCCACGGAATAAACGTCGGTGTACATCTTGCCGTGACCATTGGAGGCCGCGACGTTGACGGTCCAGTGGCAGGCGCAACTCACGTTCGACTTGCGGCCTTCCTCGAATGACTGATAGGCGCCGACTTTATCGCCCTTGTCGTGGATTTTTCCGTCGGTCGCGCGCATCAGCTCGCGAAATTCGTATTCAAGGCCTTCCTTGCGGAAATAATCCTTTTCCTCGGCCACCCATTCTTGCAACCGGAAGTGGGGTTCGATCAGGAATTTCGCCATTTTTTATCCTCCCTCGAAGTGACTAACAACAGGAATGCGGCTGATTGCGGTCGCGCTCGGCGACGCGCCGGGCGCGGATCATCTTGACGTGGTCATCCATGAGCGCGCGCGCCCCGGCGGCATCGCGTATCTCGATCAGATCTGCGAGTTTTGTATGAATTTCAAGAATGTGGGTGGCAAGCTTGGGCGTGGCGGTGACATTACGGCGCGGCCAAGACACGTGTTCGAGCGATATCAGCTGCACGACGAGCACCCGATTGTGCGAGGCCTCGGCTACGGCGAGATGGAAATCACGCGACAGCCGGGTGAAGGCATCGAGGTCGTCGATCGCCTCAGTCGCTTCGCGTAACAGGCGCCGTAATTTGGCGATATTGTCAGCGGTGGCGTTCTCCGCGGCGAGTTCGGCGCCGAGCGTTTCGATGGCACGCTGGGCGTCCATGATCTCGGCCGCGGAAACGCCCGTCAGATCAAGCTGCACGGCGAGCGCTTCGGCAAACAGACGCGGATTGCCCTGCGCGATACGGGCACCGCCGCCCTTGCCCATGCGGATTTCGACGATGCCGAGCGCCTCCAGCGTGCGCAGCGCGTCGCGCGCGACGATCCGGCTGGCGTCGAAGCGGGCGGCAAGATCCTTTTCGGTGCCAAGGAAATCGCCGGGCTTGAGCTTCTTGGCAAAAAGCGCGTCACGTACCCAGGCGACGATCTGAGCGGAGAGCGAGGAGGAACGGCCGGCAAACATGATCCGGGCGGTCAACTCACCGCTCATGATCACCGGCTGCCGCAAGGCCGTTCGGGGCATGTCCTGCGTCCTTATTGAGGCGTGTAGTGTGGAGTTTTTCTTTAAAATAGTAAAGATAGTATCTTTTAAATGTGGGGAACGAATTTCATTACGCGGCATTGCACCCGCACGTGCTGTGTAAAAAAACACATCGGCGGGTAGCAAATGGTTCCGGGGGACAAATATCGGGGACGAGCGTTGGAGCTGCTGGCCCGGGCGGAGGGAGAGACCGACCCAGGAATCCGAGCCGAGCTTGAAAACCTGGCGGCGGCCTTTTTGCGCCTTGCCGAACAGGCTGAGCGCAATACCAAACTCGTCATCGACTTCGAAATGCCACCCCAAGAGAACAGCGATACCAAGCCAAAACCGTAGGCCCCGCCGGCCCAACTATGCGCACAACCTGACCTGATATAAGGTACCCCCTTGGTCGTGGGGGCCAGTATGCGTCGTCGTTGGGTAGTATCCGACCAGTTGGTTGGCGTCGTTTTCGCCGCCGCACTCTTTGTCTTGTTTCCGGTCTTTGTGATTGCCGGCGCGCTCGACTGTGCCAGCACAAATCCCGGCCTGCGTTGCGAAATCGTGAAGCTCGCTTTTGAGCAGGGACCCGCGGCGGACGTCCTTCCGCTGCGCCAGGCAAAAGCTCAATAGGTCGGAGAGGGCAAGGCAGCAACAGCCGCGCCGTCAATCACGCTACCTTCTTGCCCCACAGTCTCGCCGACGCGATATCGGCGCCCTGACGGATTGCTGCCAGCTTGAGCCACACCACCGGTTCGATGACCCATTCGCGCTTGGTGAAGGTTCCGAATCCGCAATCGGTCGATGCAATGATCCGCTCGCGTTCGCCCACAGCGCGCACGGCTTCTTCGATGCGGCGCGCCACAACTTCGGGATGTTCGACGAAATTGCTGGTGGTTTCCACCACACCCGGGATCAAGAGCATGTCCTTCGGTAATGGATGCTTCTTGAGAGCATCGTATTCGTGCGCGTGACGTGGATTGGAGAATTCGATCGATAGTGCGCCGACTTTTGCTTGATAAAGTGCCGGGAGGATCTTGGCGAGCGGGACGTCGTGGATGTGCGGGCCTTCCCAATTACCATAGCAAATGTGCAGCCGGACGCGGTCGCGCGGAATGCCGGCAATACCATCATTGATCGCCTGGACGTGCCGCTCGCAACGCTTGACGAAGCCGGCCTCGTCGAGGTCGCGGTACATCATGGTGCGGTCCATGGCGAGATCGGGCGCGTCGATTTGCAAAATCAGTCCGGCTTTGTGGATCGTCTGGTATTCGTTTTTCATCTCGCGCGCGATCGCATCGAGATAGTCGTCGTGCGTCTTGTAATAGGCGTTAAGCATGGTGGTCGAGATGATGCCGGGCGATGGCGCGGTCATGAACCGTTCGGAAAAAGCCCCCAGCTCGTCGGCGATCTTGTTGAAGCCCGCTGTTTCCTCGGTGATGGGCTTGAGATCCTTGTATTTGATGTCGGCCTGGGCCTCCGGTGCGCCTTGCTGGCTCTTCGCCGCGTTCGGGAAACGGCGAATCAGATAGGCGAGCAGCTCGGGGAATTCCTCGAATTCGCGACCACGCCGGCGTTTCGATATGCCGGCAAAGCCTGTCATGCGCTGGGGCACGTAGGTCTGAAAGCTGATGCGACGCTGTTCGCCGTCGTTGCCGATATCGATGCCGGCTTCCATCTGCTTGGCGACCACGTGGCGCACCGCTTTATCCATCTCCGACGCCATTTCGGCCGGGTCGTAGACCTTGCCTTCTTCCTGGGCCATCAGCAGATCGGACAATTTTTCGTTGCGCGGCAGGCTTCCGACATGGGTGGTGAGAATGCGGTCCCGGCTGAAGATCATAAACGGCACTCCTTCGGAAATATGGTGCGCTTTCCAGCACATTCTTTGGCGGGCATAATACGCACAGTCATGGGAGGAAATACAAATGTCAGTCGCGGAGGCGCGTGCCGCAGAAACGGCCACGGCAGGCCCCGTGGGCGCAATCCCACGCGATTACAATTTTGCCGCCGACGTTTTGCAGAGCAATCTCGCGGCCGGGCGCGCCAATAAACCGGCCTACATCGATGTGCACGGTACACATTCATATGGCCAGCTTGCCGAGCGCGTCGCACGTTTCGGCGCGGTGCTGCGCGGGCTTGGAATCAAGCGCGAAGAGCGCGTCCTGCTGGCATTGCTCGACACCATCGATTGGCCGACTGCGTTCCTCGGCTGCCTCAAGGCGGGCGTCATCGCGGTGCCCGTCAACACGCTGCTGACCGAAGACGATTATCGCTTCATGCTGGCCGATAGCCGCGCAAAATGCCTGGTGGTGTCGGAGGCGCTTTTTCCCCGGTTTGAAAAGCTCATCAAGGACAGCAAGGATCTCGCGCACGTCATCGTCTCGGGCGAGAATGCGCAGGGTCACAAACGCTTGCAGGATTTGCTGCAGGAGGCAAAACCCGAAGACTACACCGCCCCGACGACGTGCGACGACATGGCGTTCTGGCTTTACACCTCGGGCTCGACCGGAAAGCCGAAGGGTGCCGTACACGTCCACGCGAGCCTCAAGCTCACCGCCGATCTTTACGGAACGCCCGTCGCTGGTTTGAAGGAAAGCGATGTCTGTTATTCGGTGGCGAAATTGTTTTTCGCCTATGGCCTCGGTAATGCGATGACGTTTCCGCTCATCGTTGGTGCGACAACAGTACTCAACGCCGAACGGCCAACCCCGGACGGCGTCGGAGCGCTGCTGCGCAAGCATCCGATTACGACGTTCTTCGCGGTGCCGACCTTCTATGCTGCATTTCTTGCCAGCCCGAACGCGCCGCAGAAATCGGAGGTGAAAATCCGCCGCTGCATCTCCGCCGGAGAGGCGTTGCCCGAAGAAATCGCGCGGCGCTGGAAAGAGCGTTACGGCGTCGAGATTTCCGACGGACTCGGCACGACCGAGATGCTGCACATCTACCTCACCAACGCGCCGGGCGCGACCAAATACGGCACGACCGGCAAACCCGTGCCGGGTTATGAGATCAAGCTCCTTGGCGACGACGGTCAACCGGTCAAGAAAGGCGAGATGGGCGAGCTTTACGTGCGCGGGCCGACCAGCGCGATCATGTACTGGAACAACCGCGAGAAATCGCGCTCCACTTTTCAGGGCGAATGGACTCGTTCCGGAGACAAATACATCGAGGATACCGACGGCTACTATATTTGCTGCGGGCGGCAGGACGACATGCTCAAGGTTTCAGGCATGTATGTTTCGCCGTTCGAGGTCGAGGCGGCGCTCTCGTCGCACCCCGATGTGCTGGAGGCAGCGGTGGTCGGCTGGAACGATGAGCAGAAGTTGATCAAGCCGAAAGCCTTCGTTGTGCTCAAATCGTCGGAAAAAGCCAGCGACGCCCTAATCCAAGCGCTGCAAGATCACGTGAAACAGAAGCTTGCGCCTTACAAATATCCGCGTTGGATTGAATTTCGCAAGGATCTACCGAAGACCGCAACTGGCAAAATTCAGCGTTTCAAATTACGCGCAGAAGGCCCAGGCGCACGCTGATGGCACTCGGCGAATCCGGCTTTCTCGACATCGGCGCTCAGCGGTTGGAATACCGTTTCGTCGGTCCTCCGCCCGGCAAGGCCCCGACCCTCGTGCTGCTGCACGAAGGCCTCGGCTGTGTCGGCCTGTGGGGTGATTTTCCGGACAAACTTTCCACCGCAACCCGTGCCGGAGTGTTCGTCTACTCGCGCGCAGGTTACGGCAAATCATCGGCTGTAAAATTGCCGCGGCCGCTTTCATACATGCACGACGAGGCGCGTGAGACGCTGCCGCGATTGCTCGATGCGATCGGGTTTGAGCGCGGATTGCTTGTCGGGCATAGCGACGGCGCATCGATAGCCGCGATCTACGCTGGCAGCCACCAGGATCACCGAGTCGGAGGCCTCGTGCTGATCGCGCCGCATTTCTTCACCGAAGATTCGGGGATCGCCTCGATCGTCGAGGCGAAAAAGGCGTACGAAACGGGCGATCTACGCCCGAGGTTGTCGCGCTGGCACGCGGATGTCGACACTGCTTTTAGGGGCTGGAACGGTGCCTGGCTCGATCCGGACTTTCGCAAGTGGGATATCACCGAGTTTCTCGCCTATATCCGCGTGCCGGTGCTGATCGTGCAGGGCGAAGACGATCAGTACGGAACAATCAAGCAAATCGAAGTTGCGCAGCAGGAATGCTACTGCCCCGTCGAGGTTGCGCTGCTGGCAGGCGCACGGCATTCGCCTCAGCGCGAGGCGCCCGAGCTCGCACTCAAGGCGATTTCGGAATTCGTGGCCCGTGTGCTCGAAAGCGAGACGAGCACGGCATGAGGAAAGCTGCGATACGTGGTAACGATCCCAGTTCGGGTCGGTGCGCTGCAGCTTACTCCGCAGCTTGTTTTGCAGCGCTGCCGTGGGCGGAGACGAGATAATCCATCGCCGCTTGCACGCCGCCTTTCTTGTGCGGAATATTTGCAAGCGCGAGCGCCATCTCGGTTGCAGCCAGCCCGCCCAGCAGCATTGCGTCGTTGATATCGCCGAGATGACCGATACGGAACATCTTGCCGGTAAATCGGCCGAAACTCGCGCCGTATGAAATGTTGAATTGCTCAAGCGCCAGCGCGCGGAACGCGTCGGCATCATGACCTTCCGGCAGCAGCACGGCCGTGATCGTCGGCGAATAGTATTTCGGCTCGCGGCAGATGATTTCGAGATTCCAAGCCTTGATCGCGCGGCGTGTTGCTTCCGCGAGACGATCGTGCCGCGCGAAAACATTCTCGAGACCTTCTTCGTGCAGCATTTCGATGCCGGTCGCGAGACCGTGCAGCATCTGTGTTGCCGGCGTATACGGGAAGAAGCCGATCTTGTTCATCGCGATCATCTCGTCCCACGCCCAGAACGATTTGGTGAGCTTGGACGTTTTGTTCACCGCCAGTGCCTTGTCGCTCACTGCATTGAACGACATGCCGGGAGGCAACATCAGACCTTTCTGCGCGCCGCCAACGGACACATCGACGCCCCATTCGTCATGCCGATAATCCGCCGAGGCCAGCGAGGAAATGGTGTCCACCATCAACAGCGCCGGATGACCAGCCTTGTCGATCGCCTTGCGGATCTCCGCAACGGGCGACAGGCAGCCTGTCGAGGTTTCGTTGTGCAGAAAGCAAACCGCCTTGATTTCCTTGCCCTTGTCTTCGCGCAGGCGGGCTTCGATCGCGGCTGGGTCGGCACCGATCCGCCAATCGGTGGTGATGAATTCGGGGACGAGGCCGAGTTTTTCGGCCATCTTTTTCCACAGCGTGGCGAACTGGCCGGTCTCCACCATCAACACCTTGTCGCCAGGCGACAGCGTGTTGACAAGCGCGGCTTCCCACGCGCCCGTTCCGGTCGCGGTGTAGATAATGACCGGGTTGGTGGTCTTGAAGATCGTCTTGATGCCGTCGAGGCACTTTTTGGCGAGGCGCGCGAATTCGGGTCCGCGATGGTCGATGATGGGCGTGTCCATCGCGCGCAAAATGCGGTCCGGAAGCGGCGAGGGGCCCGGGATGTGAAGAAAATGGCGTCCGATCGCACGCGAGGAATTCTTAGCCATGGGCGGTCCGCTCCTGAACGGCAGCTTTTAAGGGACTTTCGTGGCCTCGCCACGGGCGCGTTCCCGGCCGGGAGCAACGCTTGTGGCGTTGAACTATGAATGTAACATTGCGGTCAAGCGGTTTTCCGCAAAGGCGAACTAGACCTTATGCATAGGCTTAGCGCAGCCCAAAAAGGATAAGAAACGTGGCGGTAGTCATGCCCGGTCTGGAGCGGCGGCTGAGGGCGGAATTGACCGGTGAGGTTCAATTCGACCGTTTCACACGCGGGCGCTACGCCACCGACGCCTCCCATTATCAGATGATGCCAATAGGCGTGGTTGCGCCGCGCACGATTGAAGAAGCCGATCGGGCGATTTCCATTGCGCGCAGCGAAGGCGCAACCGTCCTGGCGCGCGGGGGCGGAACGTCGCAGGCCGGACAGACGGTCGGCAGTTCACTGGTCGTCGATTGCTCGAAATATCTGACACGCATTCTCGATCTTGACGTCAAGCGCGCCCGCTGCACGGTCGAACCCGGCATCGTCCTCGACGACCTCAACCGCCAGCTCAAGCCGCATGGGCTGTGGTTTCCCGTCGATATCTCGACGTCCTCGCGCGCGACCATCGGCGGCATGGCCGGCAACAATTCCTGCGGCGGCCGCTCGATGCGCTATGGCACCATGCGCGACAACGTGATCGCGATCGAGGCATTGCTGGCGGACGGTACGTTGGCGCATTTCGGCAGTATCGGGGGCAATCTCAAGGATGTGCCGGCGCCGTTGCGGCCGATCGCGAAAGATCTGCTCGCCATCGGCGCGCGCGAGGCGGAAGAGATCGCCGCGCGCTTTCCGAAAGTGCAGCGGCGCGTCGGCGGCTACAATCTCGACGCGCTCGTTCCGGGCAAAAATGACATCAATCTTGCGCACCTGCTGGTCGGCGGCGAGGGAACACTCGCCTTTTCCACACGCATTGAATTGAAGCTTTCGTCGCTGCTCGGCCGCCGCGCGGTTGGCGCCTGTCATTTCGGAAGCTTCCACGAGGCTATGAACTCGGCTCAACACATCGTGCGACTTAGACCGATCGCGGTGGAGCTTATCGACCGTACCATGGTCGAACTGGCCCGGCAGATTCCAATCTTCCGGCCGACACTTGAAAAGTTCGTGCGCGAAATGCCCGAAGCAATCCTGCTCGTCGAATTCGGAGAAGATGACCACGAGATCAATCTGCGCATGCTCCAGCAGCTGAAAGAGCTGATGGGCGATCTCGGTTTTGCCTGGGAAAAGAGCGGCGCGAAGTGGGGCGGTGTGGTCGAGGTGCTTAGTCCCGATCTTCAGGCTGCAATTACCGATGTACGCACGAGTGGGCTCAACATCATGATGTCGATGAAGGAGGAGGGCAAACCGGTCTCCTTCGTCGAGGATTGTGCGGTGCCGCTCGAGCATCTGGCTGAGTACACCTCGCGTCTTACGACGATTTTCGAAAAGCACGGCACGCGCGGTACCTGGTATGCGCATGCCGGCTCCGGTTGCCTGCATGTGCGGCCGGTTCTGAATCTGCGGCAAGAAAAGGACGTGCGTGCCATGCGCGAAATCGCCGAAGAGGCCTTCGCCATGGTGCGAGAATACAAGGGTTCGCATTCCGGCGAACATGGCGACGGACTCGTGCGTTCGGAGTTCAATGAACCGATGTTTGGCGCGCGCCTCGCGCGTGCATTCGAGGAAGTGAAGGACAGATTCGATCCGAAGGGCTTTTATAATCCGGGCAAGGTGGTGCGGCCACCCAAATTCGATGACCGCAGCTTGTTCCGTTACCCGCCCGACTATCACGGCGAACCGATTCAGATGCGGTTCGATTGGTCATCGTACCCTGGTGCCGGCGGCGGTTTTCAGGGCGCTGTCGAGATGTGCAACAACAACGGCGCCTGCCGCAAATTGACGGGCGGCGTAATGTGCCCGAGCTATCGGGTGACTCGTGACGAACGCGATGTCACGCGTGGCCGCGCCAATACGCTCCGACTCGCAATTACCGGACAACTGGGACCGGCAGCTTTGATTTCCGACGACATGGCCGAAACAATGAAGCTTTGCGTTTCCTGCAAGGCCTGTCGCCGCGAATGTCCGACCAGCGTCGACATGGCGCGCATGAAAATCGAAGTGCAGGCCGCGCGCGCAGCGAAGTATGAGCTCTCGTTGCACGACAAGCTCGTGGGGTTTCTGCCGCACTACGCGCCTCACGCCGCTCGTTGGCATCGGCTGTTAAACTTGCGGGATCGCAGCGCCATCCTGCGCAAAGCTTCGCAACTGGTCGCCGGTTTTTCCTCTCGCCGCAGCCTGCCGAAATGGCGCGAGGATACTTACCGCGACCGGTCCGACTGGCGTTACACGACGGCAGAGCAGAACGCGCCAGCGCGGGAAGTGGTGCTGTTCGCTGACACTTTCAACCGCTATTTCGAATGCGAGAACCTGGATGACGCATCGAGCGTGCTCGTGGCCGGCGGCTATCGCGTCTACGCGCCGTTGCCGGCGGAACCAAACGGCCGGCCGCTATGCTGCGGACGCACTTTTCTCGCCGTCGGCCTGGTCGATGAAGCGCGGCAAGAGATGCAACGCACATTGGATGCGCTCGCACCCTATGTCGCCCGCGGGCTGCCGGTCGTTGGCCTTGAACCGAGCTGCCTGCTGACCTTCCGCGACGAATTGCCGGCACTTTTCAAGGGAGAGGCGGTGGAGGCGCTGGCCGCGAACGCACTCCTGTTCGAGGAATTCGTTGCGCGAGAACACAAGCGGGGCAATCTGAATTTGCCGCTCGGCCCGTTGCCAAAAAAGGCACTGCTGCATGGCCACTGTCACCAAAAGGCGTTCGACGCCATGGGCGCGGTCGAAAGCACGCTCCGTCTAATTCCACAGCTTTCGGTCGAGACGATCGATTCGAGTTGCTGCGGCATGGCTGGAAGTTTCGGCTACAACGCCGCGACCATCGACGTTTCGCGCAAGATGGGCGAACTGTCGCTGCTGCCCACCGTGCGCAGGGCCGCCGCCGACACGCTGATCGTGGCCGATGGCACGTCGTGCCGACACCAGATTCACGATGGCAGCGAAAGGGAGGCTGCGCACGTCGCGCGGGTCCTGGCGATGAGTGTGGCAGCCGCTGGTCCGGCGGCTGCAATGTCATCATACTAGGCGCATGGTCAGGCTTCTTCCCACCTCTCTTGTCGGCTCTTACGCGCAACCGGATTGGCTCATTGATCGCGCCAAACTGGCGGCCCGCTTTCCGCCGCGCGTGCGCGCGAAGGAACTTTGGCGCGTTGCGCCGGACTATCTCAAGCAGGCACAGGATGATGCGACTCTGCTCGCGATCCGCGATCAGGAGCGCGCCGGGCTTGACATCATCACCGATGGCGAGATGCGGCGTGAAAGC
>Ga0187765_10000289_pt1 | contig 18088 bp, 14 predicted proteins | sample 0216_QUI02_MP05__3_FD_133018 | JGI IMG/M metagenome (GOLD analysis project Ga0187765, IMG submission 133018) | Tropical peat soil microbial communities from peatlands in Department of Meta, Colombia - 0216_QUI02_MP05_10_MG | ecosystem: Environmental > Terrestrial > Soil > Wetlands > Peat ...
ATGTCGCTGGCCACGACCAGGAATTTCTCCGGCTCAAGCCACGTCACCGTGACATCGGCGATGATCCCGCCCGATTCGTTCAGCCACTGCGTGTAGACGAGCCGGCCCGGTCCGAGCAGCACGTCGTTGGCCGACAGCCGGCCGAGCACGGTGGCCGCGTCCGGCCCCTGCACGATCAGCTTGGCCATCAGGCTCATGTCGATCACGCCGACCGCCTCGCGGACCGCGGCGTGCTCGCGCCCGACGATGGCGTGCGAGGCGGGGCGCCGGTAGTCCAGGCGGGTCCCGGGCTCCTCGCCGGGGGCGGCGAACCACTCGGTGTACTCCCAGCCGGCCGAGACGCCGAAGTGCGCGCCCGCCGCGGCCAGCCGGTCGTGCAGCACCGACCGGCGCACGTTCCGGGCGGTCGACGGCTGCCAGGACGGCCAGACCGCGTCGCCGAACAGCACCCCGAGCTGCTCGACCGTGCGCTCGGCCCGGAACCGGCGGGACGTCTCGTAGGCGGCGGTCCGGTCGATGGCGACCGCGGTCGCGTCCAGCGGCGGCACGCCGTCCACGATCCACTGCGCGACCATGCTGCCCACCCCGCCGCCGGACAGGATCCCCAGCGAGTTCAGGCCCGCCGCGACGAAGTAGCCGTCCAGCTCGGGCGCGGGGCCGAGCAGCGGCCGGACGTCGGAGGTGAACGACTCCGGCCCGCAGAAGAACGTCCGCACGCCGATGTCGGCCAGCGACGGTATCCGGTTCAGCGCCGGGCCGAGGAACGGCTCCATCCGCTCCCAGTCGGGCGGCAGTTTGCCGAACGAGAAGCCGCGCGGGACCCCGTCCAGCGACCACGGCGCGGCCACCGGCTCGAACAGCCCGACCAGCATGCCGTCACCCTCGGGCCGGTAGTAGCCGTAGTTGTCCGGGTCCTCGATCACCGCCAGGTCGGCGTCCATCCCGGGCACGGTGTCGGTGAGCAGGTAGTAGTGCTCGGCCGCCTGCAGCGGCACCGCGACCCCGGCCAGCGCGCCGAACTGCCGCGCCCACATGCCGGCCGCGTTCACCACGACCTCGGTCTCGATCGGGCCGGCCTCGGTGAGCACGGCGCTGACCCGCCGCCCGCGGGTCGCCGTGCCGGTCGCGGCCACGCCCTCGATGACAACCGCGCCGAGCTGCCGGGCGCCCTTGGCCAGCGAGGTGGCCACGCCCACCGGGTCGGCGCGGCCCTCGTCGGCGACGTAGAACGCCGACAGCACGTCGTCGGTGCGGGCCAGCGGCCACATGGCGGCCACCTCGGCGGGCGAGATCTCGGTGTCCTCGACGCCGAACCCGTGCATCCAGGCCGCCTCGCGGCGGAGCGCGTCCTGCCGCTCGCGGGTGGTGGCCAGCGAGAGGTGCCCGACCGCGCGGAACCCGGTGGAGTGCCCGGTCTCGGCCTCCAGCCGCGCGTACAGGTCACGCGAGTACCGGCTGAAGAACAGCGCGGTCTCGTCGGTCATCCCGGCCGAGGTGATCAGCCCGGCGGCGTGCCAGGTGGTCCCCGCGGTCAGCCGGTGCTGCTCGAGCAGCACCACGTCGGTCCAGCCCAGGTGCGCGAGGTGGTAGGCGATGCTGCAGCCGGTCACCCCGCCGCCGACTATCACCACCTGAGCCCGGCTCGGAACAGTCCCGCTGGTGGTTCCCGGATCGTTCGCCACTGTCTGCCTTCCCGGCTACCTTCCCGGCCCGCCCGACGAGTCAAATCAGAGCACGACGGTGCCCGGCCGGTCCAGGGCGGGGTGGCCCGGGCGGGCAGCGATCAGGGCCGGGACCCTGTGAAAGACTTGCCGCATGCATCTGGGAGGAGGCACCGGGCCCGGCGGGCCGGGGCGCCGCCATTCCTGACCGCCGGGCGCGGCTCGCGGCGCTCGGTCCCGGTGAGGCGCAGGTCCGCGGGGCCAAGCTCGCCGTCTACTCCGCCTTCATGGCCAACGGCTTCATCTTCGCCAGCTGGGCCGCCCGCATCCCGCAGGTACGCGACGGGCTGCGGGTCTCCCCCGGCGTGCTCGGGCTGATCCTGCTGTGCACGGCGATCGGCTCGACCATCGCCACGCCGCTGTCCGGGCTGGTCATCACGTGGCTCGGGGACTCCCGCACGGTCACCGTGATGTCGCTGGTCGCGGCGGCCGGCATGGCCACCGTCGGGGTCGGCTACCGGTATGGCATCCCGCCGGTGGCGGCCGGGCTGTTCGTGTTCGGCTTCAGCAGCGGCACCTGGGACGTGGCCATGAACGTGCAGGGCGCCGCGGTGGAGCAGAGGCTGGGCCGGGCGATCATGTCCAGGTTCCACGCCGGGTGGAGCATCGGCACGGTGGCCGGGGCCGGCCTCGGGGCGGTCATGGTCGCCCTGGGCGTGCCGGTCACCGCGCACCTGCTCGCGGCCGCGCTCGCGGTGGCGGTGGCGGTGCCGATCGCGGCCCGCCGGTTCCTCCCGCACGCGCGGGCCCCCGCGCCCGCCGGCGCCGGGCACCGGGACGGGACGGCGGCCAGGCGCAGCCCTCTTACCGCGTGGACCGAGCCGCGGACCCTGCTCATCGGCCTGTTCGTGCTGTGCATGGCGTTCACCGAGGGCACCAGCAACGACTGGCTGAGCCTGGCGGTCATCGGCGGATACCACACCGCGGCCGCCCTGGGCACCCTCACGTTCGCCGTCTTCCTGACCGCGATGACCACCGGCCGCTGGTTCGGCCCCGCCTTCATCGACCGGTACGGCCGGGTCCGGGTGCTGCGGGTCTGCGCCGTCACCGCCCTGGCCGGCCTGGTCCTGCTCGAGGCGGGCGGGGCGCTGGCGGCCGGCGGGGCGCTGGCGGCCGCGCTGGCCGGGGCGGTGCTGATGGGGCTCGGGACGTCACTGGGGTTCCCGACCGGCATCAGCGCCGCCGCCGACGATCCCCGGTACGCGCCCGGCCGGGTGAGCACCGCCGCCTCGATCGGTTACCTGGCTTTCCTGGCCGGGCCGCCGGCCATCGGCTTCCTCGCCGACCACGTCGGCGTCCTGCGCGGCCTGTCCGTCACCGGCGGGCTGCTTATCGTCGCGTTCCTGCTGTGCCCGGTCACCGCGCCCATCAGCCCGCCCGGTCCGGTTTCCGGCTAATACTTGACATTGAATAGTCAATCCTGAATACTCAGTGATGGACGCACGCACTGACGCAGCCCGATCGCTGCCCGCTTCAGGAGGAACCACCGTGATCAACCTCACGCCAACCGACCTGGCCGAGTCGGTCAAGATCCCCGCGAACCACGCTGTGACCAAGCGGCTCGGTAACTGGACCACGGCCCGCCGGTTCCAGGTGCGCGCCCACCGCGGCGGCGCCGTGCTGGACCTGCGCTCCCCGCAGATCCCGGCCGGTGACATCGAGATCGAGGCCGACATCGACCACGCCATGCTCAAGCTGCTGGTCCCCGACGACGCCGTGCTGGACGACTGGGACCTGCGGCGCACCGGCCGCAGCCGGGTCAAGGACGCCGAGGCCCCGGACGCCCCCGGCGGGCGGCGCATCGTCGTCACCGGCCAGCTGCGCACCGGCGAGATCCGGGTCCGCCGCGGCGGCATGGCCATGCTGTCGGCCATGTTCTCCCGGGCATACTGGGCCGACCTGCGGCGGGTGCACCGCGAGGGCGGGTTCCCCACCGTGGACGACCCGGCCCGCACCGCCTGACCAGCCCACCACATCCGCGCTGCAGCGGAGGAACCGATGGCGAACAAACGCAAGGTCAGCAACCTGCTCGCGCTCGCGGTGCTGTCCTACCTCACACAAGGGCCCATGCACCCGTACGAACTGGGGCGCACGCTGCGCGACCACGGCGACGAGCGGAGCATCAAGTTCAACCACGGCTCGCTGTACATGGTGGTCCAGCAGCTGGAACGGGCGGGGTTCGTCACGGCGCAGGAGACGAGCCGCGAGGGGCAGCGCCCGGAGCGGACCGTGTACGCCGTCACCGACGCGGGCCGGGCCGAGCTGCACGACTGGCTGCGCGAGCTGATCGGGGAGCCGCAGCACGAGTACCCGAACTTCGTGGCCGCGCTCTCGCTGGTCAGCGCGCTGCCGCCCAGCGAGGTCCTCACGCTGCTGCAGCAGCGGCTCACCCGGCTCGCCGCGCAGCGCGCCGGGATCCAGGCCATCATCGACAGCACCCTCGCCCAGGGCGTGCCGCGGCTGTTCCTGGTCGAGGAGGAATACCGGCTCGCCCTGCTGGACGCCGAATCCACGTTCGTCGAGCGGTTCATCGGGCAGATCACCGACCCGGACACCGGGTGGGGCCCGATGTGGGCCGAATTCCACCACGAGTCCGTCCCTGGTACGGCGTGAAGGTTCTGCGTTCTCTCATTCGCCGCTGGCGGACTGCCGAGCGCGCTTTTCGATCTCGTAAGGCCTCGCATTTTCGGCCACAGCTCGGTACCGACACTGATCAATGGTGATCACGTAGAGTCATTCACCGGTGTTGCCTTTCTGGTCCCGGCTAGTCTCTGCAATCTCCGGGCTATGACGTTGCCCGTCGGCCTGACTGGAAATGGCCTGACGGCCGACATGCAGATCGTGGCCCGGCAGCGAGCATACCTGTCTGCACCCAGCGCGGCCGTTCGGGCCGAGGCGACCCTGGCCCATCATGCGTCATGCTGGGCCAGGTGACGAGCTATCTGGGCCCAATACTCGCCACCTGGCCTTCGCCTCGGTAAGCACGAGGCCCTCAGGATTGGTGAGCTGCCCGGCGACGAAGATTGATGGCCAGTCGACATGATCCACATAGGCGCGGGCTGTGAATTGTTGATCAGTCGGGCAAGGAGCGCAATATTTAAGCTCGAAATTTGCTGTGACGATTGTGTGGCCCTCTCCCGCTATCTTGGCTATAGCGCGCTGAGCGGCTCGGCCCAGAACCTCGTCCAGCACCGTCGCCTGAATGCCGCCATGCACGATGGCTGGCTCACCGGAATGCAGCCAGGACAGGGATAGCGTCGTTCCCGTTGAACCATCGGGCTCGTCAACGTACGCAATGTGAAGCCCTTGCGGATTGTCTTTACCGCATCCGAAGCAGATATCGGCCACCGTCACATCGTAGTCAGACGGCAGCTCCGCTCTCATTCCCAGAGGATGCGCTCGCAGTCGGCAACTGGTGCCGCCGCCAGGAGAGCGGCGTCCTCGTCGCGCCCGGCTGCATGGTAGGAATCAGCCAGGCTGCGCCTGGCGCGACTGGTATACGGATGGTCGGGACCGAGTACCCGCTCTGAGTCGGCTAGAAGCTGCTCGCCGAGCATCACGGCCTGGCCGATCCGGCCTGCCTTCCGGCAGGAATCAGCCAGTCCTTGCCTGGCCCACAGCGTGTCCGGATGGTCGGGACCCAACACCTGCTCGAACAGCGGAACCACCTCCTCGGAAAGGCGGACGGCATCGTCCAGCCGACCGCCCGATCGGTAGCACACCGCGAGGTTATCTCGGGCGACCAGAGTGGCGGGATGCCGCGGGCCGAGCACACGCGCACGGGCGGCAGCGAGCTGCTCGGCGACCTCGATAGCGTCCTCACTGCGCCCGGCCAGCCGGTAAGAAATGGCTAGATGGTCCCGTCCGCTAAGCGTGGCCGGATGATCAGTCCCGATGATCCGCTCCCGGTCGGCGATGAGCTTCTCCTGCATCGGGATGGCGATATCGAGCCGCCCCGCTGAGCGGTAGGAGATGGCCAGATTTGCCCTGGCGGTCAGAGTATGGGGGTCGTCCGGACCTAGCACGCGCTCGCAGTCGGCGACCACCTGCTCGTCCAGCGCGACGGCATCCGCGGTCCGTCCTGCGGATTCATACGAGAGGCCAAGGTTGCCGCGGGCCCACAAGCTGTCCGGATGGTCAGGCCCCAGGATGCGCTCGCGATCGGTGACTACCCGCTCTTCGGTGGCAATGGCGTCGGCGATGCGCCCTGCTGACCGGTATGAACTAGCCAAGCTGTACCGGGCATCGAGCGTTGCAGGGTGCTGATCGCCAAGGATCCGCTCGCGGTCAGCAACCAGCTTCTCGCCAATGGCGATGCCCTCGACGAGCCGCCCCGCCGAGCGGTAAGAGATGGCCAGATTGTCACGAGCCATGAGGGTCTCCGGGTGGTCCGAGCCCAAGATGCGCTCCGAGTCGGCGGCCAGCTTCTCGCCGATCGCTATGGCATCCCATATGCGCCCGGCGGCTATGTATGAAGCAGCCAGATTATCCATGGCCGTGAGCGTTTGAGGGTGGTCGGATCCGAGAACACGAACGCAGTCAGCTACCAAACGCTCGCCTGCCGCCACAGCTTCGCGGGAGCGCCGAGCTGACTCGTAGGATCGTGCCAGGTTGCTCCGGGCCCATAGGGTCTCGACGGCATCCGCGCCCAATACGCGCTCGCAGTCGGCTACAACCCGTTCGCCTTGGCTGATCGCTTCAGTATGAAGGCCAGCCGATTCGCATGACAGCGCAAAGATCCGCCTTGCGGCCAGCGTCCCGGGATGATCGGCTCCGAAGCGCTCACTGGCGATGGTCACAGCGCGCCGGCTCAGGGCCAGAGCTCGTCGCGGTGACCCCGACGCCACAAGGAACATGCAGGTGTCGTTTAGCACCGAGACCAAATCTTCGGTCTGATGAGCATCCGGGAGGCCGAACTTGGCCAGCGCCTCCACGTGCGGAACAAGTTCCTGCCATTTCGGCCACATCTCCGGCAACCGCGAATCCCCAGGCCTAGCACGGCTCAGCGCAGAAAGCGCATGAGAAAAGGCCTGCGCCACACTAGATTCTTCCATCTGATCCCGGAGCACTTTCTGGAGTAGCCGGTGGATATTGACGCTGCTCTCCGTCACCGTTGCCAGTGAATAGCGGTGCAGCGCCGCTAGTGCGTCGTTGACGCGCTTACGCCCCAGGGCCGAGTCCTCTGCCAACGTGGCAAAGAACGATCGGGGCAGGCCTTCAGGAGAGAGGTAGGCGGTCATGTTCAGTGCGGCCCGTGCGGCTGGAGCGTCTTTCTCGGCGGCGCCAATAGACGTATTCCAGGTCACCGCCACAGTCTGGTAGTAGAACACCTCCCTGTTGGAGTCAAACAATTCCTGCGCCGGCAGGCCATCGACAAGCTCCAGGTAATCACCGAAGGTGATACCGCTGCCAGTAGTGCAGTACGCAGCTGCGTGTCCCAATGCCAGTGGAAGCCTTCCTAGGGCTGCAGCGACTGCGCGGGCAGCTTGCTCATCTTCTCGTCCAGACCGGGCAAGGAGGTACCTCACCGCAGTGCCTTCATCAAACACATCAACTGGCAATTCTGGACCGAATGCTTCATAGCCACCCCGATGCCGGGATGTCACGAGGACTCGTCCAGTTCCTGAACGGGGTATGTCGACCAATGTCTCGGGCCCCGATGCGTTGTCCAGCACGAGGAGCCAACTCCGGTCGCTGTTGGAGAGGTAGACCATAACATCTGCTGCCCGCTCTTCAGGCGTGCGCCCGACTGCCGGTAGTCCGAGCGCCACGGCTAGGTCCGCTAGGTCACGGGTTCCCCCGTCCTCGGAACGTATCCAGGCCACGATGTCATAGGCGTGCTCGCGCGCCTCCACGTAGGCGGCGGCTAGCTGGGTCTTGCCAACGCCGCCGAAACCGCTGAGGGCCTGGGTAACGACGCCGACGTGTTGAGCATTGAGGGCTTTGTCCAACTCACGCAAGAGGTCATCGCGGCCGGTGAAATGAGGCACGGTCCTCGGCAGCCGGAACCGCAACCGTTCGCGATACGCTGCTGCCGCGCTCGTCCAGCGTGGATCCGCAGCATGGTAGAGCCTGTTCTCGGCCAGCGTTTCGGCCAGGTCAGCCGCCACCGCAGACCATGGAATGACCAGAGCCCCGTCGGGGAGAGCGATGTGCTTGCTGGCGACAATGATGCCGCAGACGGCTCCCGGTCGCAGATTCAGGACTGCCGCACCACTCATCCCTGGCTTGATGGTGTCCGAGGCTAGATCCATGAACACTGTCGGCTGCGTTCCATGCGCCCCGCGATAAGTCAGCCTTGCCGGTGTCAGCAGGATGGCGCCGCCTTCGCGTGGATAGCCGAAGACCTGGAAAACATCCTCCTGCGACGGCCATTCCAGGTCAACTGCTACGCACGGATGACCACCTGGGTCGTCCACGGCTAGCAGAGCGATATCGGGATAGTCCTGATCGAGATCGGGAATCGGCCGACCTCGGTTCCTGAGGATCGCTATTCGCTCAATTACCGGCAGCTCGAGAGGAGGGAGATCATCACGCTCCCATCGCACAGTCAAATTCTCGCTGTCACCAACAACGTGCACACAGGTGACAACCCGTCCGGGTGCCACGAAGAAGCCAGCCCCGGGCATCGGGCCACCGAGGACTCGAACAGTGCAAGACCGCAGTAGGTCTTCGAGCCGATCAGCCATCCGATTCCGTGCTCCCGGACCACTCAAGGGTAACCGTGAGTGACGCATCACCTCTGCCGGAGACCATCATTGAGGTCAGCCTGCCAGACTCTACGGCAAAGCCCAGCCGGAATTCGACGGTCGCTTTGGTGGGTCTGGCCGCCTTCAGCTTGTCGACGGTCATGGCGCTCAACTCAGTTAGCGTGTCCAGGGCAGAACTGAGGTCGAAGGCGTCGCGCAGTCCGACGCTCGCCATCCCATCACCGGCAGAGCCGTCGGCGATCTCTACTTTCATGAGCGCGCCGTTCGGCAGGCGCGCCATCACCGAAGTCGTTTCGGCGTCACTTCCAGTCATTTGCCCAAGCCTGCCAGAGGTACGGCCAGCACCACCAGCGCGGCACCCAGGACGGCCCACCGCGCGGCGCTGACCGGCCGATGCGGCCGATGCGGGGACCCTCGGGTTGGATCTCGGCTAGTCGTGTATACGCCTGCCGGTGATCCGGTGCGGGATTATTCGGACGTACACATCGCGCGCGCCGCCCGCCCATGGTCGGACGCCCGCGTGCCGCTCAAGGTGACGAACTTCCGCCTCGCTGGTCACACGGACCGCTCGGCCGGTCACCAGCACACTCCAGCCTAGGCTCAACGCCTCATCCAGGCCGTCTACCTCGAACCCGGCCAGGCAGCCCAGATAACCGGCCAGCAGCGTGTCGGGGGCGGTCCGGAAGATCACTGCGCGGCCCGCCATGGCATAGTTCACTGGCAGCACGACAGGCCCGTCGGCGGTGGTGAACGCCACACGGCCCACCCCACCGGGTGATATCAGGTCATAGCACTCCGCCGAGGTGAGCGTCTCAAGCACCGGCTGGCCGGGTGGGCCAGCCCGGCCGGGCGGCAGGCCCGTGCCGCCGCCGGTCAGCATCTGCGGCGTGGTCTGCAGCGCGGCGGCCAGCCGCCGCAGGGCGGCCTGCGTGGGCCTAACGTGATGCGCCTCCAGGTCCTGCAGATACGGCAGGCTCAGGCCAGCTAGCCCGGCCAGCTGGCGCCTGGTCAGCTTGAGGTCCTGACGCCTGCGGGACAACCGGCTGCCCAGGTCGCCCGGTTTCCCGGCCGGCGGGAGCGCCGCGCTGTCCTGCGGCCCGTCATCGGCTCTTGCCCCCTCTTGCGGGACCATGTCCTGGTCACCTCCCTGCTGCGCCGAAGCTGTCGTGTCTCATGGTGTGCCGCCTTTCGGGTGTCGCGCCATGCGCCAAGGTCCCGGGGAGCCTGGCCTTTCGGCCCTCTGATCAGGCAGCGTGCGAAGAACCGAGCCGCGGCGCAGGCATGCCCCGAGGCGCCAATCCATCCAGCCATGCCCTGCTGTGGGAGGGGCCGCAGGTCCGGGCTGCACCTGCCGGAGGTCCGGCAGATGACGCGATCACATGAGGGCGGCTGCCGGGCTGGGCGAACGTCCCGTGGCGGGTGGACCTTTGCACCTGCACCGGCACGATGGCGGAGAGTGAGGGGGGCCTGCCCGCCCGGGCTCAGCGTGGCGAGCTGCGCCTGCGCCATCCCAGCACGGCCAGTGCCACCAGCGCGGCACCCAGGACGGCCCACCGCGCGGCGCCCACCGGCCGACGCGGCCGATGCGGCGTGTCCGGCAGCGCCAGGTCCGCACCGAGGCGGCGGGCCAGGCTCTCGCCCCCCTCACGCATCAGCTCGTCGTGGTTCCACTTGAACACCGGCCGGGCCACCGGCGCCAGCAGGTTCATCCACCACCTGGTGGTGCGGATGTCCCAGTAGTAGCGGATCAGCGTGCCGCCATCGGCCGGGGTGAGCGTCCAGCGGCCGGTGCCCTCCAGCTCCCCGGTGGCCTCGGCCTCCAGCAGCGACGGCGGCTGCACGCGGGTCACGCGCACGTCGAAGCCGAGCGTGTACGGCAGCCGGGTCCGGAACAGCAGGCGCCGGCGATTGCCGACCCCGTCGGCGGCACCCGGCTCCAGCTCGTCCACGCCGGCCACGTACTTCCACCAGCTCGGCCAGCGCTCGGCGTGGTAGATCTCCTCCCACACCCGCTCGACCGGCGCCTGGATCTGCCATGTGCTGACAAAGTGGTACTCAGCCACGTCCCCCCCACTCCCCCACTCCCCGGCGCCGGCTGGTCGGGCTGAGAGGATGACGCCCACCTCAGCGGCCCAACCGGCCTGGATTGAATCCGCCGAGCCTATCGCGTCCCCGCCCCGCCGCCGGTGGCGGCACAGCCGGCCGCGCGTGCGCTACCAGCGGTTCCTGCCGCCCCGTTCCCACACCGCGGCCAGCTCGACCAGCTGGCCGCGGTCGGTCACCACCACGAAGTTCCAGGGCTGCCAGTTCCCCGATGACGGGGCCCGCCGCCCCGCCTCACAGATGCGCCTGAGGTCTTCCCGGGCGATCGGCCGGTCGGTGTACTGGCGCACGTTGCGGCGCGCCCGGATGGTGTCCCACGTCTCCATGGTCCTGTCCTATCGCACGGCCGCCGGGCGGTCTTCGCCAGCGCCGGTCCCGGCTCCCAGTGCCCACGGTTGCAGCCGGTACGCACGCCAGCGCCCGGGCACCACGCCTGGCGTAAGTTATTTGCATATATGCTTAAATAGCTGCCATGCGAGATTCGGAAGCGGCGCTGCGGGCGCTCGCCCATCCGGGGCGCCGGCGGGTCCTGGAGCTGCTGGCGCGGGATGAGCGGACGTCGGGCTCGCTGGCCGCCGCGTGCGGATGGACCAAGCCAGCGGCGTCACAGCAGCTCAAGGTGCTGCGTGAAGCCGGGCTGGTGGAAGTACGCGCCGATGGCAACCGCCGTCTGTACCGCGCCAGGCGGCAAGGACTGGCCGAGCTGCGCGCCTTCCTCGACGAGTTCTGGCTGGCGCGGCTCGCCGTGCTCGAGGACGAGATCAGGGGATCGCGGTGATCGACTCGGCGGGCCGGGTGGTGCACGAGGTCGACCTGGCGCTGCCCCGGGAAGAGGTATTCGAGTTCTTCACCGACGCCGGGCGCCTGGTGCGCTGGATCGGCCTGTCGGCCTCGCTGTCGCCGGTTCCGGGCGGGGGGTTCCGGTTTGAGATTCAACCCGGCCAGTTCTGCGAGGGGGCCTACGTCGAGGTGGTGCCGCCAAGGCTCGTGTCGTTCACCTGGGGATGGACGGACCCGGCGTGGAACCTGCCACCCGGCTCATCGCTGGTGTCGGTCGAGCTCACGGCGGTGGCCGGCGGCACCCGGGTGCGGCTCACCCACGACCGGCTGCCCGGCGACCTGCGGGCCATCCACGACGAGGGGTGGGCGACGTTCCTGGCCCGCCTGTCGGCCACCACCGCCGGCCAGGACGTGCCGGCGTACCCGCCGGAAGGAAGACCATGAAAGCTGTCGTCGTCCAGGTCGAGATCAACCGCGCGCCCGCGGTGGTGTGGGGGTACATGGCGAACGCCGAGCACAACCCGGAGTGGCTGCGGAACATGCAGTCGTGCCGCTGGGTCACCGGCCCGCCAATCCGGGTCGGGTCGCGATACGAGCAGCTGGCCCGGTTCCTCGGCCGGGAAGTCCGCACCACCTTCGAGGTGAGCTCACTGCACGAGGGGCGGCTGATCACTATCTCCTCGCTGCCCGGCTCGTCGTTCCCGCTCACGATCACCCGCCAGGTGGACCCGACCGGCGATGAGCGGTGCCGGGTGACCGAAACCGCGGGCGGGGATCCGAGCGGCTTTTACCGGGTGGCAGAGGCACCTATGCGCGTCGTGGTGCGGTACAACATCACCCGCGCCTACCGCAGGCTGAAACAGCTGCTCGAGAACCAGCAGGACCGTATCTCCACCGGCCCCGGTGCCAGCGACACGTAGCACGGGCCAGCGGGCGGCGCCCGGCGACGTCCTGCCAGCTTCCCCCTGTACTCTGGTCGGCCTGCGTATCAATCTGGGGGCCTGCTGATGGTGGTGCTTGACGGCGCGTCGCTCACGATCGATTCCCTGGCCGACGTCGCCGAGGGGGGCGAGGAGGTTGCCCTGGCCCCGGCGGCGCGCGACCGGATGGCGGCCGCCCGGGAGGTCGTCGAGGAGGCGCTGCGGTCGGAGGCCGCCGTCTACGGCCTGACAACCGCTCTGGCGGAGCGGAAGAGCGTCGTGCTTGACGCCACGGCGCGCCAGGGCTTCAGCCGGTTCCTGATCAGGGGTCACCTCATCGCCCAGGGACCGGAGGCCCCGCCCGCCGTGGTGCGGGCGGCGATGACCTGCCTGGTGAACGGGTTCGCCAAGGGCACGGCCGGGGTCCGTCCCGAGCTCGCCGAGATGATGGTCGATGCGCTCAACCGCGGTGCCACGCCGGCCGTCCGCAGCCTCGGCTCGGTGGGCCAGGCCGATCTCGGCCCGATGGCCGACCTCGCCGAGGGCCTGATCCGCGAGACCGGCTTCGTCCCCGCGGACAACGAAGGGCTGGCGCTCGTCAACAACAACGCCTTCGCGACCGGCTGGGCCGCACTCGCGGAGCTCGCCGCCGAACGGCTGCTGGGCGAGGCCGGCGTCGCCGCCGCCCTCGACCTGGAGGCGTTCGCGGGCAACCTCAGCATCCTCCACCCCGTGGTCACCGAGGCCCGGCCGTACCCGGGCACCGCCGCGGCGATCCGCCGCCTCCGTGAGCTGCTCGCCGGCAGTTACCTGTTCGAGCCCGGTGGCGCCCGGAACCTGCAGGACCCGCTCACCTTCCGCAGCATCCCGCAGATCCTCGGCGCGGCCCGGGACGCCTTCGGATATGTCCGGGCCACGATCGAGACCGAGCTCAACTCCGCGGGATGCAACCCCGCCGTCGTCCTCGCCGAACGGCGCATCGTGTCGGTCGGCAACCTCGACATCGTGCCGGTCGCCACCGCGCTCGACTTCGCCCGCATCGCCCTGGCCTCGGTGATCACTCCTGCCGCCGAACGGACCGTGAAGCTGCTCCAGCGCCCCCTTTCGGGCCTTCCGCCCGGCCTGGCGGCCGAGGCGGACACGGGTGAGGAAGCCCTCGCTGAGTTCGCTGGCGCCGCGCAGGCGATCGCGGCGGAGGCACGCTCACTCGCTCACCCGGTGTCGTTCGAGGTCGTGAGCACGAGCAAGGCGGAGGGGATCGAGGACCGCACGACCATGGCCCCGCTCTCGGCCAGGCGCCTCGCCGAAATGGCCGACCTCTCCGCCCGGGTCGTCGCCCTCGAGCTTTTCGTCGCGGCCCAGGCCATCGACCTGCGCGGGCCCACCCGGCTGGGCGAGGGGACCGGGCGGGCGCTGCGCCTGGTGCGCGAGCTCGCCGGCTTCACCGCCCGCGGGCAGGCCCCGCCCGCGGACCTGGAGCCGCTCGTCGAGGCGGTCCGGGCGGGCCGCTTCGCCCGGGCCGGCCTCCCCGGCCAGTAACGGGCTACCGGGTCACGTTCCAGGCCTCGAGCACGTCGGGGTTCCGGCTCGGGGCCGCGGTGCCCAGGATCGGGTGCAGGTCCATGGACGGCGAGTACCTGCTGGCCGGCACCGTGCGGCCGAGCGCCTCGGCCATGGCCCGGACATGGTGCGGGCCCGCGCCGCAGCAGATGCCCACGTAGTTCACGCCCAGATCGCGAGCGGCCACCGCGAAGTCGGCCATCTCGAACCTGGTGCAGCTGAACGGGTCGAGGGCCAGCGGGAAGACCCGGTTCACGCCCTCCGCCCGCAGCGACTCCATGGTGGGCGACGACTCGGTGGTCCGGTACGGGACCGGCTGCGCGGCCACGGCGCAGTCGACCTGCTCCCTGATCCTGGCCACCAGCGGCAGCATGGTCGCGGGCCCGCGGTCGCAGTTCAGCCCCACGACGGCGGCACCGTGGCCGGCCAGGATCTTGCACGCCTCCACGTAGTCATAGCCGTCCCAGGTCCTGGCCGGCCCGGTGGTGGCCAGGGTCACCATCGCCGGCAGGCCGAGCTCCTGGCTGACCTCCAGGGCGATCAGGGCCTCGCCGAGGTAATCGTTGGTCTCGGCGATGACGAAGTCGACGCCCTCGTCGGCCGCCCAGCCCAGCTGCTCGGCGTACATGGCGCGCACCACGTCCGCGGTGCCGGCGTCCTGCGGGTCGTAGGACCAGGTGTTGCACACGTTGCCGGCCACCAGGGCGCCGCCTTCCGCTGCCACCTGCCGGGCCAGCCGCACCGCCTGCCGGTTCATCGCCTCCAGCTCGGACTCCCGGCCCACCTGGCGCAGCTTGTCGCGATGGGCGTAGTAGGTCAGCGCCACCATGACATCGGCGCCCGCGCGCAGGAACTCCCGGTGCAGCTCGGTCACCGCATCGGGAAAGTCCACCACCGCCTCGGGCACATAGGCGCCCGCCTTGACGTAGCCCCTGCGCTCCAGCTCGAACACGTAGCCCTCGGCGCCCAGCACCGTGCCCTGGGCCAGCCGGTCGGCCAGAGCCGAACCCGTTCCCGTCATAACCCCTCCCTCCACTTGCCGGTCCCGCCTGCCGGTCCGTGCCGCCACGAACTCGCCCATGACATGGTCCTGGACCGGGGCCGCCCTGCCTGCAGGCCATCGAGCCGGCGGTGGTTGGCACCTAGTGCGCCTCCGCGCGCCAGGAGCGCGTCACCTGGACGGCAGGGTGGAAATGCACAGTCGCAGACTGGTGCATCCGGGGAGGATACGCCCCTATGCCCTGCCCTGGCGACCTTGGCGTCCGCCCCGCCGGGTCACCCCGGCGCCCGGCCGCATTCCGCTGGTGAGGATCACCCGCCATTGCCCCGGCCGGATGGCGCAAGTTACCGTCCGAAACAGGCTCCGGTTACCTTCCGAAACGGGCTCCACGCTGAAGCTGGCCGGCCCGGCGGCCGCCTCCAGCGCGATCCCGGCGGCACCAGCGGGGCGCAGACGACGGGCGACATCAGAGGGTGCAGATGACTGTGGTGGTCGATAGCAGGGACGATTTCACGCTGGAGAACTACCGGCGGGTGGCCGTGGGCGGGGAGCCTATCGCGATCGGCCCGCAGGCCCGCAGGACCATGGCCGAGGGCCGGGCGGACTTCCTGCGCCTGCTGGAGTCCGACCGCACCCAGTTCATCTACGGCGTGACGAGCAGCTTCGGGCCGCGGGCCAAGCTCACGATCCCGCCGGACCAGCAGCGGGCTCACGCGCGGGCGTTCGGTTTCCGCCGGGGTAACTGGGCCCGCGGGTTCGGCGGCGGGTATCTCGATGAGCGGGTCGTGCGCGGCATCGTCTTCGCGCGGCTGGCCAACTTCGTGGCCGGGAACTCCAAGGCCCGGCCGGTTGTCGCCGAGCGGCTGGCTGCCCTGCTCGACGGCCCGCTGCCCCGGGTGCCGCTCGACGGGGAGGTCGGCGCCGGCGAGGTGCTGCCGATGGCCCACGTGATGCAGGGCCTCCAGCGCGATGACCTCGAGGAGGGGGAGGCCAATCCGCTCATGAACGGGTCCCCGGTGTCCGCCGCCCTGGCCGCGGACACGGCCCTGCAGGCCGGCCACCGGCTGGACCATGCCGAGCAGATCTTCGCGCTGTCGGTGGAGGCGTTCGGCGCCCCGCTCGATGCCTACGACGACGTCCTCGATGACCTCTGGGGTGACGAGGACGACGCGTCGGCGCTGGCGGCGCTGCGCCGCTACCTGGCGGGCGCCGCTCCCGGCGGCCGGCGGCCGGCCGCGGTGCCTACCAGCTACCTGGTGCTCGGCCGGGTTCTCGGGCAGGCCCACCGGGCGGTCGCGGGCGTCGACGAGGCGGCCAGGGTATCGCTGCGTTCGGTGACCGACAATCCGGTGTACGTCCCGCCCGATGAAGGCCACCCGCTGGGACGAGCCTTCTCGACCGGCGGCTTCCACAACGCCATGGCGTACCCGGCGCTGAACGCGCTCGCGGCCGCCTGGGCCGACCTGACCCTGCTGGTGCAGCGGCACGTGACGGCGCTCGGCACCGCTGCGGCCCCCGCGCCACCGGTGCGGGGTGCCGGGTCTGCGGCCGGCGCGGCAACCGGCCTGGAGCCGGTGCTGGGCGGCCTGGTGGAAGAGGCCCGGGCCGCCGCCATGCCGACGCTGCTTCCCGCGGCGGTCAACGACGCGCAGGACGACGTGTCCTCGCCGACCTTCAGCGCCTACCGCCGGCAGGCCAGGGCGGCGGAGTGCCTCGACGGCGCGCTGGCCGTGCTGGCCGCGGCGGCCAGCCAGGCGCTGCTGCAGGCCGGGCGCCAGCCCGCTCCCCCGCTCCAGGATCTGCTGGCGGCCGTCCGCGCGATCTTTCCCCCGGCCGGGGGGAGCCCGCGCGGCCCCGGGGTCCGCGGGGGTGACCTGGCGGCCGCGCTGGCCCGGTCGGCGGTCACCGGCTCCGCCCCGTTCGGCACCGGTCCGTTCGGTACCGGCCGATGACGGCGGGCCACCGGCCAAGCTTCCGGCGGAATGCGGACGAGGGCGCCCCTGCGGGTGAGGGCGTGGAGAGGACCGGGTCACGCGGGCCGGTCGTGGTGAACGGCAGGGACGACTTCACGCTCGCGAACTTCCGGCGCGTTTCCTACGGCGGTGAGCCGGTGCGGATCGGCGCCCAGGCCCGCCGGGCCATGGCGGCGGGAGCCCGGCCGCCCGTGGGCCCGCCGGGCCGGGAAACCGCCCGGCAGGCCCCGCGGGCCGCAGCCGGCGCGGGCTTCGGCGGCGGCTACCTGGATGCGGCCGTGGTGCGCGGCATCCTGTTCGCCTGCCTGGCCAGCCTGGTGTCGGGGCATGCCGGGGTCCGGCCTTCGGCCGCCGAGCGGGTGGCCGCCCTGCTCGACGGCCCGCTGCCACGGGTGCCGCTCGACGGCCAGGCCGGGACCGGTGAGGCCCTCCCGATGGCCTGCGTCCTCGCCGGGCTGCCACGCGGTGACCTCCGCGAGGGCGAGGAGGAGGCACTGCTGGGTGGCGCGCCGTGCTCGGCGGCGCTGGCCGCCGACGCCGCGATCAGCGCCCGGCACCGGCTCGGGCACGCGGAAGGCATCTGCGCCCTCTCGATCGAGGCGTTCCGTGCCCCGCTGGGCGCCTATGACGGGGCCCTCGATGATCTCTGGGGCGACCGGCACGAATCCGCGGCCCTGCGCGGGCTGCGGCGGTACCTGGAGGACGCCGGAACGGCGGAACGGCGATTCCACCAGGCTCCGGTGAGCTACCGGATCATCCCCCGGGTGCTGGGGCAGGTGCACCGCGCGGTGGCGGCGGCCGAGAAGGCGGCCACGGTCTCGCTGCGCTCCGTGACCAGCGACGTCGTCTACGTCAGCGACGAGGTGGGCCGACTGGCCGGGCGGGAGGTGCGGAGCGGCGGCTCTCACAACGCGATGGCCTACCCGGCCCTGAACGCGCTGTCAGCGGCGTGGGCGGATCTCGCACTGGTCGCCGAGCGCCAGGTGACCGCGCTCAATACCGCCGAGACCTCCGACCTTCCGGTCAACCTGGTGGCTCCGGGGGCGCCCGGGAACGGCACGTACGCCTACGGCTGGGCGGCGAGCGGCTACGTCGAGGAGGCGCGCGCCGCGGCCACGCCCGCGCTGCTGCCGGGGGTCGTGGAAGACCCGCACGCCGACGTGCTGTCGCCGGCGTTCAGCGCCTACCGCCGGGAGCTCCGCGCCGCCGAATGCCTGGACGGCGTGCTGGCCATTCTCGCGATCGTCTCCAGCCAGGCGCTGTTCGTGACCGGCCGGAACCCGGCGCCACCGCTGCGCCCCCTGCTCTCCTTCGTGCGGTC
>Ga0187765_10000290_pt1 | contig 18063 bp, 17 predicted proteins | sample 0216_QUI02_MP05__3_FD_133018 | JGI IMG/M metagenome (GOLD analysis project Ga0187765, IMG submission 133018) | Tropical peat soil microbial communities from peatlands in Department of Meta, Colombia - 0216_QUI02_MP05_10_MG | ecosystem: Environmental > Terrestrial > Soil > Wetlands > Peat ...
CGTTCGACGTGGACGAGCGGGCGATCGGGGTGGGGGTGCGGCTGATGGCGGCCACCGCGCTCGCGGCGCTGCGGGCCGGGCAGGCGTCCGCGTCCGGGCGGCTGGCCGACGTGACCAGCGTCTGAGGTTCCCCGGCCACCGGCCCGGGCCGGGCGGGCCTTCCCGCCGTGCGTACCGAGCCCGCGGCTGGGATTACAGTGTGCTGGGGGCGCGCAGTCCAGCCGCCCCGCAGACGAGTGGAGTGCCCGGCGGTGTCGTCGCAGCAGGACCAGGCCAGCGGCCGGCAGGTGTTCCGGAGCGGCGGCGCCATCATCCTGTGGTGGGTCTGGGTCGCGCTCGCGGTCGCCGCCCTGATCGACCTGGCGCTGCAGAGCCACGGCCACGACGCCGTCGTCATGGCGCTGGTGGTGGCCGCCGTCACCGGCGCGCTGTACGCGTGCGCGCTCCGCCCGCGCATCATCGCCGACGCCACCGGCATCACCATGGAGAACCCGCTGCGCGAGTACCGGGTGCGGTGGGGCGGGGTGGAGAGCGTGGACGCGCCCAACGCGCTCCGGGTGCGGTGCACGCCCGCGCCCGGGGCGGCCAGGGGCAAGATCCTCAACAGCTGGGCCGTGCAGTCCTCGCCGCGCGCCGACCGGACGTCGGAGATGCGGGCCAAGCGGCGCGGGCTGAGGCAGCAGGTCCCGGCCGGGTACGGCCGCTACCCGGCCGAGGCCCAGGCGGCGCTCAAGCGCAGCCTGGCCGAGTCCACCGCGCGGCAGCTCGATGAGCGGGCCAAACGGGAGCGCGCGGCGGGCGCCGCGGGCGGTCAGCCGGAGGCGCGCTGGGCGTGGCTGTCCATCGCCGCGATGGTGGTGCCGCTGGTGGCGCTCATCGTGGCCGTGCTGGCCTAGCCCGCGGTGGGCGGGGTCTGCCCGCACGTCGGCCCGGTCAAGACGGGTCTGCGGGCCGTCAGGCGGGCGGCTCGTCCCCGAGCAGCCAGCGCGCGCCCGGCCCCCGCTGCGCCGCCATGTCGCCCGGGTTGTACAGGGCACACCGGCGCAGTGACAGGCAGCCGCAGCCGATGCAGCTGGACAGGGTCGACTTGAGCCGCTCCAGCTCGGCGATCTTGGCGTCGATGCCCTTCTCCCAGGTCCGGGCCGCGCGGCTCCAGTCGGCCCTGGTCGGCGCCTTGCCGGACGGCAGCCGGTCCAGGGCCCGGCCGATGTCGCTCAGCGACAGGCCGAGCTGGCGGCCCGCCCGGATGAAGGCGACCCGCCGCAGCATGTACGTCGGGTAACGGCGCTGCTGGCCGGACGTGCGCTCGGCCTGGATGAGGCCGAGCTCCTCGTAGTACCGCAGGGCCGAGGGCGCGGCACCGCTGCGGGCGGACAGCTGCGAGATGGTCAGGAGTGACCGGCCGGCCATGGCCGGAGGCTACCGGGCGGCCGGTTTGACTTCAAGTGCACTTGAAGTCCGAGCATGGGGTGCATGGACACCATCTCACCGGCCGCGGCCGGGACCACCGGGTACAGCTACGCCGACCTGCCCGGGCTGATCGCGCTGATGACCGGCGACGCCAAGCACGAGCAGGCGGCCGAGTCCACGCTCGACGTGCTCTGGGTGCTGTATGACCGGGTGCTGCGGGTGAGCCCGGCCACCGCCGGTGACGACGCCCGGGACCGTTTCCTGCTGTCCAAGGGCCACGGGCCGATGGCCTACTACGCGGTGCTCGCGGCCAAGGGCTTCCTCGACCCGGCCGAGCTGCCGGGCTACGGCGGGTTCGGCTCGCCGCTGGGCCAGCACCCCGACCGCAACCTCATCCCCGGGGTGGAGATCTCCAGCGGCTCGCTGGGGCACGGCCTGCCGCTGGCCACCGGGACCGCACTGGGGCTGCGGGCCATGGGCCAGACCGGTGCCCGGGTGTTCGTGCTGATCGGAGATGGGGAGCTGGACGAGGGCTCCAACCACGAGGCGATCGCCTTCGCCCGCGCCGCGCGGCTGGAGGCGCTGCACGTGGTGGTGGTGGACAACTCCTCCTCCACCCACGGCTGGCCGGGCGGCATCGAGGCCAGGTTCGCCACCGAGGGCTGGTCGGCGCGGCGGGTCTCCGCGCGGGATCATGCGGCGCTGGAGGCGGCGCTGACCGCCCCCCATCCCGGCCGGCCACACGCCGTGATCGCCGTGACCGGGCCGGAACAGTGAGGTGCGGGCCGATGGAAACGATGAGGGAGCGCTTCACGTCCGTCACGTCCCAGCTGCTGGCGGCCGACCCGCGGCTGGCGCTGGTGCTCGCCGACATCACCGCCGACGCGTTCGCCCCCGCCCGCGAGCGCTACCCGGACCGGGTGATCAACGTCGGCATCCGGGAGCAGCTGCTGATCGGTGTCGCGGGCGGGCTGGCCCTGGCCGGGATGCGGCCGGTCGCGCACACCTTCGCCAGCTTCCTGGTGGAGCGGCCTTTCGAGCAGATCAAGCTGGACCTGAACCATCAGGGGGCGGGCGCGGTGCTGGTCAGCGCGGGCGGCTCCTACGACTACGCCGGGTCCGGCCGCACCCACCAGGCGCCCGGCGACGTGGCGCTGCTGGACACCCTGCCCGGCTGGACCGTCCATGTGCCCGGCCATCCCGACGAGGCGGAACGCCAGATCCGGGCGGCGGCGGCGGGCGGCGGGCCCGTCTACATCCGGCTGTCCGGCCGGTCCACCACGGTGCCGCTCGAGCGGGAGCCGGGCCGGTTCAGCGTGCTGCGGCTCGGCCGGGCCGGCACGGTGATCGCCGTCGGGCCGGTGGCCGACCAGGTGGTGGCGGCGACGCTCGGGCTGGACGTGACGGTGCTCTACGCCGCCACCATCCGGCCCTTCGACGGGGCCACCCTGCGGGAGGTGCTGCGCACTCCCGACGTCGTGCTGGTCGAGCCGTACCTGGCCGGGACGTCGGCGGCGGAGGTGGCCCGGGCGCTGCCGGGCATCCGCCACCGGGTGCTCGGGCTCGGGGTGGGCCGGGCCGAGCTGCGCCGTTACGGCACGCCCGCCGAGCACGAGGCCGCGCACGGGCTCGACGCCGCCTCGCTCCGTGCGTCGATCACCGCTTTCCTCGGCGCGGGAACGGCGCGGGAACCCGGCGAGCGCGGGGCCCGCGGATGGTCAGCCGCCGATGGAGGCGCACGGCCGGGCGCGGATCTCGGCCACGTAGTCGGCGGGCGCACCGGCCTTCTCTGCCGCGTCGGCTAGGATCCCGAGGTTGCGCGCTGACGGCAGCCCGCCCTCGTACGCGTTGAGCACATACAGCCAGGCGGCCACGTCGCCGTCCAGCGTCTCCACCCGCACCCGCAGCTTGCGGTAGTAGTCGAGGGTGGCCCCGTCCCAGCGGTCCAGGGCCCGCTCGTCGGTTTCCGGGACGTCGTAGAGGACCACGAACACCCGCTGGCCCGCGTCCTCCACCACGGTGGCGTGCGCGCCCTCCCAGCTGATGTCCTCGCCGCCGAACGTGAGCCGCCAGCCCTCCAGCCAGCCGGTGCTGCGCTGCGGGGAATGCGGGCACCGCTCGGCCATCTGCGCCGGGTCCATGTTGCTGCCATACGCCGCGTACAACGCCACGGATGACAAGCGTACGAGCCCAGCCGCCCGCTCGGGGGGCGGACGGCACGGATCACCCACTGCGGATCACACCGGGCGGAATGCGACAGAATGAGTCATCGTGAGGCAGCCGAATTCAACCGTCGTGATTGTCGGTGGCGGCCCGGGCGGATATGAGGCCGCCCTCGTGGCCGCCCAGCTCGGGGCGCAGGTCACCGTGGTGGACTCGGACGGGCTCGGCGGCGCCTGCGTGCTGACCGACTGCGTGCCGTCCAAGACGCTCATCGCCACCTCGGAGACGATGGGGCTGCTGCGCGGCTCGGCCGCCCTCGGCATCCAGGGCGCGGCCGGCGGCCGGGTGGACGCGCCCCGGCTGTACGGGCGGGTGAAGGCGCTGGCCCTGGCGCAGTCGGCGGACGTCGCGGCGCGGCTCGCGGCCGAGGGGGTCAAGGTCATCAGGGGGCGGGGCCGGCTCACCGGGCAGGCGGGCGGCCACGCCGTCGCCGTCGCCGTCGGCGACCGGGAGATCGGCGCGGACGTGGTGCTGATCGCCACCGGCGGGATGCCGCGGGTCATGCCGGGCGCCGAGCCGGACGGCGAACGGATCCTGACCTGGCGGCAGCTGTATGACCTCGATGAGCTGCCGCCCGAGCTCATCGTGGTGGGCTCGGGCGTGACCGGCGCCGAGTTCGCCAGCGCCTACCAGGCGCTGGGCTCGCAGGTGACGCTGATCTCCTCGCGGGAGCGGGTGCTGCCGCAGGAGGACGCCGACGCCGCGGTGGTGCTGGAGGACGTGTTCCGGCGGCGCGGGATGACCGTGCTGAGCCGGTCCCGGGCGGCATCGGCCCGGCGCGAGGGCGACGGCGTGCTGGTCACCCTCACCGACGGGCGGGCCGTGCGCGGCACGCACTGCCTGCTGACCGTGGGGGTGATGCCGGCCACCGCCGGCCTCGGCCTGGCCGAGGCCGGCGTCGCGGTCGACGGCCGCGGGTTCGTCGAGGTGGACAAGGTGTCGCGGACCACGGCGCCGGGCGTGTACGCCGCCGGTGACTGCACCGGGGTGCTGATGCTCGCCTCGGTCGCGGCCATGCAGGGGCGCATCGCCATGTGGCACGCGCTGGGCGAGGCGGTCCAGCCGCTCCGGCTCGACCACGTCGCGGCGACGATCTTCACCGAGCCGGAGGTGGCCACCGTCGGCGTGGACGAGGCCATGATCGAGTCCGGCCAGGTGCGGGCGGAGGTGGTCAAGCTCGCGCTGGCCACCAACGCCCGGGCGAAGATGCAGGGCTTCCGGGACGGGTTCGTGAAGCTGTTCACCAGCCCGCGCAGCGGGCGGATCCTCGGCGGCGTGGTGGTCGCGCCCCGCGCCAGCGAGCTGATCCTGGCCATCTCGATCGCGGTGGAGCAGCTGCTGACGGTGGACCAGGTGGCGCACACCTTCGCGGTCTACCCGTCGCTGTCGGGCAGCCTGACCGAGGCGGCGCGCCGGGCCATGATGCCCGAGCGCCCGCGGGCCCCGTTCGGCGAGCCCGCTCAGTGAGTGGGCCGGCCCAGGTCGGGGTCTTTGGGCACCGGCAGGCCGTGCTGGCGCAGCCGGTTGGCCCGGATGTCGTCGGCGTAGAAGGCCACGGTGAACAGGCTGCCGCACAGGATCAGGGCCACCATCATCACGCTGACCCACACCGGGGCGGGCAGGAAGATGCCCAGCACCACCACCAGGATGGCGCAGATCGGGAGGATGACCGCGAGGTGGCGCACGATCGTGCGCCAGCGCCAGCCCGCGTCGGTCAGCTCGTGCCGCACCCAGTGCACGTTCTTGGCCGGGAGCCGGAAGCCGAACGCGAACCGGAGCCATCCGATCGGCCCCGGGTCGCCCGGCACCCTGGTCATGTCACCAGTCTCTCAGTCTTTCAGCTGGCACAGCGCCTCACCGGCGGCCACGGTCTGGCCGACCTTGACGGTGAGCCCGGTCACGGTCCCGTCCTTGTGCGCCGTGAGCGGCTGCTCCATCTTCATCGCCTCCAGGATCACGACCGGGTCGCCGGCCGACACCCGCTGGCCCTCGCCGGCCACGATCTTGACGATGGTGCCCTGCATGGGGCAGGTGAGGGTGTCGCCGTCGGCCTGGGCCGTGGCCGCCCGGCCGGACCGGCGCGGCCGGCCGTTCCCCGCCGGGCGCTGCGGCGGCGCCGCGCCCGTCCGGCCGAGCCCGGCGGGCAGGACCACCTCCAGCCGCTTGCCCTCCACCTCGACGGTGATCCGCTCGCGCGCCTGCTGGCCGCCCGCGGCGTCCCCCACGCCCCCGGCCTGGCCCGGTGACCCGGAGTAGGGCGGGATCTGCCCCGCGAACCCGGTCTCGATCCAGCTGGTGTAGACGGAGAACGGCTCGGACGTGAAGGCCGGATCCTCCACGACGGCCCGGTGGAAGGGCAGCACGGTCGGCATCCCGCTGACCCCGAACTCGGCCAGGGCGCGCCGGGCGCGCTCGAGGGCCTGCTGGCGGGTGGCGCCGGTGACGATGAGCTTGGCCAGCAGCGAGTCGAAGGCCTGCGGCACGGTCATGCCCGGCCCGTAGCCCGCGTCGACCCGCACCCCGGGGCCGGCCGGCAGCCGCCACCCGGTGATCGTGCCGGGCGCGGGCAGGAACCCGCGGCCGGGGTCTTCCGCGTTGACCCGGAACTCGATCGAGTGCCCGCGGATGGGCGGGTCGCTGTACCCGAGCTCCTGGCCGTCGGCGATCCGGAACATCTCCCGGACCAGGTCGATGCCGGTGACCTCTTCGGACACCGGGTGCTCCACCTGCAGCCGGGTGTTGACCTCCAGGAAGGAGATGGTCCCGTCCTGGCCGATCAGGAACTCGCAGGTGCCCGCGCCGGTGTAGCCCGCCCGGCGCATGATCGCCTTGGAGGAGTTGTAGAGCATGGCGGCCTGCTCGCCGGACAGGAACGGGGCCGGTGCCTCCTCGACCAGCTTCTGGTGGCGCCGCTGGAGCGAGCAGTCACGGGTGGACACGACCACCACGTGGCCGCGGGAGTCGGCCAGGCACTGGGTCTCGACGTGGCGCGGCCGTTCCAGATAGCGCTCCACGAACACCTCGCCGCGGCCGAACGCGGCGACCGCCTCCCTGACCGCGGACTCGTACATCTCCCCGATCTCGGCCGCGGTCCTGGCCACCTTCAGCCCGCGCCCGCCGCCGCCGTACGCCGCCTTGATGGCGATCGGCAGGCCGTGCCGGGCGGCGAACGCGTCCACCTCGTCGGCGCTGTTCACCGGGCCGTCCGTGCCCGGCGCCAGCGGCGCGCCCACCTCCTGGGCGATGCGCCGGGCGGCCACCTTGTCGCCGAGCGCGTCGATCGCCGCTGCCGGCGGCCCGATCCAGGTCAGCCCGGCGTCGACGACCGCCCGCGCGAAGGCGGCGTTCTCGGCCAGGAACCCGTACCCGGGGTGGACCGCGTCGGCGCCGGCGTCCGCGGCCCGCTTGAGGATCTTCTCGATGTTCAGGTAGCTGTCAGTGGCGCTGGTCCCCTCCAGCGCGTACGCCTCGTCCGCCATCGTGACGTGCAGCGCATCCAGGTCCGGCTCGGCGTAGACGGCGACGCTCGACAGGCCGGCGTCCCGGCACGCCCGCACGATCCGGACGGCTATCTCGCCACGGTTGGCGATGAGCACCTTGCGCACGAAGTCTCCTCCCGACTGCCGAGGAGTCTAGGCGGCAGCGCGCATAACGGCACGTCCGGCCGCCGTCCTCGCGGCCGGAAGGGTGCGCCGGTCAGGCCGCGCCCTCGTGGTGCAGCAGCCACCGCTTGCGGGCCAGCCCGTAGTAGTAGCCGCCGAGGCTGCCGTCGCTGCGCAGCGCCCGGTGGCACGGGACGACCGGCGCGACCAGGTTCGCCGCGCAGGCCGCCCCGGCGGCGCGGGGCGCCTGGGGGATTCCCGCCCGGGCGGCCAGGCCGGTGTAGGTGATGGTGGTGCCGGGCCGGACCGCGCGCAGCTGCGCCCACACCCGCTCCCGCGCCCCGGCCGCCGGCTGGTGCACGGGCAGGGTGTCGAGCGCCGTCAGGTCGCCGTCGAAGTAGTCGCGCAGCGGCTTGGCCAGCCACGGCAGCTCGGCCGCCACCAGCGGCAGCGGCCGTAGCGAGCGGTGCAGCCGGGCGTGAAGTTCGCCCGGGTCGGCGGTGAAGCCGGCCCCGACCAGCGCCTCTTGGTGCGCGAGCACGCTCAGCGGCCCGATCGGGGTGTCGAGGATCGCCGTCGCGATGGTGCCGGCTGGCATGGCTACTCCCGTCCGTTGGCAGCGAGACTGGCCGATGGCATAACGGATTGCGTTCCCGGCCCAGCGCCGCTGGCGGGCCGGGCTGTGGGTGCGGCCGGTGCGGCGGGCCCGGTGAGGGCGGCGGGTCCGGCCCGGGCGCCGGGTTCGGCCAGGGAGACCCAGAGGTGGACGGCGGCGTAGGCGCGCCACGGCCGCCACCGGCCGTCGTGCCCGGGCCCGCAGCCGAGCCGCTCCATGGCCCGGCGCAGCCCGAGGTCGCTGGCCGGGAACGCGTCCGGGTCGGCCACGGCCCGCATCAGGATGTAGGCGACGGTCCACGGGCCGACCCCGGGCAGTTCGGCCAGCCGGGCCGCGGTCTCCTCCGGGTCGGTCCCGGAGTCCAGATTCAGCCGGCCGTCCGCGCACGCCGCGGCCAGCGCGCGCAGCGTCACCTGCCGGGCGGTGGTGAGCCCGAGCCCGGACAGATCGGCGCCGGCCAGGTCGGCGGGCGTGGGGAACAGCACCGTCAGCGGCCCGGCCGGCCCCGCGGCGCCGTTCCGTCCGGTGGTGCCGGTTGGCCCGGTGGTGCCGGTTGGCCTGGTGGTGACGCCGGGCCCGGTGGTGCCGGTTGGCCTGGTGGTGACGCCGGGCCCGGTGGTGCCGGCCGCGCCCAGCGGGGTGCCCCAGCGGGCGGCCACCCGGCCGGTCAGCGTGCTGGCGCCCGCGACGGAGACCTGCTGGCCGATCACCGCGCGCACGGCCAGTTCGAAGCCGTCGTACGCCCCGGGCACCCGCAGCCCGGGATGCGCCGCGACCAGCGGCGCGAGCGTCCCGTCGGCGGCCAGCGCGGCGTCGATGGCGCGCGGGTCGGCGTCGAGATCGAACAGCCGCCTGCACCGGAACACGACCTGGCCGATGCCGCGCGAGCCGGTGAGCCGGGCCCGCAGCAGGACCTGGGCCTCACCCGCCCGGCCGGGCCCGGCTGCCGGACGGTGGCGGGTGGCGCGGCCGCCGGCCTGGCCTTCCTCATCGGTGTGGGCAGCGGGCGGCACCAGTTCGATGAGGCCCCAGCCGCCGGGGACCCGGACCGTGCGCGCATAACGGCCCCCCGACACCTCCTCCACCCCCGGGACGGCCCGCGCGGCCAGGAACCGCAGCAGCGCCTGGCCGTCGAACGGCTCGCGGCCGGCCAGCCGCCGCGTGAACCGGTGGGCGGTGCCGAAGTCGGGTGTCACACCTCGATTAAAGCCGGGCCGCCCGACACTACTGGCGGGCGCCGGGCCTTACGGCCCGCCCGGTGAACGGCCATGCAGCGGAGGCCGGTCAGGCCAGCTCGGGGAACCAGAGCGCGATCTCGCGCTGGGCCTCCTCCGGGTCACCGGAGGCGTGCACGAGGTTGCGGACCGGCCGCTGCTCATCGTTCGCGAGGTCGGGCGAATCGGAGCTGTAGTCCCCGCGGATGGTGCCCGGGGCCGCCATCACCGGCAACGTGTGCCCGACGATCTTGCGGACCGTCTCGATGGCGCGGTTGCCCGAGATCACCATCGGTACCACCGGCGCGCTGAGCAGGAACTCGGTCAGCCAGTTGCGGACCATCTGGCCGATCTCCATGGCGTCATCGGTGCCGAGCCGGTCCTTGGCCGAGACGCCGAGCCTGGCGTAGTCCTCCAGGGTCTTGCCGCCGACCGTCTCCAGCCATTCCTTCGACCGCGGGTAGTGGTCCCCGACCGTCTCCTTCTCGTTGCGGGAGATGCGTATCGCCTCTATCACCAGGCCGCGCTGTTCCAGCCGGGCCAGGATTTCACCGGTGAGCCCGCGCAGATAGGCGTCCGGCTTCACGATCACGAGTGTGCGTTCCTGCATTACTGAGCAACTCCAACAAGATCCGGGATGAAGGCCAGAGGTAGCCTAGTGCACCTGCTCGAAGCTTAGGTGGGTGTCAAGCTCCTCGCCGGTGGCGAGCGGCTCCCGCCGCCATCAGCCGGTCAGATGGCCCCGGCGTAGATGATCTGCTCGGCGCCGAAAACGGTGGAGCGTTTCTCGGGCTTGAGCCCGATCTTCTCGGCCACCCGCTGCGACGGCACGTTCTCCGGGTTGATGATCGCGATCAGCCGGCTCAGGAGCAGCTTGTCGCGGGCGAAATCCCGGGCGGCGGCGGCCGCCTCGGTCGCGTAACCGTACCCCTGGAGGCTGGTGCGGACGTGGTAGCCCACCTCGATCTCCCTGACCCCATCCACGTACTGGGGCGTGAGCCCGCAATCCCCGGCGAACTCGCCCGTATCGCGCAAGGCCATGGCCCACAGCCCGAACCCGTGACTGCGGTAGAGGCGCCGGTTCCACTCGACCCAGGCCTGCGCCTCGTCGCGGGTCATCGGCTTGGGGTAGTAGCGCATGACCTCCTCGTCGCCGAACAGCGCGGCGATGTGATCAAGGTCGGCGCCGGTCATCTCGCGCAGGATCAGGCGCTCTGTGGTCAGCACGGTCATCGCCGCCATGCTACGGCCTGGGCCGGCCCCTCGCCGCCGGTCAGGCCGCATCCGGTGATCATGGTTTGCGGCCGGCGGCCGGCCGATGCCCGGCGCCAGAGCATTTAGGCCAAGACACGCGGCGTGGTGATTTGGGGCTATTGCGGGACGGTGAGCCCCGGCATCCGGTACCTTTGGCCCCGATTTACTTCCCGATGACTTTCCCCTTGGGGGTCCGCCATGCGCTGTCGTCTTGCTGGGATCGCTGCCGTCGCTGGTCTGCTGGCCCTGGGTGTGGCCAATGCGCTCATGCCCGCTGCCACCCAGGCTCAGGGACGGGCCCGGCCGGTGGTGTCTATAGCGCCTGCAGCAATGCACCTGAGTAAAAAGCTCGGGCAGACCCCGCCGACCACGGCCGACTGCGTCGCCACCGCCGGGGTGCCCTGCTACGCGCCGTTCCAGCTGCAGCGGGCCTACGACCTCAAGCGGCTGTACAAGCAGGGCCTCACCGGCCGCGGCCGCACCATCGTGATCGTCGACGCGTTTGGCTCGCCGACTGTCAAGGCCGACCTGCAGAAGTTCGACACCGACTTCGGGCTGCCGGCCCCGCCGCGGTTCGACATCATCCAGCCGGCCGGCCCGGTGCCCCCATTCGACCCCACCGACCCGGACATGGCCGGGTGGGCCGAGGAGACCAGCCTGGACGTGCAGTGGGCGCACAGCATCGCGCCGGGCGCGAATCTGCTGCTGGTCGAGACGCCGGTGTCGGAGACCGAGGGCGTCCAGGGCTTCCCCGAGATCGTGAAGGCCGAGAACTTCGTGATCAACCACCACCTCGGCGATGTGATCTCGCAAAGTTTCGGCGCGACGGAGAACACGTTCCCGAGCGTGCCGGCCCTGCTGCGGCTGCGCAGCGCCGTCCGCAACGCCTTCGCCCATCACGTGACCATGCTCGGCGCGTCCGGTGACGAGGGGGCGACCGGCTTCAAGCTCAACCTGACCGACCTCTACACCCACCGGGTCAACTCCTGGCCGTCCTCGGACCCGCTGGTGACCTCGGTCGGCGGCACCCAGCTGCACCTCGACGCGCAGGGCAACCGGACCGCACCGGACAACGTGTGGAACGACCAGGCACTGTTCGACGCCCCGGCGGCCAGCGGCGGCGGCCGCTCCCACGTCTTCCCCCGGCCGCCGTACCAGAACGGCGTCCGCCAGGTGGTGCACGGCCTGCGTGGCACCCCCGACATCAGCATGAGCGCCGCCGTCGATGGCGGCGTGCTCGTGTACATCGGGTTCACCGGCGGTGACGGGATCACGCCCGGCTATTACATCTTCGGCGGCACCAGCGAGGCCACGCCGGAGTTCGCCGGTGTTGTCGCCATCGCCGACCAGCTCGCCCACCATCGGCTGGGCCTGCTCAACCCGGCCCTGTACCGGCTGGCCAGCCACCACGCACCCGGCATCGTGGACATCACCGCCGGCAACAACACGGTGAGCTTCACCCAGGAGGGGCAGACGTTCACCGTGCCGGGCTTCCCGGCGGTCCCCAGCTACGACATGTCCAGCGGCCTGGGCACCGTGGATGCCGCCAAGCTGGTGCACGAGCTCGGGCGCCGCTAGGTACGGCGGCGACCGCGCCGATCGCGTTGCCGGCCCAGTACCTCGGATCCCTGGTGGATGGCTGCTTGTCGAACGACAGCGGGGCGAGGCCGAGGTCGAGGTGGAACGCCGTCACCCCGGCGTGCGGTGACCGGCTGAACACCACCCGGCTGGTGCCGAGGCCGAGGCCGGACAGATCGATCCGGAACACGTAGGGGTCGTCGGCGTCGTCCGGGTGGAGACACAGCCGGCGGGCCAGGGCGGGCACCGGGCTGACGGGCCGGAGCGTGAGCTGGCCGCGCCGGACGAAGACCTCCGCCCCGGCAATGAACCACTTCTGCGCGTCCCGGAGCGACCCGCGGAACGAGTACCAGCCGCAGATGTCGGCCCAGATTTCCGGGTGGTGCGGGACATCGGCCCGGATCACCGGTCCGGGGACGCCGAGGATGCCCCCGAGGATCGCGGTGACCTCGGCACCGAGCCATGCCATGGCGCCTCGCGCCCCATTGGTGAACGCGACAACCCCGGTACCGTCGTGCGGCGCCAGCGACATCTGCGAGTTGAAACCGGGCACCAGCCCGTCGTGCTCGACGAGGAGGTGCCCGCCCAGGTTGTGGCGGAAGAACGCGAGCCCGACCCCGGGCAGGCGAGGATCCGGCTGGTAATGCGGCGCGAACATGCTGGTGAGGGTCCCGGGCCTGAGTATCCGGCCGTGCGCGCCTGAGCCGCCGGCCAGCAGCGCCGCCATGTAGCGGGCCATGTCGGCCGTGGTTGAGTAGATGGCTCCGGCGCCGGCCGTGACCAGATCGCGGTCGCGCACCGGGCGCGGACCGTTGGCCCGCAACGCGTACCCGGTCGCGAGCCGGGCCCTGATCCGATCGGACCGGCCGAGGTCGGTGCCCGTCATGCCGAGCGGCCCGAAGATGTGCTCGCGGAAGTGGCGGCGCAACGGCTGGCCGGTGATGTCCTCGACGATCTGGCCGAGCGTGGCGAACCCGTGGTTGCTATAGGTGTGCCGGGTGCCCGGCTCCGCGACCAGGTGGAGCCGGCCCCGGTAGAACTCGGCCAGCGCCGGCACCCGCTGCCCGTAGGCCACGGTCTCGCCCAGGACCGGCTGGAACGCGCGCGCGGGGTAGACGAGCTGGGGAAGGCCGGCCGTGTGGGTGAGCAGGTGCCGGACCGTCGGCGGCCGGTGCCCGGGCTTCGCCGGAACCAGGCGGTAGGCGCGCAGGTAGTCGCCCGCGGGCGCGTCGAGGTCGACGAGCCCCTGCTCGCATAGCTGCAGCACGGCGATCGCGGTGAACGTCTTGGTGATGGACCCGATCCGGAACACCGTGTCCTCGGTCACCGGCGTGCACGAGGCGATGTCGGCGAGCCCGTGCCCGTGGAAGTGGCGGAGGCGTCCGTCGCCGACGACGCCGACCGCGAGGCCGACGGCGGGGTGGCGGCTGGAGATCGCGGCCAGGCCGCCATCCGGCTGCCCGTTCACGGCCTCTCTCTTCGGGTCGTCCTGGTCGCCATGGCCTCGCCTCCGGCCGCCGTGCCGCTACCTGGCCCGCCACGATCGACGCTTCCATCGGGTGGTCATCCAGCGCCGGAGGCATGGGGCCCGTGCCGAGGGGACCTTCGCCCCTGAAAGACCTGCTGCCCCCGCGCCGATGCTGGGGAACCAGGGGGCGCCATCGATGGAGCGGCTGACCGCCGAGGACCGGCTCGTGCTGTGGCCAGATGAGCTCTGGCCGCAGGACATCGGCGCGCTGGCTGTCCTCGACGGCGCTGGCCGCCTGCTGGACCCGGACGGGCGGTTCCGGGCCGGGACGGTGCGGCAGGCGGTCGAAGCCAGATTGCACCTGGTACCCCGGTTCCGGCAGGTGCTCCACGTGCCGCGGCCCGGGCTCGGCGGGCCGCTATGGGCGGACGCTCCATCGTTCGACCTGGCTGACCATGTGCGGGTGACCGGCGTGCCCGCGCCCGGGGATGAGGCCGCGTTGCTGCGCGTCACCGAGCAGTTGCGCCGCCGCCGCCTGGACCGGTCCCGGCCACTGTGGGAGATGTGGTTCCTCACCGGGCTGCCGGAGCGGCGGATCGGCCTGTTCGCGCGCGTGCACCATGCCATCGCCGACGGCATCGCGGGCGTGGCCACCCTCGGCGCGTTCCTCGACGCGGCTCCCGATGCACCCGCCGGGCCAGCGCGGTCGTGGACGCCGGCGCCGGTGCCGCCCGCCCGTTCGCTGCTCGCCGATAACCTTCGCCGGCAGGCGGCGGGGCTGGGCGGCGCGGTGTCCGCCCTCGCGCGGCCAGGGGCCACGGCGCGGCAGGTGCGGGATGCGTCGTCGGCGATGCGCGGCATGTTCTCCGCGCCGCCGACGCCGCGAACAAGCCTCGACCAGATGGTGGGTGCCGACCGCAGCCTGGCGGTCATCCGCGGCAACCTCGACCTGGCCAGGCAGGTCGCGCACCGGCACGGTGCGAAGGTCAACGACATCCTGCTGGCCGTGACCGCCGCAGGCCTGCGTGGGCTCCTGTGCGGCCGCGGCGAGCCCGTCGATAACCTCGCCCTGCCGGTCTACGTGCCCGTGACGCTGCGGCCGGTGCAGCACCGTGAGCAGGCACGCGGGAATCTGGTCGGCCAGATGGTCGTGCCGCTGCCCCTCGGGGAGCCCGATTGCGGCCTGCGGCTGGAGCAGATCGCCGCCGAGGCCGCCAGGCAGAAAGCCAGCAGCCACCCCAGCCTGGGAACGATGTTCCGCAGCCGGCTCGCCCGCCGCGCGCTGCCGGCGCTCCTGAGCCGCCATCCCGTCAGCGTGACCACCGCAGACGTTCCCGGCCCCCCGCTGCCGGCCTACTTCGCCGGGGCCCGGGTGCTCGAGGTGTTTCCCGTGCTGCCCCTCATCGCGAACGTGACCATCGGGGTCGGCGCACTGTCCTACGCCGGGCAGCTCAACATCACCGTCGTCGCCGACCGCGACGCCGTCCCCGACCTCGATACCTTCACCGCTGCCGCCCGCAGCGGACTCCGGGCGCTCTGCGAGCCCGTCTCAGCCTGATCCCGGTCATCACCGCCCGGTCTCGCCGGAATGCTGGGGACGCGGACTTTGAGATCGTGGACGCGGCGGAGCTGGTAGACGTGCTGCGCAAGCTGATGGGGCGCTATCAGCGCGCGATCGACGCCGGCCGGCAGGCACCGGCTAGCTGGCGAACTGCCGTTTTGCCTGGGTGACGCCGTGTCAGAGGCCATGTCAGCATGGTGACTGTCCTGTGTCAGGACGGCGGGTGATCGTGGCTGTCGTGATCAGTTCGGCGATCGCGGCCTCGGGGCCGCGGATGCACACCCTGGGGAAAGGGAAAACCATGGCCATCACGCAATCCGCCTGGACCGGCATGCTGCCGGTTGACGATACGGCCCTGGCCGTCACCGACACCGGCGGTCCCGGTATGCCCGTGATCTACCTCAATGGCCAGTTCGCCACTCAGGGGTACTGGCGGCGGGTCATCGCTGACCTGGGGACGGGGTGGCGGCACATCACCTACGACGAGCGGGCCCGCGGCAAATCGAAGCGCTCGGCGGACTATTCCTTCGAGGTCGCCGTCCGGGATGTCGATGCCGTTCTCGCGGCCAGGGGCGTGGACCGGCCGCTGCTGGTGGGCTGGTCCTACGGAGCGTACGTCGCGGCGCACTGGGCCAGCCGGTATCCGGACCGTGCCGTGGGCGCGGTCCTGGTTGACGGCGCGTACCCCTACGACTGGCTCGACGAGGCCACAGAGCGGCGGATCCGGAAGCTGTTCCGGCGGCTGGGCTGGCTCATGCCGCTGCTGCGCCCGACGGGCCTGGCCCCGCGGATGACCGCCGAACAGCAGGCCGACAGCAACATCGAGCTCGGCGTGATCTCCCGCGAGCGCGAGCTGGGCCCCGTGCTGGACAACATCACCGTCCCGGTGCGGTATGTGGTTGCCTCGGGGACGTCCTTCGGGAGCCGCGGTGACGAGCAAGAACGGATACGCACCAGCCTGGATGCGGTGACCGCCCGCAACCCGAACATCAAGGTGAGCGCGAAGGTCGCCAGCAACCACGGTGCGATCCTGCGGAAAGACTTCCGCGCCATCGCCGAGGCTGTACGCGAGGTCGCCGCCCTCGACCGCGCGGGCCGCTGAAGATACGCCCAGCGGACTGACGATCAGCCAGGTGGTCCGTACGGGCCAGGGTGCCGGCGCGGCGCAGCTGGCAGATATGGCTGACTTCCCTTGCCGACCGCGGCTCGCTGGGGCAACACTGCCTGTGATGCGGGTCGTCGCGGCGGGGCGCCGGCCAGGGCACCACCATCACCGGGCACCTCCCCGTCCCCGCCACCAGCGGCCATCGATAACGCGCCATCACCGCGCAGTAGACGTAAGCCGGGGCGGCCTGCCCACCGCAGAAGACGCCAGCGCCGCTTGCTCAGCCGGGCTTGCGGGCCATTACCACCTCGGTGTCTCCCGGCCAGTCCCAGAAGATGCCCTTGGCGGAACGGTCCGCGAGCAGCGCCCGCACCTCCGTGGCGAAGTCGTCAAGACGATCACCAAACAGGTGCGGCGCCGCGGATGCGAGGGAAAAGTAGCCGGACAGCACGCTCTCGCTATCTCGCAGCAGGTCGGGGATGCCGGGGACGAAGAACCGCTGCGGAACACCAAGGCGAGTCCGGGCCAGCACGTCCTCGAAGGTGTGACTTCGCTGCGGGGCGGTGCCCTGGCCGGCGCGCCGGGTAGATCCGAGATATTTGCCCACCAGGGCCTTGATCTCATCGTGCGGGATCGCTGGCACCCCGGGGTCAGGTGGCCGGGGCCGCCCGGTCACCGTGTGGACGATCAGGGCCAGCGCACCGCCGGGCTCCAGCATGTCGTAGACGATCTCGGCCACTCGCTGCTCGTCGGTCCAGTGGAAGGACTGGCCGAAGGTCACCAGCCGGTACGGCCCCGGCGCGGCCGCGGGCAGGTCCTCGGCCAGGCCCTGGACCCATCTGATGTTCATAACTCTTGCTTCCTCGGCGGCGCGGCAGCCCTCGGCCAGCATGCTGGCGTCCGGGTCCAGGCCGACCGCCTGCGCGAACAGAGGAGCCAGGCGCACGGTAAGCACGCCAGGGCCGCAGCCGGCATCCAGCAGCCGGCCGCTCCCATCCAGACCCGCCTCCTGCGTCAAGACGGCCTCGAGCTCCGGTGAATACGCCGGGCGGCCACAGCGATAGTGAGCAGCAGAGCCGAGGTAGATGGTGGGGTCATACGGCACCCCACCAGTGTCCCCCGGCCCACGATCACTGCGCGACCGTCGGGAGGGCCAGACAGGCCATCACCGCGATGTGTGCGTTCCGCTCGGCCCGTATGGCTGACATGACTTGGCCATGTTCTGGCCCGGGTAACCGGGCCTGGGCAGACGGCCGGGTGCGGCCGGGGCCGCCGGGTGCGGGGCCGCCTGGCCCGCCGATCCTGGCCCCCGGGCCTGGCTGGAGCTCGACCGCGCCGCCCGCTCCGGGCACTACCTGCAGCTGCCGGCCGAACGGGAACTGGTACATGTCGTGGAAGGCCCAGCCACCCAGCCCGAACAGCACCCCGGCCACGACGAGCGTGGTGATCGCGGCCAGCGGCTGCCTGTGCGGGATGCGGACCAGCAGCCACGCGCCGAGCAGTGAGATCGCGCCCAGGGCCGGCACGTAGAACCGGGCCGCCTGAAGGGTGCTCAGGCCCGGCTCCGCGGTCCAGGCATAGGCCGCGTACAAGGCCCAGACCGCGGCCCACGAGGCGGCCAGCGCTACCCCGACCGCCAGGTCACGCCGGGCCGCCGCGGCCTGCCGGCCGCCTGCGCGGCGGCCGCGCAGCCAGGCCATGGCGATGCCCGCCAGCGCGGCGAGGCCGAGCAGCAGCATGGGCATGGCCTGGATCAGGTGGGCTGGCATGTACCGCAGGTTGGGACCGATGGCGCTGAGGCTGAAGGTGATCTCCCCTGGCCGGTAGCCGGACCGCAGCGGGCCGCCGTAGACCAGCGTATTGAAGATCACCACACCGGTGCCGAACGCGCAGACCGACGCAAGCCACCAGGCGACCGCGCTGCCGGGCAGCCGCCCGGCCCGCAGCCGCCACGCCACGAGCACCGCGATGACCGCGCAGCCCAGCACCGCGATGTTGGTGTACCGGCTGAACGTGGCTGCCTCCAGCGCGA
>Ga0187765_10000292_pt1 | contig 18009 bp, 12 predicted proteins | sample 0216_QUI02_MP05__3_FD_133018 | JGI IMG/M metagenome (GOLD analysis project Ga0187765, IMG submission 133018) | Tropical peat soil microbial communities from peatlands in Department of Meta, Colombia - 0216_QUI02_MP05_10_MG | ecosystem: Environmental > Terrestrial > Soil > Wetlands > Peat ...
ACTTTGACACCAAATTTTTTCGCATCGGCAAGCTTGGAACCCGCGCCGGGACCGGCCACCACATAGTCCGTCTTCTTCGATACCGAGCCGGCAGCCTTGGCGCCCAACCGCTCTGCCTGCGCCTTTGCTTCTTCGCGCGTCATTTTTTCGAGCATACCGGTAAACACCACCGTCTTTCCCGCAATCGCACTGTCGGTCTTCGGTTTTTCGGCGTCGAGGATTTTGACCTCTTTGGTCAACCGTTCGACGATGCCGCGATTGTGGCTTTCACCGAAATAGGCTCGGATTGCCTCGATCACCGTATCGCCGATCTGATCGAGCGCATCCATTTCGGCAATTGTCTCTTCGTCGCCCTTTGCAACTTTCAAACAAGCATCGTGGAATGCCTTCCAGGAGCCATAGCCACGCGCCAGCGCAAGCGCGGTCGTTTCTCCAACATGGCGGATCCCGAGCGCAAAGATGAGCCGGTCGAGCGAGATTTCGCGCCGCTGCTCGATCGCGGCAAAAAGATTGTGCACCGATGTCTCGCCGTAACCTTCGACCTCCTCGAGACGGATCTTTTTGTTGCGCGACTCGAGCGTGAAGATGTCGGCTGGCTCCTTGATCCACTCTTTCTCGAAAAAGAATTCGATCTGCTTCTCGCCCAGGCCTTCGATGTCGAAGGCACGGCGGGAGGCGAACAGCTTGAGATGCTCGATCTTCTGGTAGGGACAGGCGAACTCGCCGGTGCAACGCGCGCGCGCGCCCTCCTCGCCGGTAGCGGTTTCCTCGCGCACCACATCGGTATGGAGGTAACACGGGCATTTCTTCGGAAAATGATAGGGTTTCGCGGTCTTGGACCGTTTGTCCAGCACCACGTCCACCACCTGCGGAATGACGTCGCCGGCGCGCTGGATGATAACAGTGTCACCGACGCGGATATCGCGGCCCTCACGCAATTGCTCGCCGCCTCCGCCGATGCCCTTGATGTAATCCTCGTTGTGCAGAGTGGCGTTCTGCACGACCACGCCGCCGACGCCCACGGGCTCGAGCTTGGCCACCGGCGTGAGTGTTCCGGTACGGCCGACCTGGATCTCGATGTCCTTGAGAATGGTCGTGGCGCGCTCCGCAGGGAATTTATGCGCGATCGCCCAGCGCGGGCTGCGCGAGACGAACCCCAGCCGTTCCTGCCAGTCGATGCGGTCGACCTTGTAGACGACGCCGTCGATATCGTAATCGAGCCTCGCGCGGCCCTCTTCGATCTTGCGATGGAAGGCAATGAGTTCCTCGGTCGACCGGCAAAGCCTGGTGAGGGGATTGGTGGTAAAGCCACATGCCTCGAACCACTTGATCATGCCCGACTGGGTGTCGGCCAGCATCTCGCTCATCTGACCCCAGGCGTAGGCAAAAAAACCGAGCGGACGCGAAGCGGTGATGGCGGGATCTTTTTGCCGCAACGAACCCGCTGCAGAATTGCGCGGATTTGCGAAAATGGGGTCCCCCGCCGCTTTCTGCCGCTCGTTGAGCTTGAGAAAATCCGCCTTGGTCATGTAGACCTCGCCGCGCACCTCGCAGATTTTCGGCACGTGCTTGCCCTTGAGGTGCTGCGGCACGTCCTTCAGCGTGCGGATATTGGCAGTGACGTCCTCGCCCTCGGCGCCGTCGCCGCGGGTGGCAGCCGTCACCAGCTCACCACCCTCGTAACGCAATGACATCGACAGCCCGTCAATCTTCGGCTCGGCGCTGAATGCAATTTTCTCATCGTCGTCCAACTTGAGGAAGCGCCGAATGCGGGCGGAAAAATCCATAACGTCTTGCTCGGCGAAGGCATTGTCGAGCGAAAGCATCGGCACTGCGTGCCGGACTTTCTTGAACTTTCCGGTCGGCGCGACGCCAACTTTAAGCGACAGCGATTCAAGCGTCCGCAGGCCCGGGAAGCGCGTCTCGATGGCGTTGTAACGTGCACGGAGGGCATCGTAGGCAGCATCCGTGATCGTGGGCCGGTCTTGCTGGTAGTAGCGCCGGTCGTGCTCGGAAATTTCCACCGTTAGTCGCGCGTGCTCGGTCTTTGCCTGCTTCGCAGTCAGAAGTTCAACGGGTGTCTTGTCGGTTTTTACTTTCGACGGCATACAATTCCCCGCCGTCAACTCGCCGCCTTGATCAGCCGTTCCGCGGCGGCGCGGGCCTCATTGGTGATTTCGGCGCCAGCCAGCATACGGGCGATCTCCTCGCGCCGGCGTTCTGATGCCAGTTCGGTGACGCGGGTGGCCACCCGTTTTCCTTTTTCCAGCGCGTCCTTGCTGATGAGATAGTGGCGGTCGGCGCGTGCGGCCACCTGCGGCGCATGCGTCACTGCAAGGACCTGTACGCCGCGCCCAAGCTTGGCGAGCCGCATGCCGATGGCGTCGGCCACGGCACCGCCTACGCCCGTGTCGATTTCGTCGAACACCAGCGTCGGCGCTGAACCGCGATCCGCCAGCACCACTTTCAGAGCCAACAGAAAACGCGCCAACTCGCCGCCAGAGGCGACTTTCATGAGCGGCCCCGGCCGCGTCCCCGGATTGGTCTGCACCCAGAACTCCACACGATCGATGCCATTCGGTCCGGCGGCAGCCGGATCACTCTCAATCTGGCTGGAGAACTTTGCCCGCTCCAGCTTAAGCGGCCTGAGCTCGCCGTTGACGGCCTTGTCGAGGGACCCGGCAGCCTTGCCGCGGGCCTGCGAAAGCGTTTCCGCGGCCTCACGGTATGCAGCCTCGGCCTGCGCGGAAGCAGCCTCCAACGCCTTGAGTTGGTCTTCACCGGCATCAATCAACGCGATATCGGCGTTGTATTTATGGGCCAGCGCCGCCAGTTCATCGACGGCGACGTTGTATTTCCGTCCGGCCGCCCGAAGCGCAAACAGGCGCTCCTCGATACGTTCGAGTTCGGCGGGATCAAAATCCGCCGCGCGCAACGCCGCCTCAAGATGCGCGCGCGTTTCATCGAGCGCGGTCAGCGCCGCATCCAGCGCTTTCACCGTAGGCTCAACCAGACCTGGTGCTTGCGCTGCCCGCCGCTCCAGCCGGCGGATCACGCCGGACAGCGCCGGCACGCTGGAACTGGCCCCGGCGATGACCTCGTGCGCATCCCGCAGATCCTCGGCCACCTTTTCGGCCTGCATCATGGCGGTGCGCCGTTCGGCAAGTGCCGTTTCCTCGCTGGCCTGCGGCGCAAGCTTGTTGAGCTCGGCGACCGCGTGGCGTAGCCAATCGCCCTCGCGTTTTGCGCGCTCAACTTCCGCCCGATGGGCATCAGCCGCGGCTTGCACTTCGCGCCGGGCCGTCCATAGCGCTTCGACTTTTGCAGCGCGATCTTCAAGCCCGCCAAATGCGTCGAGCAGCCGACGATGGGTCGCGGCATCGACCAATGCCCGTTCGTCGTGCTGACCGTGGATTTCGACAAGGGCGCTTCCGAGTTGCTTGAGCGCTTGCACACTCACGGGCTGGTCGTTGACGAAAGCCCGCGTGCGGCCGTCGGCAAGCTGCACGCGGCGAAGAATGAGCTGATCCTCGGCGGGAATGTCGTCGGCAGCCAGTTGAGTCCAGACGGGGTGGTTGCGCGCCACATCAAAAACGGCGGTCACCTGTCCCTGCTCCAGCCCCTGGCGCACCAGGGTCTGGTCGCCCCGCCCGCCTAAAGCTAGGGCAAAAGCGTCCAGCAGAATTGACTTTCCGGCGCCGGTTTCGCCCGTGAGGACGGCAAGGCCGTCGGCAAAATCAATGTCGAGACGATCAATCAGGACGATGTCGCGGATGGAAAGTCGGGACAACATAGGGAGCTTTCTCGTCATGGCCGGGCGTATCTGTCCGAAGGACGGCGTGCTTTCGCACGCTTATGTCCCAGTCATCCACGCCTTGAATCGTAGCAAGGTTGCAAGACGTGGATGCCCGGCACAAGGCCGGGCATGACGGTGTGTGTAACTTAACGTCCCAGGGCCGAAATCAGCCCAGCCCGACTTTCTTGAAAGCCTTGCTGATCCAGGAGCCTTGATTCTCTTTCGGCTCGAGGCCGCCCGTCTTCACCAGCCCGTAGGCATGCTTGTACCAGATGCTGTCCGGGAAATTATGTCCGAGTACAGCCGCGGCGGTCTGCGCTTCGTCGACGATACCGAGAGCCATATAGGACTCGGTCAACCGCATCAGTGCTTCTTCAACGTGCCGCGTGGTTTGATATCGGGTGACGACCACTTTGAAGCGGTTGATTGCGCCCGTGTAGTCCTTCTTGGTCAGATAGTAGCGGCCAATTTCCATTTCCTTGCCGGCGAGCTGGTCGCGCGCGACTTCGATCTTTTGTTTCGCGCTAGTCGCGTATTCGCTTGATGGATATTTCCGGATGACTTCATCAAGGGCGGCGAGCGCCTTTTCAGTGCGCGCCTGATCACGGGTAATGTCGGGAATTTCATCGAAATAAGATGAGCCGATCAGAAACTGCGCATAGGCAGCATCGGCACTGCCGGGATGCAGAGTGATGTAGCGCTTGGCTGAATTGACGCAGTCATCGTATTCGCCGGCCTGATAATAGGCATATGAGGTCATGATCAGGGATTTGCGTGCCCACTCAGAATAAGGGTGCTGCCGATCAACCTCTTCGAATTTCTTGACCGCTTCCTTTGGATCCTTTTTGGCATTGAGCAGGTAGAGCCCTTCATTGTAGAGGCGGTCCGCAGGCTCATCGGGCGGCGTGTCATCCTTTTTGGCGAACATGTCGAAGCTGGAGCAGGCACCGACGCTCGCGGAAACCAGAATGACGGCAAGCGCGCGCGCGATGCGAGTCCAGCCCGCCGCCTTTTTCGGCGCAATGAATACTTTGGCGCCCGATGGCACGGTGTGCTTCGTCATGAAGGTCTTGAACTCTAACTCATCCACGCCACGTGCTGCTTCCCCGAAAGCCGGCTTGGCAAAGGCCTGCACAGCGCGAACTATACGTATAACTTTTATCCGAAAACACGCGCTCTCGCCATGCGACTAAGCCGACATTCGGCCCGGATTAAGGCGAAGGTTAAGGCAGAATCCTGAGGTTTTCAGGACACTTCGGGACTATAGGCCGGAGCGACCAATCCGGTCAGGACCGCCGCACGGCCGCGCGGCCGGCGCACCGGTTCAGCCGCAGCCTCAACGACTCGCCAGGCACTCGGATCGGCCATCAACGCGGACAGCACCGCATGATTGAGCTTGTGCCCGCCCCGGATGGTCTTGTAGGCCGCGAGCAGCGGTTGACCCGCAAGAGCCAGATCACCGATTGCATCGAGCACTTTGTGCCGCACGAATTCGTCGGCAAATCGCAAGCCCTCGGGATTGAGCACGCGATCCTCGCTGACAACGAGCGTGTTCTCGAACGAAGCGCCCAGTGCGTAACCTGCGCTCCATAATTTGGCGACGTCCTTCATGAAACCGAAAGTTCGGGCGCGCGCGATCTCGCGGCGGAAGGTGTCGGGCTCGATATCGAGCGACAGCGCCTGCTGGCCGATCAGCGGATGATCGAATTCGATTTCAGCATCGACCCGGAAACCATGCTGATACGGCCGTAGCTCGCCATAGGCGCCGTCCTTGGCCACCGAAACGGTCTTGACCACCTCGATATAGCGGCGCGGAAGCGCGCGCGCTGTAAGGCCAGCCTGATCGATTGCATCGACAAACGCAGCCGCGCTGCCGTCCATGATCGGCACTTCGGGCCCGTCGATCTCGACCACGACGTTGTCGACGTACAGGCCGCGCAAAGCGGCCAGCAGATGTTCGGCAGTCGAGCACAGTGGGCCCTGGGCATCGCCGAGCACGGTCGCGAATTCGGTTGCGGTCACTGCACGTACGTCGGCGCGGATTTCGCGCTCAATCGAGCCGTCGGAGGTAACGCGCTGGAAAATGATGCCGCTGTCGTCGCCAGCCGGGTGAAGCGTAAGTGTGACGGGAAGTCCGGAATGGACGCCGATGCCGGAGACGGCAACCGGATGGCGTAGCGTTGTTTGCTTAGCGCCCTTCATCTACCCAACTTCCGCCGGCCCATCGAAGTGCCGCGCGGCCCCATCCCCTAGGCCCCTGCGGGGCCACATTTTTGCCTTCAGTGCAGTCCGCCCTCATATCGCGGGGCGGTCGTCCCCAAGAGACCGAAAGTCCCTTTCGCTGCTGAAACTTAGCCATGTGGCAGGTCTCGTCCAACTCACGCTTTCTTACCGTCTGTTACTCTTTTTTGCCGCATTTGCCCTTTCGGCCTCCTGCTACTACCCGGAATTCAGGCTGTGCTTTGGTCGACAGCACAGTGCTTGCCATGGGCAGGGCCATCCCGTAACTTACAGCAGCGAAAATTACGTTATTAATCAAGTGGTTAAATGATTCCGCCAACAAGCATACGGCCCCGCTCCTGAGGCCGGAACGGGGCCGCTGCTCATCCAATCGAGGGATCAGTTGGCCTGCCGGCGAAGGAAGGCCGGAATATCGAGCTGATCGTCCTCGCCCGAATTATGCACAGGCGCGGAGCGGCCGTGCGGGTCGAGGCCCTGGGGCCCCGCCCGGCGTGCATATTCGGACACTGGTTCTCCTGGCCGACCTTCGGGGTGCCGTGCGGTCGGGCGCTGCGGCGGTCGCTCGAATTGCGGCATAGGCCTTGCGGCACGCGGCGGCGTCGCCGGAGCCTCGTTATCCGTCCGGCGGCCGAGACCCACTGAAGCAAGTCTCTGCATCAGCGACATGCGGCGCTTTTCGGGATGGTCGTCCTCGAGTTCGCCGCGCTGCGCCCGTATCTCGTTTTGCGCCGGCAACGGCAGCTCATCGATTCGCGGCATGCGCGGCGTACGTGCGGTGCGCTCTGGCGCCGGCGGAATGAACGCCGCCGGCATTGGCGGCTCGGCCATTGGCGCCTCGTTCTGCGCGGGCTCGAACAGCGACGGCTTCATCGGCATCGGTCTGATCGAAACGTCCGCGATCGCGGTCGGCGGCAGGATAGCGGCAGCAACGGCGGCGTGTGCTGCCGATTCGACCGACGGCGCTGCATGCGCCGTCATTGGCGGCGCATGGCGTTCGATCCGCTCGGCGATGCGCCGGCTATCATTGCGGATTTTGCCGGCAAGCTCGCGCAACGCGCTTTCCGCCGGCTGGGCCTGACGCGCGATACCCGTATTGTCGATGCCGGTCGCAACGACCGAAACCCGGATGATGCCTTCCAGGCTTTCGTCGAAGGTCGCGCCGACGATGATATTGGCGTCCTGATCCACCTCCTCGCGGATGCGGGTCGCCGCTTCATCGACTTCATACAGCGTGAGGTCCTTGCCACCGGTGATCGAGATCAGCAGGCCGCGCGCGCCCTTCATTGACGCGTCGTCGATCAGCGGGTTGGAGATTGCGGCCTCCGCTGCGGTCAAGGCGCGCTTCTCGCCCGAAGCCTCGCCAGTTCCCATCATCGCCTTGCCCATCTCGCGCATGACCGCGCGGACATCGGCAAAATCGAGATTGATCAGACCTTCCTTGACCATCAGGTCGGTGATGCAGGCCACCCCCGAGTAGAGCACCTGATCGGCCATCGCAAAGGCGTCGGCAAATGTCGTCTTCTCGTTGGCCACCCGGAATAGATTCTGATTCGGGATGATCAACAGCGTGTCCACGACCTTCTGGAGTTCAGTAATGCCGGCCTCCGCAAAACGCATGCGGCGCTGGCCCTCGAAGTGGAACGGCTTGGTGACCACGCCGACCGTGAGAATGCCCAGTTCGCGCGCGGTTTTCGCAATGATTGGCGCAGCGCCGGTGCCGGTGCCGCCGCCCATGCCGGCGGTGACAAACACCATGTGCGCGCCAGTCAGATGATCGCGAATTTCGTCGATCACCTCTTCCGCGGCAGCACGGCCGACTTCGGGCTGCGAGCCGGCGCCAAGGCCCTCGGTGACCTGAGTGCCCATCTGGATGATGCGCTCGGCCTTGGACATGGTCAGCGCCTGGGCGTCGGTATTGGCGACGACGAAGTCGACGCCCTGCAAGCCGGCCGTGATCATGTTGTTCACAGCATTGCCGCCGGCGCCACCGACACCGAATACGGTAATGCGAGGTTTCATTTCCCGGATATCGGGGATCGTCAGATTGATCGTCATGTTTGCCTCATGAGTGCACGGGCAGCAGGCTTTGCGTTGCGCCATAGGCGCCAACCCAATTGCACGCCGCCGAACTGGGCCGGTCCGCCACCGGCCGATGCGGGGTTCCGTTGATGAAGGGTCAGAAGCTTTCGCGCAGCCATCGTCCGACCCGTGCCATGTAACCGCCTGTCCCTGTCATCAATTGCCGCGTTCGCCGCGGTTCGAAGTGTTCGAGATGTGCCGCCTGCGGATAGATCAGCAGGCCGGCTGCGACCGCAAAGGCCGGCCCTTTTGCCGCCTCGGGCAGACCAGCCAGGCCAAGCGGGCGGCCAATACGTACGGGGCGCCGCAGAATGCGAGCGGCGAGATCTGCAAGACCTGTGAGCTGGCTCGCGCCGCCGGTCAGCACCACGCGTCCGCGCGGCTCCGCCGCAAAAGGCGAAGCGGCCAGGCGGTCGCGCACCATCTCCAGGATTTCTTCCACGCGCGGCCTGACAATGCGTACGAGCGACGCCCGCGAGACGAATTGCGGGGGCTCACGCTCCTCATCGTCAACCGGTGGTACCGTAATCATGTCACGTTCATCCGATCCGCCCGCCAAAACACTGCCATAAATCGCTTTGATTCGCTCAGCGTCGGCAACGCGGGTGTTAAGACCGCGGGCGAGGTCCATGGTCACGTGGTGGCCCCCGAGGGCGAAACCGTCGGCGTGAACGAATTTGCCGCCGGAAAAAACCGCCAAACTCGTCGTTCCGGCCCCCATGTCGACGGTTGCCGCCCCAAGATCGGCCTCGTCATCGGCAAGCGCCGCCAGACCCGCGACGTAGGGGGATGCCACCATTGCTTCCACAGTAAGGTGGCTGCGCTCGATCGTTAGCATCAGGTTCCGGACGGTCGCCACATCGGCGGTGACCATATGCATATCGACGCCGAGACGGTGTCCGAGCATCCCTCGCGGCTCACGGATGCCCGCTGCGGCATCGACCGCATAGCCAATTGGCAATGAATGCAGGACGGCACGCCCGTCGCGCACTGAATGGCGGCTTGCAGCCGCCAGCACCCGCCCGATATCTGTTTCAGTCACGGCGCCGCCGCCGAGGTCGATTGTCGCAACAAACCGCTCGCTGCCCAGACGGCCACCCGACATCGAAACCACGACGGATTCGAGCTGCACGCCGGCGGTGCTTTCGGCGATGTCGATGGCTTGGCGAACCACCTCCTCGGCCTCGACCAGGTCGACCACCGAGCCCGCCTTCATGCCGCTAGCCGCAGTATGCGCAAAGGCCAAAAGGCGGACACCATGGCTGCGCCGGCGCAAAACATCTTGCGGACCTTGCGGCTCAAGCCGTGCAATCAGACAGACGACCTTGCTGGTACCGATATCGAGACCCGCGACAACGGCGGCCCGCTTAGGCGAAACCGGCTTCATCTTCGGGGTGAGGCCGAAGCGCAGCACGGTCATGCTTCGCCTCCTTTGCCTGACTTGGCCTTCCTGGCCTTCTCGGCGTCTTTGAGTGCCTGCTCGCGCGCTGCGGCTGCGTTATCGGACTGACGCACAATGACCCGGTCGGGCAATCTTAAATCGACCGCTGTAATATCCCGCGACAGCAGCTTCTTGCTTCGATCGAGGTCAACCAGAGTGCGCAGGGCCTGCTCGGCCTCTCCTTCCGGCAGCAAGATCTCGACACCGCTCTTGAGGTGCAAATTCCAACGTCGTTCGGCCACGAGCACGGATGCTTCATTCAATTGCGCAATCAGCGGATAGCGCGCAACGAGCGTGAGAAAATCCTGCGCGATTTGTTCAGCGCCCTTGCCGACCACCAGCGGGAGTGCAGAAAAGCGGTCGGGCACGGTCTCCTGGAGCACGGTGCCGTCGGCCGCAATCAGCGCGACATGCCCATCCTTCTGCCAGAGAGCGAAGGGCTGACGCTCCTTGATCTCGATGCGCAGACGGTTGGGGTAAAGTTTGAGCACGGTCGCGTCCGAAATCCACGGGTTGGCCAACAAACGTGCGCGGGTGCGAGCGGCGTCGAGAAACAGCAGCGAGGAACGATCGGTAATACCGGCAAGCACCAGAATTTCGTCGCGACCGATTTCGTGTTCGCCGGCAAGTGCGACTTCGGAGATACGGAAGCCAAGTTTATTGGCGACGGCGTCGCAGAGATTTTGAAAATTTTCGGTGATCTGTGGTCCGTGACCGCCGATGACGGCGCCATAGGTCACGCTCGCGACCAACAGCAGGGCTGCCGCCGATGACCCGGTACCGCGTGGCACTTTAATGCTGTCGAGCGAACTACCCCAGCGGCGCAGAAACCGCGACCAGCGCCAATCATGCGAGCCCGGCCACCAAGCGGACGATGCGCGTCGCTTCAGCTTCAGCGATTGAGCGAGGCTTACTCGACCGTCCATCACAATCCGCTCTTTACGCGTTGCGCCTGCGAGAACCGCAGGCTCCATCACGGGCACGATGCCGGTCATGCCCCGGGATATCCGGCTTCAGAAGAGACCTTCCCCGTCCCTCGGAGGCCGCCGTCAGCAGCAGAATCCGCACGCACGACTAATCGGCAGCCAAGCGCGCGCGGCGCGCCGCTAACCCCTAGTCTTGGGTCTTTTTGGTAAATGATTAGTAAAATTTGAATTATTTGCTCTGCGCGCCGTAAAAGGCGGCATTTCCGCCCAAATCCCCGCGGTCGAACCAACCAAACTCAGCGGTCGAGCGACGCGTCTTCGACCATCCAGCGCACCAATTGCTCGAACGAAATGCCGGCATGCGCCGCCATCTCCGGCACCAGCGAGGTCTCGGTCATGCCAGGCTGCGTGTTGACCTCGAGACAAAATAGCCCGCTCGTTCCGGTCGCACGATCGTCATAACGAAAATCCGATCGGGTAACGCCGCGGCAGCCAAGCGCGCGATGTGCGGCGAGCGAGAGCCGCTGGACTTCCGTATAAACCGCCGGGTTGATCGGTGCCGGCAGCAAATGTTTGGAACCGCCGGGCGCGTATTTCGATTCGTAATCGTAGAATTTCGTGGTCGGCACGATCTCGATGACGCCGAGCGCCTTGTCGCCCATCACCGCGCAGGTGAGCTCCTTGCCGGGAATGAACGCTTCGATCAGCACCTGCTCACCGAGCTTCCAGTCGGACGCGGTAAGTTCCTGCGGCGGATGCGTATGGTCCTCGCGCACAATAAAAACGCCGACGCTAGAGCCTTCCGCCACGGGCTTGATGACATAAGGGCGCGGCAGGAGATGCTCTTTCGCCGCCGCGAAGCGGCTGACCACCATACCGCCGGGCACAGGCACGCCGGCGGCCTTAAGCACGCACTTGGCCGTGTCCTTTTGCATTGCCAGCGCAGAGGCGAGTACGCCGGAGTGGCTGTAAGGAATGCCGAGAATCTCGAGCATGCCTTGCAGAGTGCCATCCTCGCCAGGCCGGCCGTGAAGAACGTTGAGCGCAGCATCTGGTTTGAGTTTTCGCAATATTGACGCGATCTCACGGTCGACATCGACGCGGCTGACGCGATAACCACCTCGCTCAAGCGCATCGGCGCAGGCCTTGCCCGAACGCAGGGAAATCTCGCGTTCGGCCGACCAACCGCCCATGAGGACCACAACGTGCTTCATGGCTGCACACCAACGCGCTTGATTTCCCATTCCAGATCAACGCCGGAATGTGATTTTACCCGCTGGCGCACCGTCTCACCCAAGGTCTCGATGTCGGCCGCGCTGGCGCCACCGAGATTGATCAGGAAATTGCTGTGAAGCTCGGAGACCTGCGCGCCGCCGATTGTCAGGCCACGGCAGCCGGCTTCGTCCACGAGTTTCCACGCGCTATGGCCCGGCGGATTTTTAAATGTAGATCCGCCTGTCCGATTGCGCGGCTGGCTGGTCTCGCGCTTTTTCTTGATCGCAGCCATCTCGCTGGCGATTTGTTCGGGCTCGCCGGCGCGACCCTGCAGCAGCGCGGTCGTGAAGATCACGTCGCCGGGGACACCGCAGTGACGATAGGAAAATCCCATCTCGCCGTTGGCAAAGGTGCGCAGGTTGCCCTGACGATCGACGCCGCGCGCTTCAATGAGAATGTCCTTGGTTTCGCCGCCGTATGCGCCGCCATTCATACGCAACGCACCGCCGATTGTGCCGGGGATGCCGCTGAGAAAAGCCAGCCCGGCAACACCGGCGGCCTGTGCCGCGCGCGCGACCATCACGTCGAGAACCGCTGTGCCAGCAGTGACACGATGATTTTCGATTTTCACCTCGTTGAATCCGCGCCCCAGCCTGATCACCACGCCGACAACACCGCCGTCGCGCACGATAAGGTTGGAGCCGGCACCAATGACAGTGACCGGAATTTCCGGCGGGAGATTTCGCAAAAAATACGCAAGATCGTTTTCATCTTCCGGCATGAAGAATGCTTGCGCCGGACCGCCAACACGAAACCATGTGAATTCGCCAAGCGGCTGATTGGCCAGCAGCCGACCGCGCAATTCGGGCATTCTGGCTTTCAGGTCCGGGACGATATCGGGAAAATTCATCTGGTCTTCAGTTCCCCCGGCAACGCGTAAGCCCATTGCGTGATGGAACCTGCGCCGAGGCAAACGACATAGTCCCCCGGCTTTGCCAGGCCTCTGATAAGGCCGGCGAGTTTGTCTGGCCCCTCGAGCGGAATGGCCTGCTTATGCCCGTGCGCGCGCAGCCCGGTGACCAATGCATCACGGTCGGCGCCCGGAATCGGTTGCTCGCCCGCGGGATAGACCGGCGCAATGATCACTGCATCGGCGTCATTGAAGCAGGTGCAGAACTGTTCAAACAAATCGTGTAGTCGCGTGTAGCGATGCGGCTGCATCACCGCGATCACCTGGCCCTTCGCGCTTTCCCGCGCAGCGCGCAGCACGGCCGCAATCTCGACGGGATGATGACCGTAGTCGTCGATGATGACCACGCCGTTCCACTCGCCCACGCGCGTGAAGCGCCGCTTGACGCCACCGAATGAAGCGAGCGCCTTGCGGAGGATATCGTCCTTGACGCCGAGTTCACGCGCAACCGCGATCGCCGCTGTTGCGTTCAACGCGTTGTGCCGGCCGGGCATTGGCAGAGTCAGTTTTTCGATGGTGTGCACGGTCTTGCCTTCGCGGTCGCGGAAGTAGACTGAAAAATGCGAAGCGCCGCCATTATGCGCGAGATCGGCGAGACGCACGTCGGCCTGCGGATTTTCCCCGTAAGTCAGAATGCGGCGATCCTCAAGCTTTCCGACAAGTGACTGCACGACGGGATGATCTGTGCACATCACCGCAAAGCCATAAAACGGCACGTTCTCGATGAACGCGCGGAAAGCGTCCTGCACCGCATCGAAAGTGTGGAAATGATCAAGGTGTTCGGGATCAATATTGGTGACAATCGCGATGTCGGCGGGAAGCTTGAGAAACGTGCCGTCGGATTCGTCGGCCTCGACGACCATCCAGTCGCCGGCGCCGAGCCGAGCATTGGTGCCATACGCGTTGATGATGCCGCCGTTGATCACGGTCGGGTCGAGACCGCCGCCATCGAGCAACGATGCGACCAACGACGTTGTCGTAGTCTTGCCGTGCGTGCCGGCAATAGCGATGCAGCTTTTCAGCCGCATCAATTCCGCCAGCATTTCTGCGCGGCGAACTACCGGCAGTCGTTTGGCACGCGCCGCGATGAGTTCGGGATTGTCGCGCTTGATAGCTGACGAGACGACAACGACATCCGCGCCATCGATGTTGTCCGGTTTGTGGCCAATGGCAACTTTAACGCCTTTGTCGCGCAGGCGCTTCACGTTGGCGCTGTCGGCAACATCAGAGCCGGTGACGCTGTATCCGAGATTGGCCAGCACCTCGGCAATGCCGCTCATGCCGATGCCGCCGATGCCGACAAAATGCACCGGACCGATGTCGCGCGGCAGCTTCATTTGCCGGGGTTCCCCCTGCTGTCATCACCCGCTCAAGCGGGCGATCCAGTAATCACAGGCGTTCGTTTAGGGCACCGCGTTTGAAATTGAAAGGTCGGGAGTGGCCGGATGCCCGGCTTTCGCGCGCTATGCCGCGTCAGGGTTAGATTCCCGCCACATTTAGAACCAGTTTGGCGAGCCGCTCGGCCGCATCAATGGTCCCCACGGATTTGGCAGCCCTCGCCATGCCGGCAAGCCTCGCGGTATCGCCAGTGAGCGCCGCTATCTCCGCTGCTACCCGTTTCGGCGTGAAGTCGCGTTGCTCGATACAGATCGCGCCACCGGCAGCTTCCAGGACACGGGCATTGGCAAGCTGGTCCTGATCGAGGGCATGGGGAAGCGGCACCAGGATCGCCGGCCGGCCGATGGCGGACAGCTCAGCGACTGTCGAAGCGCCCGAACGGGAAATCACCAGATGTGCCGCCGCCATGCGCGCCGGCAAGTCGTTAAAAAACGGGGCAATTTCGGCCGTCACACCCATGCGCGCATAAATAGCGCGCACGTTGTCTATATCTTCGGCGCGAGCCTGCTGCATGATCGACAGCTGGCCGAGTAGATTGCTCGTCAGACACTCCATCGCTTGTGGCACGATCTCGGCCATCACCCGTGCGCCCTGGCTGCCGCCGAATACCAGCAATCGTATCTTGCCGTCGGTCAACGCGCTGAAAGGCGATGCTGCCGCCGCAATGACCTGCGCGCGCACGGGATTGCCAGTGAAAACAATCTTGTCTTGCCAATGCGGGTCCAGGTTCTTGAGCGTGTGGAAACCAGTAGCGATTTTTGTGACACGCGGCGCAAGCAGCCGGTTGGCCCGCCCCATTACTCCGTTTTGTTCATGCAGCACCGTCGGCACGCCGCGCCAGTTTGCCGCCAGCAGCGGCGGCACCGTCGGATAGCCGCCAAAGCCCACCACCACGCGCGGCTTGATAGTGCCAATCAAGCTCCATGCCTTGGCCGTGCCGATTGCCAGCAAAGACCCCGTGCGCGCGAGAGCGAACGGATTGCGGGCGCGCAGCGTAGCGCTCGGAACGAGATGCACACTCCGCGCGGGAAACTTGAAATGCGCGGCGCGATGGTCGGTGGCGAGGTCTACGACGACGCCGTGTTTATCGAGTGCGGTTGCCAAAGCCTCGGCGGGAAACAGATGGCCCCCCGTCCCGCCGGCAGCGAGCAAAACGAGCGGCGCGCCGCTCGTGATCATCAAATTCTGCTCCCGGCCGCCGCGAGTTCGGGTGCCGTAATCGCCGCGCGTGGTTGTTCGCGCGTCAGCGCAAGCAACATGCCCATCGCGTAAGCGAGTGAGATCATCGAGGAGCCGCCGTAGGAAATGAACGGGAGTGTCATGCCCTTGGCCGGGATGAGATGCAAGTTCACCGCCATATTGATCGCCGATTGGGTCGCAAACAGGATGGCCAGTCCGGCGGCTGCGAAACGGGTGAAGGGGTCGTCATTGCGCATTGCGCGTATGAGCATGCGGATGACAATGAAAGCAAACAACGCTACCAGCGCGAGACAGAGCACAACCCCGAATTCCTCCGCCGCGACGGCGAATACGAAATCGGTATGGCTCTCAGGCAGAAGCCGCTTCACGGTCCCCTCACCTGGCCCTTTGCCGAACCAGCCGCCACGCATGAAGCTTTCGGTAGCGATGTCAATATTGAAGGTATCGCCGGAGGCCGGATCGATAAATCGCTGAATGCGGCGGGCGACGTGCGGCACCGTATAGTAGGCGCCCAGGAGCCCGACACCGGCGAGACCCGCGATGCCGGCCACCCATACGACTCTCATGCCGGCCATAAAAAAGAGTGCGCTCCACACCAGCGCGATGAGCATGGTCTGGCCGAAATCGGGTTGCACGACCAGCAACGCGACCACCACCAGAAGCAGTGCGAGCGAGAAAGCGTTTGCGGGCATGTCGGGGCGCTTGGCCGATTCACCGAACAGCCACGAAACCAATATGACAAACGCGGGCTTCAGAAATTCGGACGGCTGAATGTTGAGGCCGAACAACACGAGCCAGCGCCGTGCACCTTTGATTTCGGGGCCGAAATGCGGGGTCGCCGCAACCATGATCACGCTTATTGCAAACACAATGAGCGACAGGCGGCGAATTTGCTTTGGATTGAGAAACGACACGCCCAACATCACGGCAATCGCTGGCAACAAATAGAGAATGTGCCGGTTGACGAAATAGAATGGGTCAAGGCCAAGGCGACCAGCGACCGGCGGGCTGGCGGCAAGCGACAAAACCACGCCGGCCAGCATCAATGCACCGATCGCGGCGAGCGTGAGCCGATCGACCGTCCACCACCATTCGCCTATGGGCGTGCGTTGCGCGCGCGAAAGCATCCCAAATCCCCGTCTGGCCCAAGCTGACGCCTCGCGGTTTAGGAAACATTAACGGTGCCTGGATTGCTGCCCTGTCTCCTGCTGGCGCGATCACGGCAGCGGTCGAAAAAAGTTATCGCGGGTGTCCCGACCGTGTCTTTGTTTCAGGTTTAGACTGGTCGGTCAGGTCAGAAGCCTTGGCGTCTTTCACCTGGCCGGTGGTTTCGCTCTTTTGATGTACCGCTTCGGTCGTTGGCTTGGCGGACGAGGGCTCAATCTTTGGCTGGTCCGCAATTTCAGTCACGCGGGGATTTCGCGGGGGCAACGGGATTTCATCCGGACCATTCCACGCAAGCAGACCGGCGAACTCCTGGCAGGGCGCAGCACGCGGAAGCTTGAGAGCCGGGCTGCCCGTCTGAGCATCCGTCCACGCCTCCGCCGGCCACCCTGTGATGGTCTTGACGTAGTCCTGCGTTTCCTGCGGCAACGGCCCCTTGTTTGCGCGCCAGTCCGCGATGCGTTTTGGGCCGGCATTGTAGGCCGCAGCGGCGAGGCCAAGATTGCCGAACTTCAGATACAGATCGCGCAGGAGGCGCGCGGACGCCGGTATGGCTTGCAATGCATCAAACGGATTATCGAGGCCACGATCGGTGGCCGTCTCCGGCATGAATTGTGCGATTCCCAAAGCGCCAGTCGAGCTGATGGCGGCGAGTCTGAAATTGCTCTCCTGGTACAATAGACGGATAAAGAAATGTGCGGGCAAATCGTTATTGCGCGTTGCCCGAGCCAACGCCTCGCAAATCTCTTCACGCGAACGGTAGATGACCGGTTTAAGAAGTGGACGAAGTGCCACAAGTGGTAGCACGACGGGCTCAGAAGGGGGCGCTGCGCGCTCGTTTTTTGCCGCCCATTTTGGCCACAGGTTGATGAACGCGTCATTATGCCATGCAAGCGCGAGCAAGGCGGCGATAACGATGCCGCCGACGCCACAGGCAATATCTCTGACGAAGCCGCCACGTGTCCGCTCCACGAGGGTGCTCGGTAGCAGGCCAATAACGAGGCCCACCAAAAGAATGATCAGAATGGTTTCGCCTGATAGATCCATGGGCCCATGCCCGTTTGGCTTTTTGAATAATTACTAACCGGCGTGACAAATGTGAGGCAGAACACTAGCGGCCTCATGACCGTTATTTATTCGAAACGCTTTCAATTCCCGGGATCGCCATAACGATGTCGGTGAACGCATTGCCGCGGACTTCGAAATTCGGATATTGGTCGAAAGAGGCGCAAGCGGGCGACAGCAGTACCACCGCTTCGTTCAGCCCAGACGCTGCGGCGTCACGCGAAGCTGCTTCAACCGCCGCCGCCATAACCTTATTCACCTCGTGCGGCACCTTGGTGCCCAATGTGCCGGCAAATTCCTGGGCCGCTTCGCCGATGAGATAGGCCTTGCGGATGCGCGTAAAGTGCCCGGCGAGGCTCTCGATGCCGCCTTCTTTCGCGCGTCCGCCGGCGATCCAGTAGATGTCCGGAAAGCACACAATCGCCCGCTCCGCGGCGTCGGCGTTTGTGGCCTTGGAATCGTTGACGAAGCGCACACGGCCGATCCGGCCGACGCCCTCCATCCGGTGCGCCAG
>Ga0187765_10000293_pt1 | contig 17995 bp, 14 predicted proteins | sample 0216_QUI02_MP05__3_FD_133018 | JGI IMG/M metagenome (GOLD analysis project Ga0187765, IMG submission 133018) | Tropical peat soil microbial communities from peatlands in Department of Meta, Colombia - 0216_QUI02_MP05_10_MG | ecosystem: Environmental > Terrestrial > Soil > Wetlands > Peat ...
GCCGGGTTCGACCCTTCGCGCTCGATGCGACGGGTGATCCGTTGATACTGGCTCAGCATCCGCTCGGTGTCCTTCGACATCAGCTTGCTGATCTCGTCGGCGCAGCCGGCGCGCGCCATGACCGGCGCAAACATGGCGAGGCCAAAGGCTGACAGCGATACCACGGCAAGACGCATGAGCATCACACCGCCTCCGGGTCGATCAATCGAGAACGTTCGGGGGTGCGGCACGCTTGACACTCACGCACAAATTCCGTCGGCAGATAACAGGATATGTCCGAAAATGTCTAACACGAAGTTGAGATGCGGCCGGGGCTGAAAAATATCAGCCTGCCGCGCTCAAGCCCACCTGTTTGAGCGCCTGCGCCTGCCGCTCGGCCACGCGCGCGACCGAGAACTTCTCCATCGCCTCGCTGAACAGCCGATGAAAATTGAGTTCCGCGCGCAAATGAAGAAACACGCCGCCGAGTCCGATCGCGGCGCGATCCATCAGCACGAATTCGCGCGGCACCGTGACCGGGCCTTTACGGCTCAGCGCCTGATGCACCTCGAACGCCTGGCGGCGGCCGTAGTCGCCCGGTTTGACGCCGTCGGCAATGGTGCGCACGCGATCATCCATCAGCGGACCGTAGATGAAGCGCGCCCAAATGTTGAGCACGTCGATCAATTCGCGTGACAGTTTTTTGAAACCCCAGGTCTCGTAGGCGTGCACCACGAGAGCGTCGTCGTGCTTGCGCAGGCCGTTGTAGAGATCGACCACGCCGCCGACGAATTTCGGCGGGAAGATACGGATGCAGCCGTAGTCGAGCAGATTGATGCCGGCGGCTTTTTTCCTTTCCTCGAACACCGTGTAGTTGCCGAGATGCGGATCGCCGTGGATCACGCCGTAGCGGCTGAAGGGAAACCACCAGGCGGTGAACATGGAGCTGGCGAGTCGATTGCGGATGCTCAGCGTCTCGTCCTTGAATTCGAGCAGACGGCGACCTTCGAGCCAATCGAGCGTGAGCAGCCGACCGGTCGACAGCGCGGGCCATACGTTCGGCACGCGAATGAGATCGCTGTCATCGAGCATCGTGCGGTAGAGCGCGACGTGCTTGGCCTCGCGCTTGTAGTCGAGCTCCTCGCGCACGCGCGCGCCGATCTCCTTGATGATTTCGGTGGTGTCGATCGCGGGATCGAAGCGGCGGCGGATCGCGAACAGCAGCCGCAATTGTTTCAAATCGGCTTCGACCACCGACTGCATGTCGGCGTACTGCAGCTTGCAGGCAAGCTCGGCACCGTCGAGCGCGCGGGCGCGGTGCACCTGTCCGAGCGAGGCGGCGGCAGCCGGGTGGTGTTCGAAGCTCTTGAACTTCTCCTGCCAGTCCGGGCCGAGTTCGGCCTGCATGCGGCGCTTGACGAAGGCCCAGCCCATGGGCGGGGCCTGGCTTTGCAACTTGCTCAGCTCGTTGATGTATTCGGCCGGCAGCGCTTCCGGAATGGTGGCGAGGAGCTGCGCCACTTTCATGATCGGGCCTTTCAGGCCGCCAAGCGCTGCGGCGAGTTCCGCGGCGTTCTTGGCGCGATCAAGGCTCAAGCCGAAGAAGCGGGCGCCTGCCAGCCGCGCGGCCACACCACCGACATTGGCGCCGACGCGGGCGTAACGCCGGGCGCGGGCGGTGAAACGGTTGGCTTCGCGGTCGGACTGCGGCATTGCGGGCATGTTATACGTAGAGCCTGATCTTGTCCGAAAACCGATTCCTCATTTTCGGGATCGCGCTCCAGCGCAAGAATTGCGGCTCGGGTGCGGCCGTCACCCCAAATCTTCCAGCTCGCCGATCAGATGCTCGATCACGCTCAAGCCGCCCTGCCAGAACGAGGGGTCGCGCGCGTCCAGACCAAAAGGCGCGAGCAGTTCGGAATGATGCTTGGTGCCGCCAGCCGCCAGCATGGCGAGATAGCGCTCGGCAAAGCCGGACGCTGCGCGCTCGTAGACCGCGTAAAGCGAATTCACCAGACAATCGCCGAAGGCGTAGGCATAGACATAGAACGGCGAATGGATGAAGTGCGGAATGTAGCTCCAGAAAGTCTCGTAACCGGGCTTGAGCTCGATCGCCGGACCCAGGCTCTCGCGCTGCACGTCGAGCCAGATGGCGCAGATCCGATCGGCCGTGAGTTCGCCGTTGCGGCGTTCGGTGTGGAGCCTGCGCTCGAAGGTGTAGAACGCAATCTGCCGCACCACCGTGTTGATCATGTCCTCGACCTTGGCGGCGAGCATGGCCTTGCGCTGCTTTAAGTCGGTGGTTTCGGCCAGCAGCTTTTTGAACGTGAGCATTTCGCCGAACACGCTGGCGGTCTCGGCGAGCGTCAGCGGCGTCGGCGCCATCAGCGCGCCGTTCGGACTCGCGAGCACCTGATGCACGCCGTGACCGAGCTCGTGGGCGAGCGTCATCACGTCGCGCGGCTTGCCCTGATAGTTGAGCAGCACATACGGATGCGCGGACGGCACGGTCGGATGGGCGAAGGCGCCGGGCGATTTGCCCGGCCGGGTCGGCGCATCGATCCAGCGGTTCTGGAAAAAACGCTCGGCGATCGCCGCCATCTTGGGCGAGAACGTGCCGTAGGCGGTCAGCACTGTGTCCTTCGCGTCCGACCAGCGGATGGTGCGCATCGGCACCTGCGGCAGCGGCGCGTTGCGATCCCAATGGGCGAGGCGCTTCTTGCCAAACCAGCGCGCCTTCAGCGCGTAATAGCGATGCGACAGCCGCGGATAGGCTTCACGCACGGCGGCGACCAGCGCATCCACCACTTCAGGCTCGACCCGATTGGCGAGATGGCGGGAAGCCGCAACGTCGGCAAAGCCGCGCCAGCGGTCGGAGATTTCCTTGTCTTTGGCGAGCGTGTTGGTGATGTGCGTGAAAAGCCGCAAGTTCTCCTTGAAGGTTTTCGCGAGCGCCGCGGCGGCCGCCTTTCGATCGCTGGCCTTGGGACTCACCAGCAGGCTGAGGGTCGGCTCGATGGAGAGCTGCTTTGCGCCGACTTTGAAACGCAAACCCACCATGCTCTCGTCGAACAGCCGGTTCCAGGCCGCATAGGCGGTGACCGATTTCTCGTGGAACAGCTGCTCGACGCGATCTTCGAGCTGATAGGGTTTGTCCTTGCGGATGTCCTCGAGCCACGGCCGGTAGTGGCCGAGCGCCGAGTCCTTCATTGCGGTTTCGAGCACGGCGTCGTCGAGGCGGTTGAGCTCGAGTACGAAGAACAAGAGATGCGAAGAGGCGGCGGTGATGCGTTCCTGCATGTCGCCGTAGAACTTGGCAATGGCCGGATCCGCGGTGTTGCCGGCCTGCAGCAGCACGGCATAGGACATCAACCGGCCGAGCAGTTCGTCGATGGCCTCGTAGCGCTTGACTGCCTGGCTGAGCGCGCTTGCGGCGTTCGATCCGCCGGCCAACGCCGCCAGGCGACCTTTGAACTCGCCCTCGAATGCCAGACACTCGGCCTCGGATTTTTCCAGATCGCGCTTGACCTCCGGCGCATCGAGGGCGGGATAGAGATCGGCGAGATTCCATTCCGGCAATGCGCCGAGATTGGCCGCGGCCGCGGCTTTGGAGGCGGGCCGGGCGACAGGCTTGGCGGCGCGTGCTTTGGCGACGCGGGACGAAGGCATGCGGGGCAATCCAGCGAGAAAGAGTGGCCGTGAGGAATGCTCACAACATATCGCGTGCCGCGGCGCACGGATCAACCTCGCTGCGGCAACCGGCCGCTCAAAAATCATGTATCAGTGATGCAATTGCCGCGGGTCTGGCCGTTCCGGCAAGGCCGACCTCGTATTGCGCAGCCACGGTCGCCAACGCCCCTCAAACCCATCAGCATGCACCATTTCAGTTTTGTCTTGCGGCGGGTGACACCTGGAACACATCTTCCGCTTTCATCACCGCCTCGTAGCGCCCGGCCGGGTCGAGGGTTTTGATCCACTCGCCGACCTTCGGCATCCATTTGTCGGCGACGGTGTATTTCAGTCCCTCGCCGGTCTTGCGGTTGCGGATGATCGCGACCGCCAGCAATCCGGCCGGTGCTTTTTCGGCGGCAATCTGCAAAGTCCCCTGCCCCGGGCTTACCCCGGTGGCGAGCATGATGCCGTCGGCAATGCACGGGCACGGCGACTTCTCGCCGGTGTAGAACAGAACCGTGAGGCCGCGCGGATCGGCCTTGAGCTTTTCCTTTGCATCGAGCCCGATGCGGATTCCCATCGGGATGAACGGGCCGAAGCCGCCGTGAATGCGGGTGCCGAGCGCGATCCAGTCCTCCTGGGTCTCGGCGCGGGCATTTGCTATGGCTGTTGCGGCCAATAGGGTCAGAGCGAGGATCGCGGATTTCCGCAGGCGGGTTGGAGTTTTCATGGATCGCTCCCGCGCGAAACCCTGGCGGCAAAGTATGACGAAGTCAAGAAATTATCATACCGACGGTTCCGCCATACGGAATGGAGAGACGCCATGCAGCGCGTGACGATCACGCTCGATGACGATCTGATGGAGGACCTCGATCGCATCATCGCGGCGCGCGGCTATCAGAACCGCTCCGAGGCCATTCGCGATCTCGCGCGCAGCGGACTGGAGCAGGCCGCGATCGAAGTGGCCGGCTCGCGGCACTGCGTGGCGGCGCTGGTCTATGTCTACGACCATCACGCGCGCGACCTGCCCAAGCGCCTGACGCGCGAATTCCATCATCATCACGATCTGTCGCAGGCGACGCTGCACGTGCATCTCGACGAGACAAGCTGCATGGAAGTGACGGTGCTCAAGGGCCGCGGCGCCGAAGTGCAATCATTTGCTAACCATGTGATCGCTGAGCGCGGCGTCCGGCATGGTCACGTGGTCTATGTGCCGGCGAGCGAAAGCATGGCGCATTCACCCGCGCAGTCACATGATTTGCATCGCACGCACAGCCATGAGCACGCGCGCCGTCGCCCCCAGCGACGACGAAAACGCGCCGGCTGAATTTACATCCCGTTAAGTCAGATCGGCCAATGTGCCCCGATACGGTACAGCGTAGGGGTGTGACATGGTCGAGCGCGTTCTCATCGTTGACGACGATCCGGTGCAGCGACGGCTGCTCGACAACATGGTCCGCAAGTTCGGCTACGAGCCGGTCCTGGCGGAGACGGGCGAAGCGGCGGCGGCGCTACTGCTCAACGGCGGAAGCGCCGAGCGTATCGACTGCGTCATCCTCGATCTAGTGATGCCCGATCTCGACGGCCTCGGCGTGCTGGCGCGCATGCGCGCGGCGGGATCGAACGTGCCCGTGATCGTGCAGACGGCGCATGGCGGCATCGACAATGTGGTCTCGGCCATGCGCGCGGGCGCGGCCGATTTCGTGGTCAAGCCGGTGGGCGCGGAACGCCTGCAGGTTTCGTTGCGCAACGCGCTCGCCACCAGCGCGCTCGCAGGCGAGCTCACGCGGATCAAACGCAGCCAGAGCGGAACGCTCACGTTCAAGGATATCGTCACGCGCAACGCGGCGATGCAAACGGTCCTGCGCGCGGCCGAGAAGGCCGCGGCCTCCAACATTGCGGTGCTGATCGAAGGCGAGTCCGGCGTCGGCAAGGAAATGATCGCGCGCGCCATCCACGGTTCCGGCGAGCGGCGGGCGAAACCGTTCATCGCGGTCAATTGCGGCGCGATCCCGGACAACCTCGTGGAATCGATCCTGTTCGGACACGAGAAAGGCGCATTCACCGGCGCCACCGAACGGCACATGGGCAAGTTCGTCGAGGCGTCGGGCGGCACGCTGTTTCTCGATGAAGTCGGCGAGTTGCCGTTGGCGGCGCAAGTCAAGCTGCTACGCGCGATTCAGGAGGGCGAGGTCGAACCGGTGGGCGGGCGTAAACCCGTCAAGGTCGACGTGCGCCTGGTGTCGGCGACCAATCGCAACCTGCTTTCGGACGTCAAGGACGGCCGTTTCCGCGAGGACCTGTTCTACCGGTTGCATGTGTTCCCGATCGCGATGCCGCCATTGCGGGCGCGGCCGGAAGACATCCCCGACCTGGTGCGGCATTTCCTCGCGCGCATCGCGGCCGAAGAAGGCAAGCGCGTGCGGACGATCACGTGCGAAGCGCTCGCGCTGCTCGGCGCCTATCGTTGGCCGGGCAATGTGCGGCAGCTCGAGAACGCGGTGTTCCGCGCCGTGGTGCTGGCCGAGAGCGACGCCATCGGGGTCGCCGAATTCCCGCAAATTGCGGCGCAGATGGCAGCCGGAGCCGCCGACGGGTCGCCACCCCTGGCCGCCGGTACGCCGTCACCGGCAGCAATCCACGAGTCGGTGCCGGTGATCGAGGTCGGGGCCGGCATGGCCCCGGATTTCCCGGTGGCCCATGCGGGACCGCCCGCCGGTGCGGTCGGTCTGCTCGACGCCCAGGGTGAGGTGCGTCCGCTGGAGGATATCGAGTCCGAGGCCATTCGCTTTGCCATTTCACACTATCGCGGGCAGATGTCGGAAGTCGCTCGGCGGTTGCAGATCGGGCGATCGACGCTTTATCGGAAACTGGAAGGGCTCGGCCTCGACAATCGTTCGGAAGATGCGGCCGATCCACTTTCCGGTGCCCCCGTGGCGATCCGGTAACGGTCGGTGGGATTGTCGCGAAAACAGCGTTAATTTGCTGGTTTTTTCATTGCTGGCATGAGCAAATATGCCGCAACGGTCGTCGACGGCTGCGCGTTTATAGCGTAAATCTAGTGGCAAAGAGCGGTCACGATTCATACTTCACGATTCCATGATTTTTGTCGGTTAGGCTGTCTTATTGGTTGGCGTTTGTTAAACTCTATTAACGCGCTGATGGCAGCTTCACGGCGATAATTCGACGCCGAAGGGATTGGAGGAGACGTTCGATGCGTAGCAACTATTTCGGTGGATTGCTGACCGGGAGCGCCATGGCACTCGTGCTGGCGACGGGGGCAAGCACCAACGCGGCACCTCTGACCGTTTCGCTGTCAAAGCATCTGCAGACGAACAGCGACATCGTGCTGGCCGCGAAAAAAACCGTCAGCAAGAAATCAACCGACGCGAACAAGATGGCGGAGCAGATGCCCGCCGCGACGAACGATACGACGAACAACAATGAAACGGGCAACAGCACGGCGGCGGCGCCTCCACCCGATCCAACCACCATCAACGGCAAGATCCACGATCTCACGGTATCCGGCAAAGTCGACCGCTTCCTGAGCCGCAAGAACGACCGCGCCGCGGTCGACGCGTTCTATCAGAAACGCAATTACGATCCGGTCTGGATCGACAGCAACGGCAAGCCGACGAGTAAAGCCGATGCGGTGCTGGCCTACATCAAGACCATCGAGCAGGACGGTCTCGAGCCGTCGGATTACGTGTTCCCCAATCTCTCGGCAACGAGCCTCGACGCCCAAGCCGAGCAGGAGCTGAAATTCACCGGCGTGCTGTTGACCTATGCGCGGCATGCGCTGAACGGCCGCGTGCACTGGTCGCGGCTGACGGCGTGGGTCTACTACAAGGACAATTACGATCCGGCCGACGTGCTCGCCAAACTCGGCGACGCCAGCGATGTCGCGGCCGTGCTCGATTCATTCAATCCGCAGCAGCCGGCCTACAAGGCGCTCAAGGCCAAGCTCGCCGAGCTGCGCGCAGAGAAGTCCGATCGCGAGGCGCGGCTTCCCTATGGTCCGTACCTGAAATACGGCAACGACAAGTCCTCCGCCAAGGACAGCAAGTCCGCCAAGTCCAAGGAGAAGGACAAAAAAGCCAGCAAGGACAAGGATAAGCCGGCGTCCGAAGACATCGTCATGATGCAGGACCCGCGCGTCCCGCTGCTGCGCGAAAAGCTCGGCCTGCCCGCGAAAGACGACACCAATTACGACAAGGAACTGGCCGAAGCGGTCGTGAAGTTCCAGGGCGCGCACGGCCTGAAAACCGACGGCGAAGTCGGCAACCCGACGATCGACGCGCTCAACGGCCCGACCCTCGACGGCAAGATCAACATCGTGCTCGCCAATATGGAGCGCTGGCGCTGGATCCCGCGCGACATGGGCCAGACCCACGTCGTGCTCAACATCCCGGAATATACGTTGAGGGTGTGGAACGACGGCGCGGTGGTGTGGACCACGCGGGTGGTGGTCGGCAAGCTGCAGCACGAGACCCCGATGCTCAGCGAGACGATGAAGTTCATCACCGTCAACCCGACGTGGAACGTGCCGCAATCGATCGTCTACAACGAGCTGCTGCCGATCTATGAAACGTCGGATCCGGGCATCTTCGCCAAGCAGGGACTGAAGGTCGAGCAAACCCGTGACGGCATCCGCGTCTATCAGCCACCGGGGGACAAGAATGCGCTCGGGCGCGTCCGGTTCAATTTCCCGAACAAGTTCCTGGTGTATCAGCATGACACCCCGGAGAAGAACCTGTTCGCCTACGACAAGCGCGCCTTCAGCCACGGCTGCATGCGCGTGCAGGATCCGGTGAAATATGCGGAGGTGATGCTCGGCTTCGGCGTGCCGAAGGAGCATTACACGCAAGAACGCATTCGCAAGATGTTCGGCGACAACGAGATCAACATCGATTTCACCAACCCGATCCCGGTCCACATTACCTACCAGACCGCCTTCGTGGATGACTCCGGAACGCTGCAGTTCCGCGACGACGTGTACGGCTACGACTCCAAGCTCCTGCCCTTCATCAAGGGCAACGAGCGCAAGGTGGCCGATATCGCGATCGAGCGGCCGGCTGACCCGAACTACAAACCTTCGCCCACGGACTTTGCCCGACTCGAGAACGTGCCGCGTGACGGCGGCGGTTTCGACTTCTACGGCAGCGGGCGTTCGAGCGGCAGTCCGCTCGGGTTCCTGAACAGGCTGTTCCGCTAAAAAACAGCGGCCAGAGCTTATTTCAGATGCCCCGGATCGTATCCGGGGCATTTTTCATGAGTAATGACCGCGTTTAGACTTTGTTATCCTTGATTCGCTGCCTCAATTTTTCCCCAGCTTGTTAGCCATCGGAAGCGAAGTCGCTGGCCATTACCGGCCTTTTTTGGCCATACTCCGCATCTACAAAATTAAAGCTGGGGATGGGGCGCGCTAAGTGCGCATTAATCAATCCCGGTAACACTGCATTAGCCTTGTTGCGCGGCCGTCGGCCGCCGATGCGTGAGGCGCGGCGAGTGCAGTCAGAACAGTGAGACCGCAAGTGGCAGTACGCACAAGGCGCACGAACGGTATCGCATTGGGCTCGTCCCGTGTCGCATTCCGTCTCGGCCTTGGCGTGATTCTGCTGGCACTCGGCGGCTACGGGCTACAGTTCGCCAACGCGATCGGCGATACCCGCACGATCAGCATGCACCACGTGCACACCAACGAAGACATCACCATCACCTACAAGCGCAACGGCCGCTACGACGATGAGGCGCTGAAGAAGATCAACTGGTTCCTGCGCGACTGGCGCCGGAACGAGCAGACCGCCATGGCCCCGCAGCTGATCGATCTGCTGTGGGAAGTACAGCGCGAAGTCGGGGCGAAGGCGCCGATCTATGTGGTGTGCGGATATCGCGCGCCCGAAACCAACGCCATGCTGCGCGCGCGCAGCAGCGGAGTTGCGCTGTTTTCCCAGCATATGATCGGCAATGCCACGGATTTTTTCATCCCGGGCGTGCCGATCGAACAATTGCGGGTCGTTGCCATGCGGCTGCAGGACGGCGGCGTCGGATATTATCCCACCTCGGGGTCGCCCTTCGTGCACCTCGACGTCGGCAATGTGCGGCATTGGCCGCGCATGACGCGCGAAGAGCTGGTCAAGGTATTCCCGGACGAGCGCACCGTGCACATTCCGGCGGACGGTCATCCGCTGGCCGGATACGCGCTTGCGCTGGCGGATCTCTCACGCGGCGCAAGGGGCTCGCGCATCAGGCCGACCATGATCGCCAGGGTCTCCGACGCGCATGAGGACGACGAGGTCGCCACGGGATCGACGCGGCCGCCGCCGATGCCGGTCGCGCGGCCGGCCAGCCTCGCGTCGTTGGCCAGCAAATCCACGCCGCAGGCGAAGAACAAGCCGGCGAACACCCAGGTCGCCATGGCGGCCTCGACACAGCCGGTGACGAAGGCAAAGCTCGACACCAATTCGATCAGTCCGGCGAGCATTTTCCTGCCATGGCCGACCACCGGCCGGCAGGTCGACCGCGTTTCGCCAGAGGTTGCGCTGGCCTATGCGGCCGTTGCGCATTACGAGCCTTCGGCACCTACCGCGCTTGAGAACGTGCAGCGACCGATTCCGGTTTCGGCATCGAAAAACGACACGATGGCGCGCACGGCTCCGCAAAATGTCCCGCCTCAGAGCCCGATCGCTCCCGCCTTGCCGAAGCGGGCGGACCCTGCCCTCGCGAAAGGCTTGCCGGCGTCGCCGAGCAGCACGGGCGCGCACATCGACAATCCCTGGATCCGCGCCGTGGTGCTGGCGCCGAGCATCTACACGTTCATGACCACCAGCCAATTCAATCCGCTCGATCAGCGCCAGATCGGCGCGCTGCTGCAGAAACCGACATCCGCGGTGGCGATGACGTTCTCGGCCGACCCCTATGCCGGGATGACGACGACGGAATTCAGGGGCAAGGCCGTGCAGTTCCTGGCGACGGTCAGCTTCGGCATGCGCACCGCCGCGCTGCACTAGCGAAAGCTTTACTCCTCGTTGGCACAATCGCCGGCATGAAAATGTCGGAGACTCGAGACGCGTATAATCGGCGCGCGCTGAAGCGCCTGACGCGAGCCTTGCCCGATATCTTTCCAGCCGGCGTGCTCACGCATGCGCTCAGCCGACGCTGGACGCCGCCGATGCCGAGGGTCGCGATCGATTCCTACTGGCGCGCCCATGTGGTCCGCGCCGACAGGCTCGCGCGCGCCCTGGCGGCCGCGAGCGGCGCGCCGAAAGGCTGGCGCTGGAAAATCGGACCGGCCGGCGGACTGCCGGCAAGCTTTCGCATGCCGCCCGCGCCCTACCGCGAGGCAAAATATTCCCGCGGTCCCGGCTTCTGCTGCGTCTGTGGACAGCCGGTCTATCGTTTCGGGTGGCACCGAGACCTGTGGGAGAGCGGCCCAAACCTTCGCGCGGCATGGCACACCGCTTGCGTGGCGGCATGGCGGCTGTGGACCGCGCCGAGCGCGCATGACCGGCTGCTGCGGCGGCTGCAGGCACGACGATGTGCGCAGACCGGCGGCCGACTCTGGAAGACCGCCGAGATCGACCACCGCGTGCCGTTGTTCCGCGTGTGGCACGAGCAACGCGATACGCCGTGGCCGGCTTTGCTGGACTATTGGGGCATCCCCAACCTGCAGGTCATCAATCGCGACGTGCACGTCGCGAAATGCGCCGACGAGGCGAGGTACCGCAGCGGAGGAGCGACCGAGCGCGCGGCGCCCGCCGAAACCTAGGCCGCCATGCCGAGCGCGTGCATGTAGGTGTCGAGGATGGCCTGCTGCTCCTGGCGCTCGGTGGTTTCCATCTTGCGCAGCCGCACGATCGTGCGCAGCGCCTTGACGTCGAAGCCGTTACCCTTGGCCTCGGCATAAACGTCGCGGATGTCGTCGGAGAGCGCCCTCTTCTCCTCCTCGAGCCGCTCGACACGTTCGACGAAGGCCTTGAGCTGATCCTTGGCGAACCGGGTCGCGGGCTTCTCCTTCTCGCCTTTTTCTTCTTTTTCAGCAGCCGATGAGCGCATCGCAAATGCTCCTGTCATGGGATTCGGGCGGATGCCCGCGTGACGGAAGCTTTCGGAGGCGCGGCGCTTCCGGTCAAGCGATGCGCGGAATCATCCACGCAGTGCACAGCATGCAAGAAACTTTTCTGTGCATGACCCTGTCCGAAAACCGGTTCCCGCTTTTCGGGATCATGTCGCGCAAAATCTAATGCTTGTGGCTCTTTTCGAAGGCGGCCTTCTGCGCGGGCGAAGCTTCCTTCTGGTACTTCGCCTTCCACTGCTCGAACGGCTCGCCGTAGACGATCTCGCGGCTCGCCTCCTTGGTCATGGGTATTCCCTTGGCGTCGGCGGCCTCCTTCATCCAGTTGGAGAGGCAATTGCGGCAGAAGCCGGCGAGATTCATCATGTCAATGTTCTGCACGTCGGTGCGGCTGCGCAAGTGCTCGACCAGGCGCCGGTAGACGGCGGCTTCGAGTTCGGTGCGGGTCTTGTCGTCCATGGGGATATCCTTTGTTGTCGATTAAGATAGACGCACGGAGTCGCGGTTTGAAGAGCCCGCCTTCCGCCCTCATCCCGAGGCGCACGAGCAAAGCGACCGGGTCTCGAAGGATGAGGCGGCCTCAAGCTTCGAGACGCCGCCTGTTGCGGCTCAGCATGAGGCCGAGTGAAAAACAAACCCGCCGCGTCCCGCAGGACACGGCGGGTTCAAAACATTCAAGCACCGTCAGGCGAGCGCCGTCTTCACCCGGTCCGGCGACATCGGCAGGTGGCGGAGCCGCTTGCCGGTGAGCGCAAACACCGCATTGGCAATGGCGGGGGCGACCGCGCAGACACCGATTTCGCCCATGCCGGTCGGCGGATTGTCGGAGGCCACGATGCGGGTGTGGATCTCCGGCAGATCGCTCATGCGCAGCACCTGGTAGTCGTTGAAATTCGTCTGCTGAATGGCGCCGCCCTTCACCGACAGCTCCTCGAGCAGCGCCGCACTCAGACCGTAGACGACCGCGCTCTCGAGCTGGCCATGGACGTGGTCCGGCTGGATGACCATGCCCGGGTCAACGGCGACCCAGTAATTATGCACCCTGATCTTGCCGGTCTTGCGGTCGAGCGACACTTCCGCGACGCCCGCCGAGTAGGTGCCATGATAGTCGGAGAACGCAATGCCCAGGCCGCGGCCCGGGCGCTTGAGCCTGAAGCTCGACATTTCGGCAACCGCCCTGATCACGGCGTTGGCGCGCGGATAGACCTTGGTCAGTTGCAGCCGGAAGTCGAGCGGGTCCTTGTCCATCGCATAGGCGACTTCGTCGAGGAACGCCTCGGCGGCGAACTTGTTGTAGCCCGAACCGATGCCGCGCCAGGCGTGGACGCGCATGCCGCGAATTTCGCGCACATACTCGGCCGTCACGTTGGGGATCGCGTAGTTCGCCTGATCGAGGCCGCGCGCGCCGATGTAATCCTTGCCGCCGGTCGCCTGGAAGCGGGGCGGGGCGGCAACGGCATCGACGTTCTCCGACACCAGACGATGGTGCCAGCCGACCAGCGTGCCTCTCTCGACTGCGGCCTTGAGCACGTGATGGGTCATGGGCCGTGGACGCGCGGCGGTGACATCGTCCTCGCGCGTCAGGATGAGCTTCACCGGCTTCTTGGTGATGTTGGACAGGATCGTGGCCTGGATGGCCGCGTCCGGCCAGATGCGCCGGCCATAACCGCCCCCCAGCATTTGCTGATGGACCTTGATCTTGTCGGGCGTGGTCTTGAGGATTCCCGCGATGATGCCGGCGGCGAGCGCGCCGAACTGCGTGCCGGTCCAGATTTCGGCCGACTGGCCGTCCTCCGAGACCTTCGCCACCGCGTTCATCGGCTCCATCTGGGCGTGATAGCAATACTCCGACCAATAGGCCGCTTCCACCACGATGGGGGCGCGGTTGAGCGCCGTGGCGGCGTCGCCCACCTTGTATTCGGCGATCGCCTTGGCGTTCGGGTCCTTGCCCTGTTTGGCGTAGTCCTCCTTTGACTTGACCGAGTCGGTTTGGGCGGCCGTGGCGCCGCTATTGTCCCACGTCACCTTGAGCGCGTTGCGGCCGGCTCTCGTCGCCTCGACGGTATCGCCCAGCACGGCAACGCCGAAGGGAAGCGGAATGACCTTGGTTACGCCCTTGATCTTGGCGACGTCGTCCATGTTGGCGATCTGCGCCTTGGAGCCTTCCAGCGGCGCCTCCAGCACGGACGCGTAGATCATGCCGGGAACCTGCACATCCATGCCGTATTGGGCGGTGCCGTTGGTCTTGGAGGGTACGTCCACACGTCCGATTTCTCGCCGCCCGATCAGCCTGAATTGCGACGGTTTCTTGAGATCGTCCTCGGTGATGGGGGGCGGCTCGGCGGGGACCTTGGCGAATTTCGCCACCTCGCCATAGCTGATGCGCCGGCCGGATTTCCGGTGGATCACAAAACCGCGGTCGGTCGAAAGCTCGGCCGCGGGCACTTTCCATTGCTCGGCAACGTTATCGATCAGCACGCGGCGCGCCTGAGCGCCGGCAAGACGCAGCGGCTTGAAATAACCCGGAACCGAAACGCTTCCAGCCGTGATCTGGGCGCCATGGAACAATTCGTGGTGGTTGCCATAGAGCTTGGGGTTGGCCGGCGCGAATTCGGTCTTGACCTTGGACCAGTCGACGTCGAGCTCTTCGGCGAGGATCAGCGGCAGCGATGTCAGCACGCCCTGCCCCATCTCGGCGGCCGGACACACGATGGTGACCGTGCCGTCGGTGCCGATGGTGACGTAGGCATTGAGCTTGGCGCCGTCGGCAGCAAGCGCCTCGGCGAGGCGGCCGGTGAGATCGGCGCCGAGCGCGAAGGAAAACGTCAGACCGGTGGCGCCGGCGACGAATCCGCGGCGGGAGACTTCGAATTTGTTCTGCTTGATGGGCTTATTCATGGCTCAGCCCTCCTGCGCCGCGCGCTCAATGGCGCGAATGATGCGCGGATATGTTCCGCAGCGGCAGATGTTGCCGTCCATGTGGGCGACGATGTCCTCGCGCGTCGGCGTCTTGAGGCGCGCCAACAGGTCCGCGGCCTGCATGATCTGGCCGGACTGGCAATAGCCGCATTGCGGAACCTGCTCGGCGATCCACGCGCGTTGCAGCGGATGGCTGCCGTTGGGCGAAAGACCCTCGATCGTGGTCACGCGCTTGCCGGCCACTTCGGACATCTGCTGCTGGCAGGAGCGAACGGCCTTGCCGTTGAGGTGAACCGTGCAGGCTCCGCATAATCCGGAGCCGCAGCCGAATTTGGTGCCGGTGAGTTTCAAGTGCTCGCGAACAACCCAAAGCAGCGGAGTGTCGGGCTCGACCTCCACGCTTGCCGGCTTGTTGTTGATCGTAAATGCAATGGTCGCCATTCGTGTCTCTCCCTTTCCTCCATGAGCGGCGGATCAATGGGCAGGCGCTGCCCAATGCCGCGCGAGTAGGCCCCTGACCTACCCGCTGCCTAGTAGACGCTGTGAAGTCATCGCCCCAAAGGTGGTATGGTCCACCCATGGATTCTTCTTTAAGGCCATTATAAGCACTATCGACTAGAGGAGGGCAGCCCTCGGTGCGGTAAAAATGTCATTGACAACGGAATCGCCAAGCGGCGGGGCGATCGTGAACAAACGCGCATTCCTGCGCGAGTTGTTCCTCACGGCTGTGGCCACCGCACATCCGACGAATTGCCTGCCCGCGCATCTGCCGGTCCCTAAGAAATCGAGCCGGATCATCGTGCTCGCCGCGGGCAAGGCGGCCGGTGCGATGACCGAAGTGGCGGAGCGCCATTACCTCGACAAGCTGCGATTTCCCGCAAACCGCATCGCCGGTATCGCGGTCGCGCGTCACGGCTACGGACGGCCGACACGCAAAGTCGCGATGATCGAAGCCGGCCATCCGATACCGGACGCCACCGGATTGCTTGCCGCCAATCGCGCGCTCGAAATCGCGGGTTACGCCAAACGCGACGACATCGTGCTGGTGATGATCTCGGGCGGCGCTTCGGCCAACTGGATCGCACCGGCGCCGGGCGTCGAGCTTGCCGACAAACAAGCCTTGACTCGCGCCCTGCTCAAGAGCGGCGCGACGATCGTCGAGATCAATGCGGTGCGCAAGCATCTCTCGCGCATCAAGGGCGGCCGGCTCGCGTTGCGCGCGCAACCGGGCCGCGTGCTCACGCTCGCGATTTCGGACGTGCCGGGCGACAGTCCGACCGTGATCGGCTCCGGACCGACCGTCGGCGATCCCACGACGCTGCATTATGCGCGCTCCGTGCTGCAGCGCTACAACCTCAATCCGCCGGAGTCGGTCATGCGTGCGCTCTCCGATCCGGCCAACGAAACGCCCAAGCCGAGCGATCCGATTTTCTCGCTGACAGAATTCCGCCTGATCGCACGGCCGCTCGATGCTTTCCGCGCGGTGGAGTCCGCGGTGCGGAATGCGGGTTACGAATGCGAATTTCTCGGCGATCGGATCGAAGGCGAAGCGCGCGAGGTGGCCGCAAAGCATGCGAAAATTGCGCGGGAATATGCGGCGCAAGGCCGGCGTATCGTCTTGCTGTCGGGCGGGGAACTGACCGTCACGATCAAGGGCAAGGGCCGAGGCGGACCCAATCAGGAATATGCGCTGGCGCTGGCGCTCGCGCTCGACGGGGCGCCGGGGATTTCGGCGCTTGTGGCGGACACCGACGGAACCGACGGCGGCGCGGGCGCGGCGGACGATCCCGCCGGCGCCTTCATCGACGGCGCGACAATCCCGCGGGCGCGCGGAATCGGCCTCGATCCGGCCGCGTTTCTTGCCGATAATGATTCAACCGGATTTTTCGAACAACTCAACGACCTGCTCAGAACCGGACCGACCTGCACCAATGTCAACGACTTCCGGGCCATACTCGTCGACAGGGGTTGAGACATTTCGTGAAATGCGCGGCCGAACAGAAGAGCGTTGAGAGCGCAGGTCCGATGCAATTTTCCAAGTTTCGATGCATCGGCGTAATCGCGGCCTGCGGGCTGGTCCTTGCGAGCGTTTCGTTGCCGGGCGCAACGGCGGCGCGCGCCGATCTGCAATTGTGCAACGGCACGAACGGCCGGGTGGGCGTCGCGATCGGATACAAGGACAACGAGGGCAACTGGATCACCGAAGGCTGGTGGAATCTGCCGCCGCACGGCTGCGAGGCCGTGCTCAAGGGAACCCTGGCCGCACGATTTTACTACCTCTATGCGGTCGACTACGACAAAGGCGGCGAATGGGCCGGAAAGGCCTTCATGTGCACGCGCGAAAAGGAATTCAAAATATCGGGCATTGAAGACTGCCTGGCGCGCGGCTATGACCGAACCGGATTTTACGAAATCGATACCGGCGAGCAGCGGTCCTGGACGGTCCAACTCACCGATACGCCGCAGCAGGCGCAGACCCCGGCGGGAACGGGCCTGCAAACCATCCCGATACTGCCCGGCCGGCAAGGCCTGCCGATCGGTCCACTGCCAGGAAATCCCAGCCGATGAGACGCCTGCGACGGACCAAGATCGTGGCCACGCTTGGTCCTGCGTCGTCCAGCCGGTCGGTGATCGCGCGGCTGTTCGAAGCAGGCGCTGACGTCTTCCGCATCAACATGAGCCATACGCCGCACGACCGCATGCGCGAACTCGTCACCACGATCCGCGCGCTGGAAAGCGAAGAGAATCGCCCGATCGGAATTCTGGTCGATCTGCAGGGGCCGAAGCTCAGGGTCGGCGGTTTCACCGGCGGCGCGGCGATGCTGGTGAAGGACGAGAGGTTCACATTCGATGGCGATTCGACGCCCGGCGATTCCAAGCGCGTGCAGCTGCCGCATGCGGAAATCTTTGCCGGCGTAGAGCCGGGACACACGATGCTGCTCGACGACGGCAAGATCCGCCTGATCGTCGAGGAGGCGAGCAAGCAGAGGATCGTGGCGCGCGTCGAAGTCGGCGGAAAGCTTTCCGACCGCAAGGGCGTGAGCCTGCCCGACAGCACTTTGCCGTTTTCCGCACTCGCGCCGAAAGACCGCTCCGACCTTGAGGCCGCGCTCGATGCCGGCATCGACTGGGTCGGTCTGTCGTTCATCCAGCGGCCGGACGACATCGCGGAAGCGAAAAAGATCACGCGCGGACGCGCCGCGGTAATGGCCAAGATCGAGAAGCCGCAGGCGGTGAACCGGCTCGATGAAATCATCGACGTCACCGATGCGCTGATGGTGGCGCGCGGCGATCTCGGGGTGGAAATGCCGCTGGAAAAAGTCCCGGGAATCCAGAAGCAGATCGTGAGGA
>Ga0187765_10000294_pt1 | contig 17941 bp, 15 predicted proteins | sample 0216_QUI02_MP05__3_FD_133018 | JGI IMG/M metagenome (GOLD analysis project Ga0187765, IMG submission 133018) | Tropical peat soil microbial communities from peatlands in Department of Meta, Colombia - 0216_QUI02_MP05_10_MG | ecosystem: Environmental > Terrestrial > Soil > Wetlands > Peat ...
ACATCGGGCCGCCGGAATTGCCGCGGTTGATCGAGGCGTCGGTCTGGAGGAAATCGTCGTACTGCCCGGCGCTGATGTCGCGACCGCGCGCCGAGAGAATGCCGGCGGTCACGGTGCCGCCGAGACCAAAGGGGTTACCGATCGCCATCACCCAATCGCCGACCCGCGTCTGGTCGCTGTCACCGAATTTGACCGCCGTCAGCGGCTTGTTGGTCTTGACCTTGAGGAGGGCCAAATCGACCTTGGTGTCGCGCCCGACCACCTCGGCCTTGAGGTCGGTGTTGTCCTGGAGCGTGACGGTGATCTCGTCGGCGTCCTGGATCACGTGGTTATTGGTGACCACGAGGCCGCTTGGGTCGACGATGAAGCCCGACCCCAGCGAGGTCGCGCGGCGCGCAGGCGAATCCGGCTTGGAACTGTCCCCGCCGCCACGATTGCGATCCATGAAATCCTTGAACAGATCGTCGAGCGGCGATCCCGGCGGAAATTGCGGCAGGTCGGGACCCCGCGCGGTCTTGTCGGATTTGACGCTCTGCGTTGTCGAGATGTTGACCACCGCCGGCAGGAGCTTTTCGGCGAGATCGGCAAACCCGTCGGGTCCCGGCTTGGCGACAGCGGCGGCGGGAATGCCCAGAACCGCAAAAACCATCATTAAAATCAACGCGGCGGGGCCAAGCCTGCGGGCACGGCCAGCGGTCCCGGTCGACGGCATGGCAGCGCGGCCGCCGCTCGCCACGGATGCAATCCAAGAGGTCAAGAACGTCACTCCCAGGGAGAAGGGGATCCTGTCCGCATATTAGATGGGTATGGCGCCGACGGCAAACCGCGCCCGCCGAGATTCCGGGACGGCGAGCCGCCGTTCGATCACGCTCGCGAGAGTGACCCCGCAAGCGCTTCGCCGGAAATGAAGCACCCCGCCCAATCAGGGCTTCGCCACCGACGCCGATCCCGCGGGAGTACCCTCGGGCGAGGCGAAATAGCGGAAGAACTCGCTCTCGGGGGACAAGACCATGGTGGTGCCGTTTTCGAGCGCCGCGCGGTAGGCTTCGAGCGAGCGGTAGAACGCGAAGAATTGCTTGTCGCGGTTGAACGCGTCAGCGTAGATGCGCACGCTTTCGGCATCGCCCTCGCCCATCAGGATTTGCGCCTGCTTCTGCGCCGTGGCGATGGTCTCGATGCGTTGACGGTCGGCATTAGCGCGGATCTTCTGCGCCTCGCGCGCGCCCTCGGCACGGAATTGCGCCGCCTCGCGTTGCCGCTCGGTCTTCATCCGCTCATAGATCGCTTGGCTGTTCTCGGCGGGGAGATCGGCGCGCCGAATGCGCACGTCGATCACGGTGATGCCGAACGCCTTGGCTTGGGTGTTGGCGGCCTCGCGCACCTGTTGCATGACCTCGGCGCGCTTGTCGGCGACGACCGATGCCAGCGGAACCTTGGCGATTTCCAGGCGCAGGGTGCTGTTGATGATCGAGGCGAGCCGCGCGTTGGCGCCGGCCTCGGTCCCAACGCTTTGGTAGAACAGCAGCGGATTGACGATCCGGTAGCGAGCGTAACTGTCGACCACGAGCCGCTTCTGGTCGGCGGCGTTCACTTCTTCGGCCGAAGGTTCCAGGTAGAGGATGCGCTTGTCATAGAAGATCAGGTTCTGCACGAACGGATATTTGAAATGGAGGCCCGGTTCGTCCACCACCTGCTTCGGTTCGCCGAATTGCAGCACGAGCGCCAGCTCCGTCGGATCGATCGTGAAGGCGGACCCCAGAAGCGCCAGCAAGACCACGACGCCGAGGACGAGCGTCGCAATGACGCGCGCGCTCATGGCCGCGTCCCCGAGGCGCCGGCCGAGGGCTGTCCCGTGGCGCGTCCGGCGGGCGGCGCCGCGGGAGTAGCGCTCGACGGCGGAGCGGCATTGAGCCCGGGCAAAGGCAGATAGGGCAGCACGCCGCTGGTCGAGGTCGCGCGATCGACGATCACTTTGTTGGTATGCTCCAGCACGTCCTGCATCATTTCGATATAGAGACGCCGCGCCGTCACGTCAGGCGCCACCCGATAGGCCTCGTAGACCGAGATGAAGCGCGCCGCATTGCCCTGGCTTTGCTGCACGATGCGCGATTTGTAGGCTTCGGCCTCCTGCACGAGGCGCGCCGCCTCGCCCTGTGCGCGCGGCACCACGTCGTTCTGATAAGCCTCAGCCTCGTTCTGCAGCCGCGTGAAATCGATTTTGGCGCTCTGCACGTCGCGGAAGGCATCGATGACCTGCGGCGGCGGATCGACCTTTTCCAAGCGCAGCTCGCTTACCTGAATGCCGCTCTTGTAGGCGTCGAGGATGTCCTGCAGCAGCTTCTGCGTCTCCTGCTCGATCTGGCCGCGGCCCGGCGCGAGCGCCCGCGCAATCTCGGTGTGTCCAATGACTTCGCGCATCGCACTCTCGGCTGCCGATTTCACCGTTCCGTCGGGATCGGCAAGGTTGAACAGATAGTCGGTCGCCTCCTTGATGTGCCAAAGCACGAAAAAGTTGATGTCAACGATGTTCTCGTCGCCCGTGAGCATCAACGACTCCTCGGGCACCTGCTGCACGCGGCCCGGGCCGCGCTCCGACGGGCGATAGCCGATATCGACTCGGTTGACGCGCGTCACCGCCGGGGTCAGCGCGGTCTCGATCGGATAGGGCCAATGCCAATTGAGGCCAGGCGTCGTCCGCTTGACCACTGCGCCAAAGCGCAGAACTACGCCCAACTGGTCCGGCTCCACGCGATAAAAACCGGAAGCAAACCAGGCGATCAGTAGAACCGCCAGAATCAGGAGGACGGCACGCGACCCGCCGAGCCCACCGGGCAAGCCGCCGCGCAGGCGATCCTGCCCGCGCTTGATCAGATCTTCGATATTGGGGCCACGCGGCGGCCGGCCCCACGGACTCTGCCCACCACCCCAGGGACCGCCGCCGTTGCCGCCGCCGTCACCGCCGCCTCTGCCACCTTGATTGGTCCACGGCATCGCGCCACGCCCTTCCCGAACGCGCAAAGGCAGCCGCCTTTGCAAATCGCGCGCGATCCGCCTATATCACAGCCGGTCTGTGGACGAAGTCGGCGCGGCGTCTTCGCGATGATCGGGACCGGTGGATGAAAGTCAAGGAAATGAGGATCGCGACGCCGTGAGCACCGTCACCCAGGAGCAAGTGCTCTCGGCGCTGCGTCAGGTCATGGACCCCGACCGCGGGCGCGACCTGGTGACGCTCGGCATGATCAGCGGCGTCCATTTGCGCGAGGGTCACGTAACCTTCGCGATCGAGGTCGATCCCGAGCGCGGACCGAAATTGGAGCCGCTGCGCAAGGCGGCCGAGCGCGCCGTGGAGCGGCTTCCGGGCGTGCTGTCGGTGTCCGCGGTTCTGACCGCCGAAGCGAAGCCCGGCTCCCGCCCGGCGACACGGCCCCAATCCGCGGAAACCGGCGCGCGGCCTGGACCCGGCGGCGCCAAGGCGCTGATCCCCGGCGTCAAGACCATCATCGCGGTCGCATCGGGCAAAGGCGGCGTCGGCAAATCCACTCTCGCAGCCAATCTGGCGCTGGCGGCGGCGGCGAACGGGCTCAAGATCGGTTTGCTGGACGCTGATATCTACGGCCCCTCGATGCCGCGCATGCTGGGGATCGCGGGCAAGCCGCAATCGCGCGACGGCCGCGTGCTCGAACCCATGGAGAGACACGGCATCAAGGTCATGTCCATGGGTTTCCTGGTGCCGGAAGAGACGCCGATGATCTGGCGCGGGCCCATGGTGATGAGCGCCATCCAGCAGATGCTGCGCGACGTCAATTGGGGCACGCTCGATATGCTGGTCGTCGATTTGCCGCCGGGCACCGGCGACGCGCAACTCACGATGGCGCAGCAAGTGCCACTCTCGGGCGCCGTCATCGTCTCGACGCCGCAGGACATCGCGCTCCTAGACGCGCGCAAAGGCCTTAACATGTTCCGCAAGGTGGACGTGCCCGTGCTCGGAATCGTCGAGAACATGAGCTACTTCCTCTGCCCGCATTGCGGCGCGCGCAGCGAGATCTTCAGTCACGGTGGCGCGCGGCGCGAGGCAGAGAAGCTCGGTACCGAGTTCCTGGGCGAGGTTCCGCTCGATATCCGCATCCGCGAGACCTCGGATGCGGGTGAGCCGATCGTCATCGCCGAGCCCGAGAGCGCGCACGCCCAGCTCTTCCGCGAGATGGCGCGGCGTATCTGGTCGATGCTCGCGGCGGGAAAGCCGCGTCCGGCGCCGCGCATCGTGGTCGAATAGGCGCGATTGGGAAGGCGACGCTCGCCGACAAAATCTGCAACCTCCGCGAGATGGCCCAAGCGCCGCCGGCAAACTGGATCGCGCCTTCGCGGCGAGGCGGCGGTGAACGCCGAGGTTCACCCCTCCCGCCCCAGCGCCTGCATCAGTTCCGACCACTCGCGCTTGCTCATCCCGCTCTCGGCCTGAGTCACGTTCTCGCCCGCGATCATCCGTTTCACCACCGCGAGCGCGCTGGCGGAGAGGTGGTAACCGCCCAGGCGATACTGCCGGAACGCCTCGGCGGTGATGGGGACCCAGCGCTCCAGCGTTCCAATCATCGTCTCGGCATAGACGCGAATCTCGTACTGCGCGTGTGCGTCGGCGCGCAGGCCCAGAAAATTGCACAGATTATACAGGTCGGTTTTCCAATACCATTGGGTATAAAAGTTGAGCGTCAGGTTCATGCGCGCGAGCTCGCGCGCGAGCCCTTGCCGAGCGGGGTCATGCGGATTGCCGGCCTCATCCTCGTTGAGAAGCGTCACGTAGTCGCGATGCGCGCGAAGCGCGTCCTCGCGCAGCAGATCGAGCACGCGCGCCGCCTCCCCCGGCGTCAGCGTGGCACCCCGCCCCTGGCGATTGCTCTTCGATTGCGCGGCGATTTGATCCGGCGCCGGCAGGTAGAACTCGTTGTCGAGGATCGAATACCGGGCGGAATACTCGTTCACATTGGCGGTGCGGTGGCGGATCCATTGCCGGGCCACGAAGATCGGCAGCTTCACGTGATACTTGATCTCGCACATCTCGAACGGCGTGGTGTGCCGGTGGCGCATCAGATAGTGAATGAGCGCGCGATCCTCGCTCACCTTCTTGGTGCCCTTGCCGTAGGAGACGCGTGCCGCCTGCACCACCGCCCCATCGTCACCCATGTAGTCGATCACCCGTACGAAGCCATGATCGAGAACCGGCAGCGGCGCATAGAGTATCTCTTCGAGCGCCGCGACGGTCGCGCGGCGCGTCGTTTGGGCCTCCGCCCGAAGCCGGTCCACTTCTGCTTGCTGCTCGGGCGTCAAGGGCATTGCGGCATCTCCTGTGGCATCGTCCCTAACTCTAACGATCGCCCTGGCGTCATCCAACAGCGACTCGCGGGCCCTTTTGCCAGCAGCCCCTTCCGGTAATGGTTGCGAAAGGTCTGCGAGCGCTTATATTTAGATTCGTCGGGCGACCGACTATGGCGATAAACGGCGCGTGGAATAAGCGTTGCGGACCCGGGGGCAGTACCCGGCGCCTCCACCAATCTTCCGGGGCTCGCATTAATCGGCGGGCTCCCGCTTTGGGGGCGAACTAGGATCGACGCGCGTGGTAAAGATGCGACCTTTCGCTCGGCATGGTACCGCCGTTATCGGGCCAACCTAGAAGTGCGAACGATAACCAACTCGCACTCGCTGCTTAATCATTAAGCAAGCGCGGTCCGGGGGGCACCGGGCAACAGAAGCCCCCCACTCAACTGCCGCCACTTCCAATTCCGGTGCCGCGGGCCATAATCTCTATTCTCCGGGACGGCATCCCGGAAGTGCGAGGTGGCGTGAAGGACGGGCTGCGCTACGACAGAATGGTGGAGCGGGCGCTGCGCGGCGTGGTGCGCGAAGCGCTTGCGATCACGGCGACCAAGGGACTGCCCGGCCAGCACCACTTCTTCATCACGTTTCATACCCGCGCACGCGGCGTCGAGGTTCCCGACCATCTGGCGGCCAAATACCCCGAGGAGATCACGATCGTCCTCCAGCATCAGTTCTGGGAGTTGGATGTCCGCGAGGACGCGTTCTCGGTAACGCTGTCGTTTCACGGCAAGCCGGAGCGTCTCACCGTCCCCTTCGCCGCCATCACCGCCTTCGCCGATCCCTCCATAAAGTTCTTGCTGCAATTCCAGACCACGAGCCAAGGCGAGCCGCCCGACGGCGGCAAGCAACGTGGCGCCACCGGCGAGGCGGCGCCATCGGCGAGGTCCGAGAACAAAACCGGCGAGGTCGTGACGCTCGACAGTTTCCGCAAGAAATAGGCCGCCGTCCCGCCTTGACGATGCCAGCGAAAAGGTGTTTCTCCGCCGCGACCTTCAGACCTTCGGGAAGGCCCGTCGCATGAGCGAATTCAGCTTCCACGAGATGTTTCCCCTGGGCGAGGACGAGACGCCCTATCGCAAACTCACCGGCGACTACGTGGGGACCGCAAGCTTCGATGGCGAGCGCGTGGTGAAGGTGCGGCGCGAGGCGCTCACTCTGCTTGCGGCCGAGGCGATGGTCGACTGTCAGCACCTGCTCCGGCCGGGACATTTGGCCCAGCTGCGCAAAATACTCGACGACCCCGAGGCCTCCGACAACGACCGGTTCGTGGCCTTCGATCTGCTCAAGAACGCCAACATCGCGGCCGGAAAGGTGCTGCCGATGTGCCAGGACACCGGGACCTCGATCGTCATGGGGAAGAAGGGCCAGCGCGTCTGGACCGGCGGCGGCGACGCGGCCGCGCTCGCGGAGGGCATCCGCCGGACTTTCACCGAGACCAACCTGCGCTACAGCCAGGTGGCGCCGCTGACCATGTACGACGAGGTCAACACCGGCGACAACCTGCCGGCGCAGATCGATCTCTTCGCCGACGAGGGCGACGAATATCATTTTCTCTTCATCGCCAAAGGCGGAGGCTCCGCCAACAAGGCGTTCCTCTTCCAGCAGACCAAGGCGGTGCTGAACTCGAAGGCGCTGCTCAAGTTCCTCGACGAGAAGATCCGCACGCTCGGAACCGCGGCCTGTCCGCCCTACCATCTTGCGGTCGTGATCGGCGGCACCTCGGCCGAGCTCAATCTCAAAACCGTCAAGCTCGCGAGCTGCCGCTATCTCGACACGCTGCCCACCGCCGGCAACAAGTTCGGGCAAGCCTTCCGCGACCGCGCCCTCGAGGAAGAGGTGCTGGGATTGACGCGCGGGATGGGCATCGGCGCTCAGTTTGGCGGCAAGTATTTCTGCCATGACGTGCGGGTTATCCGCCTGCCGCGCCACGGCGCGAGCGCGCCAATCGGCATCGGCGTCTCCTGCGCCGCCGACCGGCAGATCCTCGGCAAAATCACCGCCGACGGCGTTTTCCTCGAGCAGCTCGAGGTCAATCCTGCCCAATTCCTCCCTGAGGTCGACGAGGCCAAGCTGGGCGGCACGGCGGTAGAGATCGATCTGTCGCGTCCCATGTCCGAAATCCGGAGCAGCTTGTCGCAGCATCCGATCAAGACGCGCCTGTCGCTCACGGGAACCTTGATCGTCGCGCGGGACATCGCCCACGCGAAGCTCAAGGAGCGGCTCGATCGCGGCGAAGGACTGCCGCAATACGTCAAGGATCACCCGATCTACTACGCGGGCCCGGCGAAGACGCCGCGGGGCTTTGCTTCCGGCTCGTTCGGGCCCACCACGGCCGGGCGGATGGACTCCTACGTCGATCAATTCATGGCCGCCGGCGGCAGTTTCGTTACCCTGGCCAAAGGTAATCGCGGCACCGAAGTGCGGGCGGCCTGCAAGAAACACGGCGGATTCTACTTGGGTTCGATCGGCGGTCCCGCCGCAAGACTAGCGCAGGATTGCATTCGAAAGGTCGAGCTGGTCGAATATCCTGAACTCGGCATGGAGGCGATCTGGCGCATCGAGGTCGAGGACTTTCCCGCCTTTATCGTGGTCGACGACAAAGGCAATGATTTCTTCGCGAATCTCACCTGAGCATCGCCTTCCCGGCCATTGTGGATAGGCGGTCTCAAAGCCACCTAATATGGCTTGGGAGACAACACGCGTGGCCGACGACAACGAGCTCGCGGCGCTACTAGCGGGAGATAGGCGGGCTTGGGACCGGTTCGTCCGGCGCTATGCCGGCCTCATCGTCTCCGCCGTCCGAAGCTTGGTGCGCGAGGGCACCGAGGTCGAGGACATCGTGCAGGAAGTCTTTACCCGCCTCTGCAAGGATAATTTTAGGCTGCTCCGGAGCTACGATCCCGCGCGTGCCGGGCTCACCACCTGGCTTACGATCGTCGCCCGCAGTACCGCCCGCGATCTGCAGCGCCGCTATCGCCCGCCTATGTCGGCAATCGAAGACGTCCCGGAAACCGTACTGGCAGTGACGGATTCGCACGCGGAGCCGCTCAAACTCCCGGCGGACCTGCTGTCGCCGCGGCAGCAGCTAGTGGTAACCCTGCTCTACGAGCGCGAGATGGACGTGGCCGAGATCGCCCAGCTGCTCGGCGTCGATCCGCAGACGGTGCGCAGCACACACCATAAAGCCATGCTTAAACTTCGTAGCTATTTTGCCACAGAAAACAGATGAACTGGCGGACCCCTGGGGATAGCGTGGGTATCGGCCGCCTAGAGCAAAGAGGAGGCTTGTAATGAGTGGATCCGAGACGAGGCCCGAGTTCGCCGCCCTATGGCGGCAGTGGCGGGGGGCACGCCATGGGGGCGATGGCGCCGGACCTCGCGCGCCCGAACCGCTGCTGCTGGCGGCGTATGCGGAGCATCGGCTCAGCGAAGCAAGTGCCGCCGGGGTCGAGGCGTGGCTCGCGGAAAATCCCGAGGGAATAGAAGATCTTATTGCAGTGCACGCGGTCCAGGATCAACCCGAGGGCGCGTCGGCTCAGGTGATCGAGCGTGCGCTTTCACTGGTCCCCGCCAGCGAGGCCAATGTGGTCCCCTTCGAACGGCCGCGGCGTCGCGTGACCGGTTTGCGGCTGGCCCTTGCCTGGAGCGGCATGGCCGCGAGCATCGCGGCAACCGGGCTAGTGGGATTCGTGCTGGGCAGCGATGCCTACAGCAGTTTTGCCGGCACCGAACAGGATTCACAGATATCGCTAAGCCAGCAGCTATTCACTCCGCCGACTTCTATATTGGGTGATCCCGGCGAGGAGCCGAATACATGAGCCTGCCCCAGCCCGGGGCGCTAGATCGACCGCGCAGGCGTTGGATCTTCAGGCTCGCATTGGCGCTCTCGCTCACCTTAAACCTGTGCTTCATAGCTGGCCTCGCCTACAAGAAATTCGCGACCGAAGCATGGATGAGCCCGCAGCAGCGGGTGCAAGCGCTCGCCGACGATCTGAAGCTGTCGCCCGACCAGCGTCAAAGCTTTCGCGAGATGATCCAGGTTCTCCGCCTCAAAGGTCAGTCCTTGCGCGCGGCCAATGCTGAACTGGTGGCGCAGGTATGGACCGAACTCGACAAAAATCAGCCGGATCAAGACGTCTTGAAGCGTACCTTCGGGCAGCTCGCCGAAAACCGCCGTCAATTCCAGATCGAGGTCGGCACGGCATTGGCAAACTTCTTCACCAAGCTTACGCCGGAACAGCGCGCCCACTTCATCGAACTCGCGCGCGAACAGCGCAGTATGATCGCGACCCGCCTGTGGAGATTAATAGCCTTTTAAGATTCCAACCAGTAGTGCTAAGGCTAGCCCCGTAGTATGTTCGCTCCCTTTATCGCGTATGGGGGGAGCGATGTTCTGGCGCGCAGCAATCTTGTTTTGGATCGCGATCACGATGGCGGCTCCCGCACGCGCCGCCATCGCGGATGCGGTCGAGGCCTATCAACGTGGTGACTTTGCTGCCGCGCTGGCGGCTTGCAAGGCCGAGGCGGAACACGGAAACGCCAGCTGTCAGAACCTGCTTGGGGTTCTCTATCAGGAAGGCCGTGGCGTGAAAGCGAATGACGCCGAGGCCGCAAAATGGTTTCGCCTTGCGGCGGATCAGGGGCACAGCTACGCCGCGTTCAATCTCGGCTTCTGCTATGAGCGGGGACGGGGAGTAGCCCAAAGCGACGCCGAAGCTACACACTGGTACCAAGTGGCCGCGAGCCAGAAAATGCCGGAAGCCGAGATGGCGCTGGGGCTGATGGCATTGCGAGTGGGTCACGACGAACGCGAGGCGCTCAAGTGGTTTCGCCTTGCTGCCCACAAGGGATTCCCCGTGGCGGAATTCGCTGTAGGCGCGGCCTATGAGAACGGTGCCGGCACTCGCCGCAACGAAAAACAGGCGGGGAAATGGTATTTGCAAGCGGCGGAACATGGCGAACCCTCGGCGCAGGCTGCAATCGCGCGCTTTTACGAGCGAGGGCTGGGGGGCATCGCCGAGGATAAGTCCGAAGCATATTTCTGGTACGCCGTCGCCGCCCGAAACCCGCATGTGGGGGACCGCGACCATAAGGAGGCGAAGGCGGGACTAACGCGCCTTGCCGCCGCGCTCAAGCCAGCCGATCGAACGAAGGCGGAGAAGGCCGCGCAGGATTTCCAACCGACGGAAGTCGCGGAGGCTGACTCGGGTCGGCATCGGCGCACCAAGAGCGCTGAGAGCGAGAGCGCGGGCGGACCGCGCCTTTATGGTACCGGTTCGGGCTTCTACGTATCGACCGCTGGCCATATTGTTTCCAACAATCACGTAGTAGCGGGTTGCAGCGAGGTGCGCGTCACTGTTGGAGACAAAGGCGTGCCGGTGAAGGTGCTCGCCACCGACCCTGATCTGGACCTCGCGATCTTGCAAGGCCCGCATTCGGTCGACGCAGCCGTCGCGTTTCGCGATGGCGAGCCGCATCTCGGTGAAAGCGTGATCGTGATGGGCTTCCCGCTCTCGGGTCTCGTCACCTCGGACGCCGTCGTCACCACCGGTATCGTCAGTGCGCTCGCGGGCTTGCACAACGACCGACGCGAGCTGCAAATTTCGGCACCGGTCCAGCCCGGCAACAGCGGCGGGCCGCTGTTAGACAGCAGCGGCAGCCTGGTCGGCGTAGTGGTCGCCAAGTTGAACGGTCTCCGAGTTGCCGAGCTTACCGGCGTTATCCCCGAAAATGTCAACTTCGCGATCAAGGGCGGAGAAGCTCAAGCTTTTCTAAAGACACACGGGGTCGCCTTCACGCTGGCGGGCCCGGGTGCCAATTCCACGACAGAAGCGGTCGCCGATCAGGCGCTAAGATACACCGTCCGCCTGGAATGCTGGAAATGAGCGGAAGACCGCGCTCACTGAAACCGAACTTATGATTACGCGGGGCGCCGAGCCCATCAAGAAACGCTCGGTCAGGATCGCGGGGCACGCGACCAGTCTCTCGCTCGAGGTGGAGTTTTGGGCGGCCCTCCGCGCCATCGCACGACGCCGCGGCATCTCGCTCAATCGACTCGTGAGCAGTATCGACGCAGGGCGCAGTGGCAACCTTTCGAGCGCGCTCCGCGTCTTCGTACTGCAATGTTACCAGCGGGGCGAGATCGGACCCGAGAGTCCGTAGTCCTATTGCGCGCTAATTGGGGTCCGTGTTCTTCAAGAGACCGCGCAGGATATCGCGGGTTTTGACCCGCCCCGATGTGTCGCCGGCATCAGAGCCGGCGGAGCCTTGCGCGCCGCCCTGATCGGCCCCGGATTGGAGCGCGTGATCAAGCAACCGGTCGGCCAGCATCTTCGAGAGCGCACCCAGGTCGATGCTCCAATTCGGCTCGTCCAAAGGACCAGCCAAAGTGAGACCAAGGGGCGGCGCGCCCGAAATTCCGGTCAGCCGGATCTCATTGCGGCTCGTAAGCGTCCAATTCGGAAGGTCGAGGGCCAACGTGCCGATACCCTCGCCGCCATCGGCAACGAGATGCACGTTGTCGCTGCGCGCGATCCCGTCCTTTACGATGAAGTTGGCATCGAGCGATGAGAAGCTGGTGCTGCCGCTGGCGCCCGCGCGCAACAAGCCGCCGAGATCGCCCAGCCCCTTGATCGCGCCGATGCGCTGGTTGATGGCCGGCAGGTTGATCCCCTCGATGCTGCCGTCTCCGCCGTGGATTTCCGCCGTGCCGTTCAGGTGTGCGACGAAATCCGCGGGGCTGCCACCCGTGGTGCGCAGCGTCGTTTGCAGGTCCAATTTGCCTTGGACCCGGCTCGCACCGGAGCTGCTCAGCAGTCGCGCGAACTCCGCCTGACCCAGTTTCATGGTCAGCTCAAGACTTGGTATTTCGGTGGCGTTGACGGTTGCGGTCGCTGCGAGCGCGCCGCCGAATATCTGGCCGCTTACTTCCGTCGCATCGAGAACCGCATCCTTGAGCACGAGTTTGGCGTGCGGCGTGCGCAGGCGCCAGCGCCCCCAGGCGAGGCTACTGCCGCCCACGGACACCTGCGCGTCGAGGAGCCGTAGGAAGCTCAGGTCGAACGGCGTTCGGGACCAGCGCTCGACTGATATGCGCGGAACGCCGCTCCCCGCCTGCGCAACCATGACGCCCGCTCCGCCTCCCCTAAGTTCGCCGGGATCGAGCATGACGGTGACGCGCGCCGGCAAGAATCGGTCGAGCGCCAGATCGCCCAGCAAGAGCTCGCCCGAAAGGGCCGGCCGCTCTCCCAGCGCGACGCTCAGATCGCCGCCGAGCGTCATATCCGCGATCTTTAGGTCGATCCCGTGCAACTCGACCCGTTTGGGTGCCCATGCGAGGCCCGCCTGGAACTGCACTGCCCCAAGCTCGCCGCCCTGTGGGCGATAACTCGGCAGCGCCAGACGCACCAGGCGATTAAAGCTCGGGTGCTGCAGACTGACGGTCATGTCCCAGGTATCGGGCTGCGGCGCGCGGCCGGTGACGTGCAGCTTTCCACCCATGGCATCAAGATCGCCGTCGATGGTGACCCGCCCGAGCTCGCGCTTGATTTCGAGGCCAAGGGTGAATTCGCCGAAGGTATCAGCGGTTGCTGCCCTCGGAGCTGCCAAGCGCAGCACCCTCGCGAATTCCGGGCCGTGCAGATCGAGCGCCACCTCGGTTTGGGGATCGTCGCTGCCGATCGCCTGCACGTAGCCGCTGAGCTTGCCGGTGGCGCCACCAAGATCGCCAACGCTGAGTTCCCGGATCGTCAAGTCGCGGTTCTGCAGCGTCCCAATAAAGCGAATGCCGCCGATCGCCTGATTCCGCCAGATCAGCGTATCGACGCCGGCATCGAGATTGGCGTCGATGTTCATGAGCGCTTGCGAAAAGACCCCAGGAACGGTGATCCGAACGCCCGGACGTGCGTCTTCCTTGGAATCGCCCGCGCTTCCGGCCTCGGCAGCGGGAGCCGCTGCCGAATCATTGAAATAGGCGTCGAGATTGAGCTGATCGATGGCAAGGCGCGCGCCGACGGCGACTCGGTTGCGCAGCGCGATCGTCGCGGCGCCGGTGATGCGGGCCGCGTCAACCGAGATGTCGATCGAGCGCGCCTCGATCGTGGTGTCTTCGGCCTCGAGCGTCGTGGCGAAGGTTGCGCGGCGCAAGCGATCCTGAGGCACGCCCGCGACGTTGACGCCTCCCCAGCGCAGAAGATCGCGCAGATTGTCGGCGCTTGCCTCGACGGTACCGGAAAACCGCGGCAACCCGGCGATGGTTTCAATAGTGCCGCTGATCGCAGCGTCCGAGCCGCCCGGCAGTTGCGCGCCCGCGCGATTGAGGACCAGCTTGCCGTCTTCGAGATTGGCATCGAACCTGACCTGCCGTACCACGCCATGCCGCCAGAGCATCGCGTCGACCGTCAGATCCACATGTGCGCTCACATCGGGCGGAAACGAGAAGCGGAGGCCGCTGGCGGTAACAAGGTCGCGGGGCAGCGGGACGCCATCACGCTCTTGCGCCTTGCCAGCCGCTGGCCCGACGACAGCCGCACGTTCCGCGAGGAAGCGATCGAGGTCGAAGGCGTTCACGCGAAAGCTTATCCCCAATGCCAGCGGCAGTCCCGCCGTCGCCTTCATGGTACCGCCGCCGTGGATGTCACCGAGATCGAACGCCAGCCGCTCGAACGAGACTGCGTGCGTGTCCGCTGCGATCTCGCCGCTGAGATGCAGCGGCTGCTTCAGCATCGGCGGTACCGGCCCGATCCCAGCCAACGCCGCCAAGGCGGCAAAGTCCGCGCTGGCGAGGGTGAGCTTCCCTTGGAGCTTTGCGCCATCGCTTGCGGGAATTATCGCTCCCGACACAGAGGCAGTGCCCACGGTGGCCGATTCAAAATTGATCGAAATGGGTACGCGCTGCTGATCGAAACGCCCGATCTCGGCGTTCACGGAAAGCGTCGCTCCTTGGGCCGTAAAGCTGCCTCGGCCTCTGAGAGGACCGGAAACAACGTCACCGCTCACTTGCATGTTGACGTGCTCGACGGCCTCTTGAAGACCCGCCCGTCGGAATACGACGGTGCCGCCTTCAATGGTGATCTCGGCAATCTGAACGCTGCTGCGCGAGCCGAGCGCCATTTCGCCTCCGGCGCTCTGGACCGGTCCGGCCCCGCCCGAGTGCACCGATGCGCGGGTCCCGCCGGTGCCGCCGCCTGCCATATCGACGGTGAGCATCGGCTGCACGAGTTTCGCGCTGGTCACGTCAAGCCGTCCCAGGATCAGCGGCCAAAGCGCCAACTGCGCGTCAATTTCACGCACGCGCATGACCTCTCCCGCCTCCGCGCCCAAGGGCCCGGCGATGCGCACGTCGCGCGCCGCCACATGTGGATTCGGCAGCAGCGAAAGATCGATCGCACCGGAGAGCGTGACCTCGCGCCCGAGCATCTCTGAAAGGCGCTCGGCTACCTGCGGTCGGTAACGGTCGAGGTCGATCATCCTCGGCCCGAGACCGAGCGCCCCAAGCACCAGCACCAAACTTACCGCGAATGCAATCGCGGCCTTGCGCATTCGGTCACTCCGGGATTGACGCCACTACCCACCATGCATGACGCCTGACGCGTCGCCGCAAATAGAGTACCATGGCATAGACGAGGCAGCATCGGCAGAGAACAGGCGCAGGCATGGGCGACGTCGTCAACCTCAATCGCTTTCGCAAGGTCCGGGCACGCGAGATCGAGGAGCGGCGTGCGGGCGCCAATCGCCTACGCTTTGGGCAGCGCAAGGATGAGCGGGAGCGGACGAAACGCGACTCCGAAAAGGCCGAAAAGGACCTCGACAATAAGCGGCTCGATTAGGGCACCTTCCATTTCTGTCATTCTAGGCAAAGTCCTCGTTCCGCCATCCCTATCGAGCCTTTCAGTTCGCTGTCATCCCAGCCGAGCGAAGCGAGTGCCGGGATGATGTGGATAACGCTCGGCGGGATAACGGCAAAACATTTTCTGCAGCGGCGAGTTCGCTCGGCTTACGAAATGAGCGTCAGCGCGCGGCGGTAGTGCCCGAGCGTCGTCTCATCGAAGCAGCAGAAGACGGCACGTGACACCGGCAAGGCCAGGTGCGCGCGAACCGTGGCCACCGCGATTTTTGTCGCTCGCTCGGCCGGAAAGCCGTAAATGCCCGTGGAAATCGCGGGAAAGGCGATGCTGCCGACCCCCGCGGTCGCCGCGAGCGCGAGGGCATTCCGATAGCAGGAGGCCAGCAGCTCATCCTCCCCTTCTTTGCCACCACGCCAGATCGGCCCCACCGCGTGGATGACCCAGCGCGCCGGAAGGCGGTACCCGCTGGTGATGCGCGCTTCGCCGGTGGGACACCCTCCGACACGCCGGCATTCCGCCAAGAGGTCGGGACCCGCGGCGCGATGGATCGCGCCATCGACTCCGCCGCCTCCCCGCAGCGAGGTGTTCGCGGCATTGACGATTGCATCGACCGCGAGCTCGGTGATGTCGCCCAGATGAGTTTCTAGCCGGCTCGCCGCGTAGACCGGTTCCGTCATGGCAATACCCGCTCGCCGAGGTGCAAATTCGAGTATGATCCGCGCCAACGAACAGGTCTAGAAAGGCGGGGGGTGCTGCATGAACGACGTTCATTTCTGGCCGGCGAAGCGGCTCGCTGCGGCGGTTCGCCGGCGCAAGATCGGCTGCCTCGAACTGCTGGAGCATTACCTGAAGCGGGTCGAGCGGCACAATCCCGCGCTCAACGCCATCATCGCGACCGATATTCCGGCTGCGCGCAAGCGGGCGCGCGCCGCGGACCGCGCACTCGGCAAGGGCGAGGTTTGGGGGCCGCTGCACGGCGTTCCGATCACGCTCAAGGAATCCTATGACGTCGTGGGTATGCCAACCACTTGGGGCTCGCCCGAGCTGCGCGAGAACTATCCGCAGCGCGACGCGCTCGCGGTCGAGCGATTGCGGAATGCCGGCGTCATCCTCTTCGGCAAGACCAACGTGCCCCTCATGCTCGCGGACTGGCAGAGCTACAATGCGGTTTATGGAACCACCAACAATCCCTGGGACACCGCGCGTTCGCCCGGCGGCTCCTCCGGCGGGTCGGCGGCGGCGCTGGCGGCAGGACTGACCGGCCTCGAAGCCGGCAGCGATATTGGCGCCTCGATCCGCAATCCCGCTCATTACTGCGGTGTCTTCGGCCATAAGCCCACCTATGGCGTTTGCTCGCCACGCGGACATGCGCTGCCGGGACGCGTCGCCGCCTCGGACATTTCCGTAATCGGGCCGCTCGCACGCAGCGCGGACGATCTGGCGCTCGCGCTGTCGATCATGGCAGGGCCCGACGACGTCGATGGTGCGGGCCTGCGCGTAGCACTGCCGGGGCCGAAGAAGACCGAGCTGCGCCAGTTCAAGGTCGCGCTCATGCTGGATTCGCGGGAATCCGAGGTGGACCATGCCGTGCAGGAGCAACTACGGGCGCTTGGCGATTTCCTGCGCAGCAAGCGGACCAACGTCGAGGAACGCGCGCGACCCGATATCGACACTGCCGCCGCGCACCGTGTTTTTATCGCCTTGCTCCGCGCGGCGACCTCTGGCCGCCAATCGGACGAGGCTTTCCGAGCCAATCAGGCGGCCGCGAATCGGCTCGATCCCGATGACCACAGCTATTACGCCCAGATGGTGCGCGCCAACGCGCTGCCGCATCGCGACTGGCTCGGCCTCAATGAGGAGCGGCAACGGATGCGCCTTAAATGGGCGGAGTTCTTTGGAGAGTACGATTTGTTGCTCTGTCCCGCCGCCGCTTCCGCCGCAGTACCGCACGATCACGAAGGCGAGCGCCACGAGCGCAAAATCCCGGTCAACGGGAAGAACGTCCCCACCACTGATCAGCTATTTTGGGCCGGCTATTCCTGCGCTTTTTATCTGCCCGCGACGGTCGCCCCCATCGGGCTCACGGCATCGGGGCTGCCGGTCGGCGTGCAGATCGTCGGCCCACAGTACGGCGACCGCACCTGCATCGAATTCGCGCGGTTGTTGGAGCGTGAATACTATGGCTTCACCCCGCCACCGGCCTTCACGTGAGTTTCATGCCCGAAAGAAGATCAGAGTGAGCACCGCAAACAGGGGCAGCAAGATGGCGCCCGACCACGCCATGTAACCGAGGAAGCTCGGCATCTCGATGCCAAGCTGCTCGCAGATCGACTTCACCATGAAGTTGGGTGCGTTCCCCAGATAGGTTACGGCACCCATGAACTGCGCGCCCGCCGAAATCGCCGCGAGCGTTGTGGCCAGCGGTCCCATCATGACCTGCGGATCGCCGCCCGCCGCGTTGAAGAACATGAGATAGGTCGGCGCGTTGTCGAGCAGGCTCGAAAGACCGCCGGTAAACCAGAAAAAGACTGCGTCCGAAGGCGTTCCGTCGCCATGGCGCAACAACGCCACCGCCGGCGCAAGGGCCCCTTCGGCGCCCGCGCGCAGGATGGCGATCGCCGGGATGATCGCGAGGAAGATGGCTGCGAACAGCTTTCCAACCTCGAGCAACGGCGCCCAGGAGAACCCATTGGCCTGATGGATATCGGCGTGGGTGATGCGCAGCG
>Ga0187765_10000295_pt1 | contig 17932 bp, 14 predicted proteins | sample 0216_QUI02_MP05__3_FD_133018 | JGI IMG/M metagenome (GOLD analysis project Ga0187765, IMG submission 133018) | Tropical peat soil microbial communities from peatlands in Department of Meta, Colombia - 0216_QUI02_MP05_10_MG | ecosystem: Environmental > Terrestrial > Soil > Wetlands > Peat ...
GCCTGGCGCCGATAAAATCGATCGTCGAGACAGCACTCCAACGCAGTGCCGCACCGCCGATCCACCTTTATTTCGGGGTGCGCGATGAGCGCGATCTTTATCTCGAAGCGCACTTCCGCACCCTCGAGGCTCGCCACGCGAATTTCCGCTTCACGCCGGTCCTCAGCCAGCCGAGTGGCCCAACGGCACGGCGCACGGGCTTCGTCCACGAAGCGGTGGGGGTCGATTTTCCCGAATTCGACGGCTTCAAGGCCTATATCGCGGGGCCGCCGGTCATGGTGGAGGCTGCCTCGGCGTTGTTGAGTGCTCGCGGCATGAGGCGCGAAGACATTCACGCGGACGCATTCTATACTGAAGCCGAGAAAGCCATGCTGCAGGTGCCCGTCTGAGGCGACGAGCCGGGACCCGCCGCGGCGAGGAGAGGGTATGACGGCGCGGCATATTGAAATCCATACGGCGCGTGAGCTGAACGACCAACCGGACGAGTATCGCGCGGCGGTCCGCAAGATCGTGATCAGTCATGCCGTCAACGAGCTTCATGGCGCACAGGTCTTCGACGAGCCGGCGATTGCATTGGCGCCGACCCCATACGCCAAATGGCTGACCTGCCGGGTCGCGATGGAGGAATACGGCCACCATGTGCGCTTTCGCGAGCTTGGCGAGGAGATCGGCGTACCGGCGGAGAAGCTAATGCCCGGTGGGGAGAAGCAGCATCTTTCGATCTTCGATTTTCCCCTCCGGACGTGGGAGGAATTCTGCGTCATCAAGTTGCTCGCGGACCTCGCCGAGGTCCTGCAGGTCGAGGACCTGCTTCATTGCAGCTTTCATCCGCTCCGAAATCTCGCGCGCATGACAATGCCGGAAGAGCGTTTTCATGCCCAGTTCGGCAAGGATTTCACCGTCGAGCTGATCGCGACGCCGGAAGGCAAGCGCAAGGTGCAGGAGGCGATCGATCGCTATTTTCCGATGCTACCCGCCTTCTTCGGAAGTGCCGGCTCCAAGAACAACGCGATCTTCCGCAAATGGGGCATCAAACAGCGCACCAACGAAGAGATGCTCGAGGACTATATCCGGCGCGCCTCGGCCCTCGTGGCCGAACTCGGTCTTCGCCTGCCGCAACTCAAGGCCGCTTCGCCACACTAGCCGCCAAATTCCGGGGTCTGGCCCGCATCGATGGATCGGCAATGGGGCAAGCACCTCGTTTTCTCAAATTCCTTCTACCCAAATACCCTTCGATGGACCCCATCTCAGCTGTCATTCAGGAGTGCCGAATATGAACTACGCAATTCCGCTCTGGGAGCAACCGTCGCTTCCCATCGCGGGACGCACCGAGCGCTTTCCGGTGCGCCGTATTTACTGCGTCGGGCGCAACTACGCCGAACACGCGCGCGAGATGGGTCACGATCCGGATCGGGAGCTGCCGTTCTTTTTCATGAAGCCCGCCGATGCGATCGTGCAGAACGACGCCGCGATTCCCTATCCGGTCCGCACCAAGGACGTGCACCACGAGATCGAGCTTGTCGTCGCCCTTAAGTCCGGCGGAGCCGATATCGCCCTCGAAAAAGCGCTCGATCACGTCTTCGGCTATGCGGTCGGGATCGATCTCACGCGCCGCGATCTCCAGGGCGAGGCGAAAAAGGCGGGTCGACCTTGGGACATGGGAAAAGGTTTCGACAATTCCGCACCCTGCTCGGCGATCGTGCCCGCGAGCAAGATCGGCCATCCGTCGAAAGGGGCCATATGGCTCAAGGTAAATGGTGCGATCCGCCAAAGCGCCGATCTCTCGGCGCTGATTTGGAGCGTGCCTGAAATGATCTCATACCTCTCGGGGCTCGTGGCCCTCAAGGGCGGTGACCTGCTCTATTCCGGGACACCGGCCGGGGTCGGTCCGACCGTCAAGGGCGATACGCTCGAAGGCCACGTCGACAGCGTGGGCGAGCTCACCATCAGGATCGTTTGAGCATTCACGCCATGACCCTGCGAATCGTAACCTGGAACATCAATTCGGTGCGCCTGCGTATAGCGCTTGTGGAACGCCTCGTGACGGAGGTGCGTCCGGACGTGCTGTGCCTCCAAGAGACCAAGGTCCAGGACGGGGATTTCCCGCGCGAGACATTCGAGGCGTGGGGCTATAAGCACCAACTGATCCACGGGATGAAATCCTATAACGGCGTCGCCATCCTCTCACGCGCGCCGCTCAAGGAAACGGGCGCCCGTGCCTGGTGCGCCAAGGAGGACTGCCGCCATGGTTTCGCGATGCTGCCGGGCGGAATCGAGCTTCACAATTTCTACATCCCCGCGGGCGGCGATGTCCCCGATCCGAAGGCCAATCCCAAGTTCGCCCACAAGCTCCAATTTCTCGAAGAGACGACGGCTTGGTGGCGCGAGCGCCGCGATCCCGCGCGCAAGGCGATCCTGGTCGGGGACCTCAACATTGCACCCCTCGAAACCGACGTATGGTCCCATAAGCAACTGCTCGACGTCGTGAGCCATACGCCGATCGAGGTCGATTGGCTTAAGCGACTGCAAGGCTCGCACGATTTCATCGATGCCGTCCGCCACTTCGTCCCGCCCGCGGAAAAGCTCTATAGCTGGTGGAGTTATCGCGCGCGGGATTGGGCGGCCGCGGATCGCGGACGCCGGCTCGACCACGTCTGGGTGACCCCGACGCTTGGCCGGAAGCTCGAGGGTGCCGCGATCCTCAAGGATGCGCGCGGCTGGGACGTGCCGTCGGACCACGCGCCGGTTATCGTCGATCTTCGGTGAGGAACTGTTCCGCTCCGACAAATTCGAAGTTCGCCCTACCTCGGAACGGAATGCATGTTCCGCTGCAACGTGGCGGCGCGACCCAACTCTATTCCCCAACCTTGATCAGCGCCTCGCGTAATTGAACGGTCGTGCGCTCGAGCCGGTTTGCGAGCACGCGCATGATCTCGATCCCGATTTGGGGAAATTCCATGACCAGCCGGAAGAACAAGTCCTTCGAGACGCGCAATGTCACGACTTCCGTCTCGGCTTTGACGGTCGCCGTGCGCGGCACGTCGCAGAGAATCGCGATTTCGCCCACGACGGCATTGCGCCCGAGCTTCGCGACCGAGAGCGGTCCATTTGGCGTCGCGACGACGACATCGGCCTCGCCCGACAGGATGATATAGGCCGCATCGCCCGGCTCGCCCTGACGGAAAAGGATCTGTCCGGCGTGATAAGTAAGCCGCTCCGACGTGAAGGCGAGGAGTTTGAGCTTCGACGCCTCGAGGTTCGCGAAGAGCGGGATATTTCGCAGGATCTCGACTTCTTCCTTGAGACTCATTTGTTCCTCCCGCCGTCTCGACGCCGTCGCTGCGTCATTCGGCCTTCACGAGCTCGTGAAGCTGTGTTCCGTCCCGGTTGAGCTCGGCGAAGGCGCCATGCTCCGCCATGCGGCCGTTGCTCATCACGAGCGTGACGTCGAACGTGCGTGCGAGCATTGCGCGATTTGTCGTGCAGATGAATCCGCGCCCCTTGAATTCCTGGTGCAGGTTCTCGATGACCTGGGTTTGCGCAGCACTGTCGAGGGCCGCGAGCGCTTCGTTCATCACCAGAAGGTCGGGACGCTTGAGAACCGCACGCGCAACCGCAAGCTTTTGGCGCTGCGTGCTGGAAAGCCTCGCGCCCGCACTACCCGTATTGTATTCGAGGCCGACCGCCATCACCGTATCGCGAAGGCTGAGCGAGGCGAGCACTTCCTGTATCAGCGCGTTCACCCGCGCCGCACCCTGGGCTTGGCCGTAGGCGACCTTCCCGAAAAGGATGTTCTCCTGGAGCGATGCCGTCGCGTTGTACCGCTCGATGTCGAAGAACTCGATCGAGCCGTGGAGGGCGTCCGGCAAATTCTCCGCAAACGCCTTCCGTGCGACGAGGACCCGCTCCTTGAACGGCTCATCGACGAGATCGAGCCGGTGTCTCGCCTCGACGAGCTTGAACGGCAGGTTGAGAAGCCGGCCGCGATCCTCGGGACGAATTTGATCGACGGGAACCTTGCCGACGCGGGTGAGAAGGGCCTGAAACTCCGGCAAGTCGTCGGCGCTGATAAAGGAATACTGTTCGAAAAGGTCGCTTCCAGGCGGCAAATCGGCGAACAGCTCGATCATCGTCGCCGCCGCCTCGCGACCCATGGACAACATTTCGTCATTCAACCCTTGCTGCTCCAAGAGTGCCAGGACGTAGGGATTTTCCCCAAGCCGCTCCATGTCGAACACATGCCCCACGGGCGTTCCGAACAGAAGATTTTCGCCGACACTCGCATTTGTGTTGTATCGCTCGCGGTCGAAGACCTCGACGAGCTTGGCGAAGGTCGGCTCGGCGAGCCGTCCGCGCAAGGCCGTGCGCGCCTCGAGCACGCGCGCCGCAAGGTCCGACCGCGTCACCGGATCGATCACGCCCCGAAGGCCGAATTGATAGACATCGTCCTCCATTTCGGCGATCCGAAGCGCTTCCAGACCACGTGCCTTCAGCTCTTCGGGCGTTTCGGCACCCGCCCCCTCGTAGTCGATCCAATCGCCGTGAACATCGAGATCGAGATTTCCAACGCGCGCCGACTCGACCAGCTCCGCCTGGCGCTCGGCCGAGGGTTTGGCCTCGTTCCCCGGCTTGTGCTTCAAGGTATAGAAAAGATTGTCCCCGACCGTGCCGGAGAACATGTAGGCGTTCTGGCCGACATAGCCGATGCGCCGGCCGACGATCGCCTCGGGCAAATCCGCGAGGACTTTCTCGCCGATCGCGATCCGCCCTGCATTCGGGAGGATGAGCCGGGCGAGAACGAGCGCCAGCTCTTCCTTCCCCGATGCCCCCGTCCCGACCACGGCCGCGTGGGTCTCGAGCGGGAAGCGGAACGAGACGTTGTCGATGATCTTGTGCCGGGCGTCCTCGAAGAGGTTGAGGCCCGTCACGACCAGCTCGCCCGCGAAGGGCTCGACGCGCTCCGGCTCGATGAACTGCGAGGCTTCGTCGAGGATTTCCGGCGGTTGGAACTGCTCGACGACCTGCTCGTATTTGATCCGCGAATCTTCTTTGGCCTGGTAATAATCGAGAAGCTCGCGCCACGGTGCGGCAAGGTCCTTTTGCGCGTTGATTACGGCGACGAGTGCGCCGAGATCGATCTGGCCCTTGAGTGCCAGATAGCCGCCCGCAGAGAAGAAAAAGAACGGCGTCAGCTTGTCGAACGTGTTGTTGATGTATTTCGCGAGAAACTTCAGCACATAGATTTGGAAGCGGATGACGTAGATCACGCCGAGGCGGTCGGAAAAGTCCGCGCGCTCGAAGCGCGACGTGTCGTTGGCGCGGATCTCGAGGGAGCCATTCACGGTCTCGCCGATACGGTCGGAGAGTTTCCTGAGCGTGCGGATGCGTTCCTTGCCAAGCTCATTGACGCGGCGCTGGATCTTCGGAATGAGGTACCCCTGCACCGGATAAAGTGCTACGGCCGCGATACCGAGCCACAGGTCCTGGATCAGGATGAAGACAAGCGGGACGAGAAGGAGGCCGCCCTGGAATACCGGCGTTACGAAGGCATCGCCAATGAAACCGCCGAGCGGTTCGACTTCGGCCGTGATCATGGGGATCAGCTCCCCGGCCGAAACTTTTTTGAAGTGAGGAAGGGGAAAGCAGATGATCTTGCTGTAAAGCGTATAGCGCAAACGGCGTAGCATCCGTTCGCCGAGCCGGCCCTTGAACACGTTGATGAAATACTTGAAAGCGCCGTTGATTACCGTCAGGCAAAGGAACACGAACGACAACATCATGAGCCAGCCGATCGCGCCGAACCCGAAACCGAACATTATGTGCGGCGGCACGCTCTCGAGCCCGCCCTTGTGGGCGGCGGCATCCTTGATGTGATTGATGATCAGCTTCGGCAAATCGTAGGAATAATAGAGAAATGGAAACGAAACGGCCGTCGCAATCAAAAGAATAATTTGATCTTTCAGGCTATATTTTAATATAAATCGGTAAATATCTTTTTCCACAGAAGCTTACCTCAGGCAATTATTCTCCCTAATGTGGTGGATTTGAGATTCCCGTGATTTCGGCGACGGCCATAACCTGAGAACTCAAATCCGAATACCACACTCGGTTCGACATATTACCAGCGTGGCCTTGAATCCGAAATTCGCTCACGGTTCCGACCCTGGATTGGGCGGATATCGGATTGGCCACACGAGCGTGATGGATTTGAAGTTCCCGACATCCTGGTGGCGTCCGCGTTTAGGAACTTCAAATCCGGATACCGCACTCGGCGCGACATAATACTAACGTGGCTTTGAATCCGAAATTCGCTCACGGTTCCACCCCCAAGTTACGGCGGATTTCGGATTCGCTACACGAGCGCGGTCTCTTTGGAGTTCCTGACATCTTGGTCGCGCCCGCGTTTAGGAACTTCAAATCCGAATACCACACTCGATTCAACATAATGCTGGCGTGGATCAACTCAAACCGGTCGCGCATTTGGTCGCCGCGGAACCATGTTGGTGAAGGACTGCTTTGAGGGCAACGATTTTCCGTCCTGCGCCATGAAGTCCGCCATTGGCGGCCGCAGGGCCTTGACCCGCGACCGTCACAAGACTCATTTTGACGGAACTGGGCGCAATAAGGTATTGGACTCGGACGAAAGCTGGAGGGGGGCGGGCGCCATGACTGGCCGTAAAGGCTTTCGCGTGCTGATTTACAGCCACGATACGTTCGGCCTTGGGCACCTCAGACGCTGTCGTGAGATCGCTCACTCCATGGTCGAGCACCACAAGGAAATGTCGGTGCTCATCCTTTCGGGCTCGCCGATCATCGGAAGCTTCGACTTTCGCGCGCGTGTCGATTTTGTCCGCGTACCGGGCGTCATCAAGCTGCACAATGGCGAGTACACGCCCCTCAACCTCCACATCGACATCGGCGAAACGCTTGCCATGCGTTCGTCGATCATTCGCCACACCGCTGACAGTTTCGATCCCGACCTTTTTCTCGTCGACAAGGAACCGCTCGGCCTACGCGGGGAAGTTGCCGACACGCTTCACATGCTGAAGGCGCGCGGCGCGCCCATCGTACTTGGCTTGCGCGACGTCATGGACGAGCCGGGCCTTTTGGGTCCGGAGTGGGAACGCAAAAACGCCGTTCCGGCGCTGGTCGATCTTTACGACGAAATCTGGGTTTACGGACTTCCGCAAATCTGCGATCCCCTCGCCGGAATCGAATTGCCCGACGTCGTGCGCCGCAAGATGGTTTATACCGGCTATCTCGAACGCAGGGTTCCCAGCCATCCCTCGCACATGCCGAGCCGGCCGCGACTGCCGGACCCTTATCTGCTGGTAACGCCCGGCGGGGGTGGGGATGGCGAAGGCCTGATCGATTGGGTGCTTCGTGCCTACGAACGTGACCGCGAAATGCCTTATCCGGCACTCGTCGTTCTCGGCCCATTCATGCAGCAGGAGCGGCAAAGCGAGTTCATGGCGCGCGCAGCGAGGCTGGGCGACGTCGAGATGATCACCTTCGATGCCCACATGGAATCGCTGTTCGAAGGGGCGATCGGGGTCGTCGCGATGGGGGGATACAACACCTTCTGCGAGATTCTGTCGTTCGACAAGCCGTCCATCATCGTGCCGCGTACCGCACCTCGACTCGAGCAGTTCATCCGCGCCTCGCGCGCCCAGGACCTCGGCCTCGTCAGGGCCCTTGTCGACGACAGCGCGCGCGATCCGAATGTGATGGCCGACGCCATTCGCCAGCTGCCGCGCCAGAAACGGCCAAGAGAAGTTTTCCTTCCGGGTCTTCTCGACGGTCTACGCAACGTCAATCGCCTCGTCGAACGGCATATGTGGCCACGCTATATGCCCCAGATGGCGCTCGCCACGCGCCAGGCATAGGATTTTCCCGTGAGCCGCACGATCGCGGTCATCGTCAAGGGCTACCCACGGCTTTCCGAAACATTCATCGCCGACGAGCTGCGCGGGCTCGAGCGATGCGGCTTCGACATTCGGATCGTCTCCCTTCGCCGACCGACGGATTCCACGATCCACCCGGTCCATCGGGAAATCGCGGCGCCGGTGCTCTACCTGCCGGAATATCTTCACGATGCGCCGGCGCGCGTGTTTCGCGCCTGGCGCGTGGTTAAATCGTTGCCAGGCTATGGAGATGCGCGGGGGGCATGGCTTGCCGACCTCAAGCGCGATCCGAGCCGAAATCGGACGAGGCGCTTCGGCCAGGCCGTCGTTCTGGCGCATGAGCTTTCTCCCGATGTCGAGCATCTCCACGCGCATTTTCTCCACACGCCGGCCTCGGTTGCGCGGTACGCGAGCTTGATCCTCGGCTTGCCGTGGAGCTGTTCGGCGCACGCCAAGGACATCTGGACGTCGCCCGAATGGGAAAAACGGGACAAGCTTCGCTCCCTCGAATGGCTCGTCACCTGCACGCGCGCAGGCGCCGAGCATCTTGCCGCCCTTGCTTCCGAGGCGGACAAGGTCGAACTCGTCTATCACGGGCTCGATCTCGCGCGCTTCCCGCCGCCGTCGACGCAGAACTCGTCTCGGGACGGCCGAGATGCGGCAAATCCGGTTCGCATCCTTTCCGTAGGCCGGCTCGTCGAGAAAAAGGGTTATGCCGACCTGCTCGCCGCGTTGGCGGCATTGCCGAGCGGGCTCAACTGGCGCCTTGCACATGTCGGCGGCGGGCCGCTTCTCCGCGAATTGAAGCGTCACGCGGCGCGCGTTGGCATCGGCGAGAGGATCGAATGGCTCGGCGCGCTGCCGCGAGACGAGGTGCTCGACCAATATCGCCGGAGCGATCTCTTCGTACTTGCTTCCCGCGTTTCGAAGGACGGCGATCGCGACGGCCTGCCTAACGTCCTGGTCGAGGCCGCAAGCCAGGGCCTTGCGTGCGTTTCGACCACCGCCGGTGCGGCACGGGAGCTGATCGAACCCGGCGCCAACGGCCTCCTCGTGGCCCCTGGAAATCCGATTGAGCTTAGCAAAGCCCTCGAGCGGCTCATCCGGGAGCCGGCCCTTCGCGCACATTTCGGTGCGGCGGCGCAACGGCGCGTGCGCATCGCCTTCGACTTCGAGCCCGGACTTGAGCGGATCGCGGCCAAGCTGGGGCTGGCGCCATGCGCGTTGCATTCTACGCACCGCTGAAGCCGCCGGGGCACCCGGTTCCCTCGGGCGACCGGCGCGTGGGCCGCGCACTCATTCGCGCCCTCGCTCTTGCGGGTTATGAGACGACCGTCGCGTCGCGGCTGAGGAGCTGGGAGGGTGCCGGGAATGCAGTGCTGCAAGCGCGCATCGAACGGCTCGGTCGGGAAACCGCGCGGCGACTCATTCGACGTTATCGCATGCACCCGGAAAGCCGTCCCGACCTCTGGCTCACCTACCATCTTTACCACAAAGCGCCGGACTGGCTGGGGCCGACGGTTGCCGAGGCGCTGGCGATTCCTTATGTGGTCGCCGAGCCGTGCCATGCGCCCAAACAGGCAAGCGGCCCCTGGCAGAACGGACATGCCGCGGCCAGCACCGCGATTGCGTGCGCGGACGCCCTCATAGCACTCAACAGCGACGACCGGCAGGGGCTGCTCGCACTGACGCCCGATCCCCGGCGCATCGTTGCCCTCGCACCCTTCATCGATACGGCCCCCTACGCACTGGCGGGGTCGTGCCGCGAGAGCCTTGCAGCGCGCCACGGCGTGGCCGTGCGGCAGCCCTGGCTCTTGACGGTTGCCATGATGCGTGAAGGTGCGAAGCTTCGGTCCTACCGCGTTCTTTCGGAGGCACTCGCCCAACTCGGCGACTTGGAATGGCAGCTTCTCATCGCCGGCGACGGACCGGCGCGAGGCGAGGTCGAACGGCTGTTCGCGCGATTCATGCCGGGGCGTGTATTTTTTCTCGGGGAGGTCGGTGCGCGTGCTTTGCCGAGCCTCTACGCGTCAGCCGATCTCTATCTTTGGCCCGCGATCGAGGAAGCATTCGGCATGGCGCTCCTCGAGGCCCAGGCCGCGGCTTTACCCGTCATTGCGGGTCGCGAGCGAGGTGTTCCTGATATCGTGCGCGACGGAGAGACCGGGCATCTGACTCGGCCGGGCGATGCGTCGTCTTTCGCCGACGCGGTGTCGAAGACGTTGCGGGATGCGCGATCGTGGCGGGTTATGGGCGAGCGAGCGCGGCGGACGATGCTCGCAGAGCATGACATAACGCTTGCGGCCAAGCGGCTCGATGGGATCCTCAGAGCCGTCGTGACGGAGCGTTGCCGGTGACGCGCCTCGCACTTATTCGCCACGGCTTGACCGATTGGAACGAGTCGAAGCGCATTCAAGGCCGCTGCGACCGGCCGCTCAGCGATGCGGGTGTCGCAGCCGTGGCGCGCTGGCGCCTTCCCGATGAACTTCAAGGCTTCGAGTGGGTCGCGAGCCCGCTATTTCGCGCGCGCGAGACGGCGCGCATTCTTCTCGGCGCCGAAGTCCCTGTCGAGCCGGCACTTACCGAAATGACCTGGGGTGCGTGGGAGGGGCGCCGCCTTGCGGACTTGAATGCTGAGCTTGGGTCTGCGTTTGCGGAAGCGGAGGCGAATGGGCTCGACTTTCGGGCACCCAACGGCGAAAGTCCTCGCGACGTCCAGGTGCGTCTGTCGCCATGGCTTTCGCGTATCGCGGGGGAAGTCCGGCCGGTTGGCGCCGTCACGCACAAAGGGGTCATCCGCGCGATCCTGGCACTCGCGACCGATTGGGACTATCTCGGCAAGCCGCCGGTGCGGCTTGATTGGAACAGCGTTCATGTCTTCCGGGTCGACCGGCGCGGCCGACCCGATATCGAACGCCTCAATATCGCGCTCGCACCGACATGAGCGCCGAGTGCGTATTGATCTACGTGCAACACCTGCTCGGCATCGGCCATTTGATGCGGGCAGCGACCCTTGCGCGTGCGTTTGCCGCGGCGGGGTTCGAGACGAACCTTGTTTCAGGCGGCATGCCGGTCGCCCCGCTCCCCCTCGCTACCGAGCAACTGATCCAACTGCCGCCTGTTCGGGCCAAGAATGGCAATTTTTCTCTCCTTGCCGACGAGGCGGGCAACCTTGTCGACGAGGCCTATCGCACGACACGGCGGGAACGCCTGCTGTCAATTTTGCGGGCCAAACGGCCGAACGTTCTGATCTTCGAGACTTTCCCGTTCGGACGGCGGCAAATGCGTTTTGAGCTTTTGCCCCTCCTCGAGGCGGCACTTGCGATGAAGCCGCGCCCGCTCATCGCCGCATCGGTGCGCGACATCCTGCAAACGCCCAAACCAGGACGCGCCGAGGAGGCTGTGGCGCTTGCAATGCGAGGGTTCGACCTGGTCCTCGTCCATGGCGACCCCGCTTTGGTAACATTTGAGGCCAGTTTCCCACTCGCTGCAGGATTGGGCGAGAAATTGCGCTACACCGGTTACATCGCCGGCCCCCCTGTCGCGCGCGGAAAGCCCGGGGATGCGGGCTGGAATGAAGTGATCGTCTCGGCGGGTGGTGGTGCCGTCGGCGGGGTGCTTCTTGCGACCGCATTCGCGTCTCGGCCATCGACGCGCCTGCGCGATGCAACGTGGCGATTTCTTGTTGGACGCGGTGCCGAGGATGCGGAACTCGAACGACTTGCGGCGAGGCAAGGCAACGGGGTCGTTGTCGAGCGGGCGCGGCCGGATTTCCGGCAACTCCTGGCCAATTGTCGCGTCTCGATATCTCAGGCCGGGTATAATACCGTGATCGATGTCATGAGCGCCGGTGCCAGGTCGGTTTTGGCGCCGTTCTCGAAAGACGGCGAGACCGAGCAGACGATGCGCGCTACGCGCCTGGCGCAGCACCATCTTGCCGCAGTCGTCCTCGAGCGCACACTTTCGCCTCGATCCCTCGCGGCCGCCGTCGACCACGCCGACGCCATGAAGCCGGATTTCGGCTGGATCAACCGGCGGGGTGCGGAGGCGAGCGTGCGCATCGTCCGCGAGGCACTTCGCACCCGACACTCGCACCCGGCGGCGGGCGTATAATGACTGCCGGTATCGCGAACTGGGATGGCCTGACGCGCGAATTGGATAAGTGGATTGCCGGGCCAACCGAACCGGGGAAGGGTGTGGTCGGGCGGCGCGCGACCCTTTGGTGGCGCGACGACGATGCAACCGGCCCGTCGCCTGCCCTCGGCCGCCTTATGCGCCTCAGGCGGGACTACGACCTGCCGCTGACCCTCGCGGTCATACCGGCCCGTGCGGATGCGAGGCTTGTCGCGTCAATCGAAGGCGAGCGGGCCGTTACACCCGTCCAACACGGTTTCGCCCATCAAAACCATGCCCCGAGCGGGGCAAAGAATGGCGAACTCGGCCCCGCACGACCCATCGCCGCCAACTGCGCCGACTTGGCCGCCGGCGCGCGACGCATGCGCGAGCTTTTCGGCACACGAAGCGTTTCAGTCCTGGTACCCCCCTGGAACCGCATAGATCGCGCTTTGATTGCCCATTTGCCCGGGCTTGGATTTCACGGCCTCTCGACATTCGGACCGCGGGCCGCGGCGGAGCCCGTGGCCGGTCTCGGCCAGGCCAATACCCACATCGATATCGTCGACTGGCGGGGCGGGCGAGGGTTCGTTGGGGAGGCCAAAGCGCTCGCCGTCGCAATCGAGCATCTCAAGGCCCGGCGCACCGCTGCGGCCGACCCCGACGAGCCGACCGGCCTTTTGACCCATCATCTCGCTCATGACGACGCGTGCTGGCGCTTTCTCGAGCGTTTTTTCGAGACAATCGCCGCACATCCTGGAGCGCGCTGGTTGGCTGCGGAGGAGATTTTCGCGCCCGACGGTTCCGAACGGTACGGTGCACCCCGGCGATCGCAATGAGCATCCATCGTTACCCGACCTCCAGCCTGCGCGCCGATTATGCGCGTGCAGGTTTCGGATTCGCGTTGACTGCGGGACTGACGGCCATGGCGTTGGCGGCACCGATCGTGGCAGCTGCGCTCGGCGCTTGTGCGCTTTTGTTCCTTGCGTTCGGAGTGAGGACTTGGCGTCGGCAACGAATGGTTGTTGCACTGGCGAGCGATGGCATATCGACCTCTGGCGTGCGCTGCGTTACCCTCCCTTGGGACGAACTGACCGGGTTGAGACTGCGTTATTACGCGACCAAACGCGATCGCACGGGCGGTTGGATGCAGCTCGACTTGGCGGCGGGGAGGAGGCGCTTGTCGCTCGAATCGACTCTTGACGGATTTGCCGACATCGTTCGGCAAGCCGCGGCGGCAGCGGGTGCGAGAGGCCTCAACATCGATAGGGCGACGCGAAATAATCTTTCCGCTCTGGGAATTGCGGCAGTCGCAATGGGCACATGATAAATCTTCTCACTGTCCGCGATCTCAAGGTGGAGTTTCAGGTTCACGGTGCGGTAATCCGGGCAGTGAAGGGGGTTTCGTTCCGGGTGCGGCCAGCCTCCACGGTGGCGTTGGTCGGCGAGTCGGGCTCGGGAAAATCGGTCGTTTCCCAAGCGATCATGGGCATCCTGCCGCGCAATGGACGAATCGCCGGCGGCGAAATCCTGTTCTCGGACCCGGCAAAGGAAGGCGAGACGATCGATATCGCCAAGCTCGATCCGGAATCCGAAACGATGCGGGCCATTCGCGGCGGGCGGATATCGATCATCTTCCAGGAGCCCATGACCTCGCTTTCTCCGCTCCATACCGTGGGCGATCAAATCAGCGAGGCTCTTTTTCTCCATCGCAAGGCGAGTAAGGCCGAAGGGATGGAGCTGACGAAAGATATCCTGCGTCTGGTCGGATTCGCCGATCCGGCACGGGCGCTCAAGACTTACCCCTTCGAGCTTTCGGGCGGACTTCGGCAGCGCGCGATGATCGCCATGGCGCTCATTTGCCGCCCGGCACTCCTGATCGCGGACGAACCGACCACCGCATTGGATGTCACGATCCAGGCGCAAATTCTCAAGCTGATCCAGGATCTCCAACGCGAACTCGACATGGCGGTGCTGATCATTACCCACGACCTCGGCGTCGTGGCGAACGTCGCCGAAGAAGTCGTGGTCATGTACAACGGCCAAGTGACCGAGCACGGCACGCTCGCTGATGTCTTTCGCGATCCGGAACATCCTTATCTGCAAGCTCTCTTGCGCGCCGTGCCCAAATTCGACATGAGCCCCGGGGAGCGGCTGGTCCCCGTGCGGGAAATCAAGCCGAAGACCGGCAATCTCCTTGCGGCGCGGCCCCCTTGGCCTGCGGGTGCGGATGCCGCGGGGCCGCTCCTCAAGGTTCGGGGCTTACGCAAGACGTTCCGGATTCGGCAGAGCGGCTTCTTCAACCTGAAGCCCGAGAGCGTCGTCACCGCCCTCGACGATGTCAGCCTCGAGATCAAGCGCGGCGAGTGCGTCGGGCTCGTGGGCGAAAGCGGGTGCGGCAAGACAACGTTCAGCAAGATCGTCACGCGCGCCCTCACGGCCGACGAAGGTGAGATCCTCTTCAACGATAACGGCACGATGGTCGACGTCAGGGCGCTCACGCCGAAGGAACTCATCCCGTTCCGGCGCCGGCTGCAATTCATATTCCAGGATCCCTATGGCTCGCTCAATCCGCGCATGCCGATCCTGGACATCATCGGCGAGCCGCTGGCGATCCACGGCATCGGCGATCATCGATGGCGGGTCGAGATGGTGCGCGAGCTGATGGAACTTGTCGGGCTCGACCCGCGTATGCTCAATCGTTACCCGCACAGCTTTTCCGGCGGACAGCGCCAGCGCATCGGCATCGCACGCGCACTGGCGCTTAGGCCGGATATGCTCATATGCGACGAGCCCGTGTCGGCACTCGACGTCTCGATCCAGGCGCAAGTGCTCAACCTCCTCAAGGACCTCAAGGATCAGCTCGGGCTCACCTATTTGTTCATTTCCCACAATCTTGCGGTCGTTGACTATATTTGCGACCGAATCGCCGTCATGTGCGCCGGGCGACTCGTCGAAGTGGCGCCTAGCCACATGCTGTTTCAACGCCCCGTGCATCCTTATACGAGGGCCCTGCTCGCGGCGGTGCCGTTTCCGGACCCCAACCACAAGCTCGATCTGTCCGCCCTCATGGAGGGGAAGGCCTCGATCCCCGCGGCATGGCCGGCCCCTTTCACGGCCGATCGCGGGAACCCGACGCGCCTCGTTGAAATCGCATCCGGGCACTTCGTGCGCGCACATCCGAACGCCGAATTGGGAGCGCTCGCGTCGTGAGGCGGATCGGCATCGCCGCTGTCGCGACCCTCTGCTTTGCGGCCATTTTTGAGCCGGGGACGCTCTCTGCATTCGAAATGCAGGAAACGCCCTCGCTGCGTGCGCAGGTTGCCGCCGGCACCCTGCCGCCCGTTGCCGAGCGCGCGCCCAAGCAGCCGTTGATCGTCGACCTTGCCACGAGCGGCCGCACCGTGGGCCGGCCCGGTGGCGCATTGCACGTGCTGATGGCGAGCGCCAAGGATACGCGCCTGATGGTCGCTTACGGCTATGCGCGCCTTGTCAGCTACAATGAGAAATTCCAGCTCGAGCCCGACATCCTCGAAAGCTTCGACGTGGATGGGGGCCGTGTCTTCACGTTCCACTTGCGCAAAGGCATGCGCTGGTCCGACGGCCAGCCCTTCACGACCGAGGATTTCCGTTACTACTGGGAAGACGTTGCGAACAACAAGGAACTCTCGCCCTTCGGCCTGACGCGGGAGCTTCTTGTGGGCGGGGAGCCGCCCAAGGTCGAGTTCCTGGACGATTACACCGTTCGCTATTCCTGGGACAAACCCAATCCCTTGTTCCTGCCGAATCTCGCCGCACCCGAGCCGCTCGAGCTTTACATGCCGGCGCACTACATGAAGCAGTTCCACCCCAAATACGCGGACCCCGAGAAGCTCGCCCAGATGATCAAGGCGGCGAAGCAGCGGGGATGGACAGGGTTGCACACGCTGCGCGGACACAGCTACAAGAACGACAATCCGGATTTGCCGACCCTGCAACCCTGGATCCTTACCACCCAAGCGCCCGCCCAGCGATTCATCTTCGTGCGCAACCCGTTTTTCCACCGCTTCGACCAGGCGGGGCATCAGCTTCCCTACATCGACCGAATCTATATGGACATCGTCGACGGCAAGCTCATACCGCTCAAAACGGAGGCGGGCGAATCCGACTTGCAGGCGCGCTATCTGCGCTTCAGCGACTACACCTTCCTGAAGCGGGGCGAGCAGCAGAACGATTACACGGTTCGCCTCTGGCGCACCGGTTTCGGTTCCCAAATGGCGCTCTATCCGAACCTCAACACGAACGATCCAGTCTGGCGTCCGATCCTGCGCGATGTGCGCTTCCGCCGGGCGCTCTCCCTTGGAATCAACCGCCACGAAATCAACAAGGTCATTTATTTCGGCTTGGCGATCGAGGGCAACGATACCGCACTTCCCGAAAGTCCTTTGTTCAAGCCCGAATACCAGAAAACCTGGGCCGTGTTCGACTTGAAGCAGGCCAACGCACTTCTCGACGAAATGGGCTTAACCGAGCGCGACGATTCCGGCATTCGCCTGCTGCCGGACGGACGGCCGATGGAATTGATCGTCGAGACCGCGGGCGAGAGCTCCGAGCAGACGGACGTCCTGCAACTTGTGCGCGACACCTGGGCGGAGCTTGGCATCCACCTCTTTGTCAAACCTTCCCAGCGCGAGCTGTTCCGCACCCGCATCTACGCGGGCGACACGCTCATGTCGATCTCGGAAGGTTTGGACAATGGCGTGCCGGTCCCCGACGAGAGCCCGGCCGAGCTCGCTCCGACCGAGGAGGTCCAACTGCAATGGCCGAAATGGGGCAACTACTATGAGTCGGACGGCAAGGCGGGCGAGCCGCCGGATTTGCCGGAAGCCAAGGAGCTTCTCGCCTTGAACGCCGCCTGGGAGGCCACATCGGATCCGGCAGAGCGGACCCGCATCTGGCACCGGATGCTCGAGATCAACGCTCAGCAGCAGTTTTCGATCGGGATCGTCGCCGGCGTGCCGCAGCCGGTCGTGGTCAGCAATCATCTCAAGAACGTGCCGGAAAAAGCCATCTACGCCTGGGATCCGGGCGCCCAACTCGGAATCTACCGGCCTGAGACGTTCTGGTTCGATTCCGCTCCGGCGGAGACGGCGTCGCTCTCCGGCGCTGCACCCTGAGGATCGGAACATGACAGATGCCAAGATGACGGGCGGGGAATAACGACATGTTCGGTTACCTCACGCAGCGCCTGTTGATCATGATTCCGACGCTGCTCGCCATCAGCATCGTCGTTTTCATCATCATCGAACTGCCGCCGGGCGATTACCTTACGAGCTATATGTCGGAGCTGCAGTCGCAGGGCGAATCGGTCGACCCGCAGAAGATCCAGTTTCTGCGTGAGCAATACGGTTTGGACAAGCCGCTCGTGCAGCAATACTTCATCTGGCTTACGGGCATGCTGCGGGGCGATTTCGGCTATTCGTTCGAATACAATCTACCCGTCACCAAGGTGGTCGGCGATCAGCTGCTGCTGTCCTTTATCGTTTCATTCGCGACCGTTATCTTCGTCTGGGTTGTCTCGTTTCCTATCGGCGTTTATTCGGCGACCCGACAATACAGCATCGGCGATTACGCGCTCACGTTCCTCGGTTTCATCGGCCTTGCCACGCCGAATTTCCTGCTCGCACTCGTGCTGCTCTACATCGCAAACGCCTGGTTCGGCACCTCGGTCGGCGGCCTCATGGACGAGAAGTATCTCGATCAGCCTTGGAGCTGGGCCAAGGCGCTCTCGGTCCTTGCGCATCTTTGGATACCCGTGATCGTGATCGGCGCGTCCGGTACCGCGGGAATGATACGGCGCTTGCGCGCCAATCTGCTCGACGAGCTTCAGAAACAATATGTCGTGACCGGACGAGCCAAGGGTCTGCCGAACCGAC
>Ga0187765_10000296_pt1 | contig 17883 bp, 17 predicted proteins | sample 0216_QUI02_MP05__3_FD_133018 | JGI IMG/M metagenome (GOLD analysis project Ga0187765, IMG submission 133018) | Tropical peat soil microbial communities from peatlands in Department of Meta, Colombia - 0216_QUI02_MP05_10_MG | ecosystem: Environmental > Terrestrial > Soil > Wetlands > Peat ...
GACGACGGACCGACCTTGTTCCAGATCGTCGTCGGCGTGACCGCGTCGCTCGCCCGGACGCCGTCGCTGCTCGATCGCCTCGACCCGCACGGCGCCGTGCCCGCCACGCTCATCGAAGCCGGCGCGGTGACCACGCTCGCGGACGAGCTGGGCGAGGCATCGGTCCATGAGGCCCTCGCTGCGCTTGCCGATCCAGGAGAGTGCGTGGGCCTGGTCGCGGCCGGCTATGCCGACTCCTTTCCCCTCGAGCTGCTCGAGCTCGATCCGGCGGTCACGGAGGCGATGCTCGAAGAGGAGCCCGCGGAACGGAGGGCATCGAGTCCGTGGAGCTCGGCAGCCGACCCCGGCGCTTCGACGGCGACGGCACACGGTCTCCTGGGTCCGGTGTCGGCGTCGATCGGCGTGGCCGCCGGGAAGATCAGTGCGGCGCGCCTGAGCGGCGACTTCATTGCGCCCGCCTGGGTGGTCGCGCGGCTCTGCGACCGCCTTGCCGGCACGCGTCTCGATCGCGAGGCGATCACGCGCCAGGTGGAGGACATCGTCGACGACGGCGGCAGCGCCTACCTGCTCGGCATTCGCCCTGGCGCGCTCGCCCACCTCATCGCCCTTGCCGCCGGGCTCTGAGATGCGCCGCGCGCCGTGACGCTCGATCGCCGCACACTGCTCTTCCAGCTGGCGGGCGAAGGACCGCAGCGGCACGATGCGCTCGGCCGCGTCGTTGCCCTGCCGCCCGCGGAGCGGGCGGCGTTGATCGACGCCGAGCTGGCACGGGCACTCGTCGGCCTCCTCGCCGACGCGAAGAGGAGCGGACAGCGCGCGGCGGCGGACGCGCTCGCGCCGATCGTTGGTAAGTGCGCCGTGCTCGCCGAGACGCTCCACGCCGCCCTGCACGCTCCCGACCAGCGCCTGCGCTGGGGCGCGGCATACGCCATCGGCCACTCCGACCTCCGCTCGCCGGCGATCTGGCCTGCTCTGCGAGAGGCGATGGCACTCCCCGACGGTGACCAGCGCTGGGCGGCGGCAGAGCTCGCTTGCAGCCTTGCCCGCGAATCGACCGAAGCGCTCGTGGAGCTCCGCGGCACGCTTTCTGTGGCTGAACCGACGCTACGAAAGATGGTCCTCTACTGCCTGCGCGACCTCGGCCACGATGATCTCGGCTCGACCGCAATCGCGGCGCTCGCCGATCCGGACGCAGGCGTACGGCTCGCCGCCCTGTCGGCAGTCGTGCGCGCGCAGCCCGATCGTGCCGGGCGGCGCAACGAATGGGCCGATCGGATCGCACGGGTGAGCACCACGGACGCCGATCCCGGCGTGCGCCGTGCCGCGGTGGCTTCGCTCGGCAAGCTCGGCGTCCGGAGTCCGAGCGTGCTCGACGCGCTCGCGACCGCCGAGCGAGCTCACGACCCGAGCCTCGTCCGCGCTGCCGCCGGAGCGCGGCGCGACCTGACCGCGAACGAACCATCTGCGGATTGAGCGCCCCTCGAGCCTGCGGCCACGCCCGGCGGTAGTGACTCATTTTCTAGCCCGCAAAATGAGTCACTACCCGCCCGGCCGGGCGCTTGCCGGCCACCCGGGTTCTGATACGACCTCGAGGATGTCACTGCTCGATCACGAACGCCGAGCCACGCTTCCCGGTCCGGGCCGGAGCCGCGGTGACGATGCTTCACCCTACGATCGCTTCGCCGAACGCTCCCTCGCCGGGGGGACGCTCAGCCGCACCGAGGCCCGGTCGATCCTCGGCGCTCCGGACGAGGCACTGCCCGCGCTCCTGCGTTCGGCCTTCCGGGTACGCGAGCAATTCTGGGGCCGTCGGGTGAAGCTCTGCCTGCTGAAGAACGCGCGCTCGGGCCTCTGTCCCGAGGACTGTGGCTACTGCTCCCAGTCGGCCGTCTCGAGCGCCGACATCGAGAGCTATCGCCTGCTGCCCCACGAGCAGGTGGTCGCTGGCGCAGAGAACGCCGTCGCGCGCGGGGCGCGCCGCTACTGCATGGTGACGAGCGGACGCGGGCCGAGCGAGCGCGACATCGATCAGCTCTGCGACGTGACCCGCGAGATCAAGCAGCGCCATCCCGAGCTCGAGATCTGCGTCTCGCTCGGCCTGATGGACGAGGCGCAGGCGCGGCGCCTCGCAGCCGCCGGCGTCGGCTGGGTCAACCACAACCTCAACACCAGCGAACGCTTCTACCCGCGGATCTGCTCGACGCACACCTACGCCGACCGGGTTGCGACCGTCCTCGCCGCCAAGCGCGCCGGCCTCCACACGTGCTGCGGCGGCATCATCGGCATGGGCGAGGAGGACGAGGACGTGCTCGACCTGGGCTTCGCGCTGCGAGAGCTCGGCGTCGACTCCCTGCCGCTGAACTTCCTGCACGCCATTCCCGGCACTCCGCTCGGCGACCGGCCCGCCGTCGGCGCGGGTCGCGCTCTGCGAGCGCTCTGCCTGATGCGTTTCCTGAACCCGGCGGCCGACATCCGCGCGGCGGGCGGTCGCGAGCGAACCCTCGGCGAGTGGCAGTCCCTCGTCCTCTACCCCGCCAACTCGATCTTCATCGACGGCTACTTGACGACGCCCGGGCAGGCGGCGGCCGAGGCCCGGCGGATGGTCGAGGCGCTGGGCTTCGAGCTCGAGTGTGAGGAGAGCGGGCTCGGCGCAGCCGCTCAGTAGTTCGCCGGCGGGTCCACCCGCCCGCGATGGTCGGCAATCCAGCGCGCCGCCGCCCGCAAGGGCTTCGAGTGCTCGAAGCCGGTCCAGACGTAGGCCCCACACTGGTCGTGCCAGGCGAAGGCGAGGAAGGCGACCACGCTCGCGAACGGGCTCGTCGCCGGATCGATCCGGCGCAGCCTCGACCAGAGATCGGAGAGGAAGCACGCGATCTGGAAATCGCGCTGCGGATCGACCGTACAGACCCCGTAGTGGTAGCCCTTCGCGATCAGGACGACGGGTCGCGCGCCGGTCTCGGTGCGACGAAGCGTGGCGAGCATCGCTTCCAGGTCGCGCAGGATCAGGTTCGCGTTCAGGCGAGGATCCTTCGAGGGCTCGCGGCCGCCCTGGGCACAGGTGGCCAGCCCGTCGGTCCGGTAGTCATAGGCAAAGACGATCGTCTCGCCGGTGAACCCGAAGCGATCGGGCGCGATCGGCCCGCAATTGTGCTGCCATCGTTCCTCCGCCCAGCCGGCGATGTCGAGCACGTGTCCGACGGGTTTGCCGGGAAACGCCGCGGCGAGCGCCGCGGTGATGCGCCGACGAACCAGGTCGGCCTGCGGATCGAGGAGATTGATGCAGTTCGAATCGTCGATTCCGAGAACTGCGTAGACGAAGCGCATCGCGCCCGCGGCTTCGAGGGCGTCTCCCCAGGCGCTGATGCGATCGAGGCGGGCGTCGAGGCTGACGTTGCCCGCGAGCACGAAGCCCAGGTGAAGGATGCTCGGCGCCCCGTGCTTGCCCTTTTCGATGATGTCGGCGGCCACCCACTGCGCGTTCGAGAGCCCGGCAACCGGGCCCGGCGCACCCGGCTCCGCCTCCGCCTCCTTCGGCCAGACCAGCGAGAGATCGGCGCGAAATTCGCGCAGCGCGCTCAGCGGCAGGAAGCGGTTCGGAGCTGGCGAGAAGCCCCAGCGGTCGAGGTAGGCGTCGGCCGGCGCGCACCAGACGAGAACCCCCACGCCGATCAGGACGGCGAGCCACGCTATGCGACGAGGCCGGGCTTCTTCGGGCCGTGAAGACGCGGGCCGCTGCGCTCGCACGAATGAGGTCGTCACCGTCCGGAGAACCGAATCGAGATGCGTGCAAGCGCACGCGTCGAGCACGCGAGCGCGGCCACGGCTCGTGCCAGTCTGCCGCACGCGACGGGGATTGTACAGCACTCCGCGGCGCGCGATCCGGCGCCGGGCTCCGACCGGTTGACTTCTCCGGGGACCCGCACGTACCTAGTCGCGATGAGCCCGCCGACGCTTGACGACGTGCTTCCGCTCACCATCGACGAGCTGCTCACCACCACTCGAGCCGTCCGGCGGAGGCTCGACCTCGAGCGCCCGGTGCCGCGCGCGGTCGTCGAGAAGTGCCTCGAGCTGGCCTTCGACGCGCCCAACGGCTCGAACCAGCAGCCCTGGCGCTGGGTTCTGGTCGATGATCCATCCACCAAGCAGCGGATGGCGCAGATCTACCGCGACGCGATGGACGACTACATCCGTCAGCCCGGTGAGAAGGTGGCCTCGAGCGCCGACTACGCGACCCCGGCCGGGCAACGCATCGCCGTATCGGTCTACCACCTCCGTGAGCACCTGCACGAGGTCCCGGTGCTCGTGGTCCCTGCCGTGACCGGCCGACTCGAAGAGGCCGGCATCTTCGAGCAGGCGAGCCTGTGGGGTTCGATCCTGCCCGCGGTGTGGAGCTTCATGCTCGCCCTGCGCAGCCGCGGCCTGGGGAGCGCCTGGACGACCCTGCACCTGCATCGCGAGCGCGAGATGGCGGAGCTTCTCGGCATCCCCCACGACCGGATGACCCAGGCGGGTCTCTTTCCGGTCGCCTACACGATCGGAACCAGGTTCCGTCGCGGCGACCGGGCACGGTCGGCGAAGACGGTCCGTTGGAACCACTGGTGAGAGCTCCGACCGCGGCGAGCCGGGAGCGAACCATGGGCCGCTACAGCGAAAACTTCACGCTCGAGCCGGCTCACCCCGAACGCTGAGCCGGCTCGCTCTCACTTCGCCGGAGGCGCCTCGCGCTTCGCCTGCGGGATGCCGATCTGCTGCAGATGCTCGCCGAAGGCGGCGTCGAAGTTCGCCGCGATCTCGGCAGGCGTCCAGCCGCCTTCCTTGTACATCGCGGCAAGCGGGCGCGGCGTCTGGAAGATCGTGTAGGCGTAGCCGCGACGGCCGAAGACCTGCCCGTTGACGTGTGCCGCCTTCTCCGAGGCGAGGAAGGCGACGATCGGTGCGTTCAGGTCGGGGTTCATCTCGGGGGGGATCGGCCGCCCCTCCATCCCGGGGATGCTGCCCACCATGCGGGTCATGCCGGAAGGAGCGAGCGCGTTCACGGTGATGCCGTACTTGCCGAGCTCGATCGACCAGGTGAAGGTGATGCCCATCAGGGCTGCCTTGGCGGCGGAGTAGTTGGTCTGGCCGAAGTTGCCGCGCAGGCCGGCGCTCGAGGTGATGTTGATGATCCGCCCGTAGCCCTGCTCCTTCATCAGGGGGATGGCGTGGCTGCCGCAGTTGAAGCTGCCCTTCAGGTGGACCGCGAGCACGGCGTCGAAGTCCTCCTCGGTCATCTTCATGATCGAGCGGTCGCGGACGATTCCCGCGTTGTTGACCAGGATGTCGATGCGGCCGAATTCCTTCACCGCGGTCTGGATGATGTTCCTGGCCGCCGAGTGCTCCGAGACCGAGTCGTAGTTCGGCACCGCCTTGCCGCCGAACGCCGCGATCTCCTTGCACACCTGGGTGGCGGGATCCTTCTCTCCGCCGCGCCCGTCGAGCGCGCAACCGACGTCGTTGATCACGACGCCGGCGCCCTCGCGCGCGAGCGCGATCGCGATGCCTCGGCCGATTCCGCGGCCCGAACCCGTGACGATGGCAACTTTCCCTTTGAGCAACATCGAGGTCTCTCCTGAAGTGGGTGGAGCGCTTCGAGCGGTCGACGGCTAACACGCCGCCCCGAAAGCAGTCAATCGAGGCGGAAGACGAGGCGGAAGACGGCGAACGAGGCGGAAGATGGCTCGGGAGGGGCGATCGTCAAGTACGGCGCGGGGCGGCGGCGCTTCTGCGCGCCGTGCGACTCTGATAGTCGCTCCGCCGGAGGCTCATCATGCTGCTCCTTGGCGAGATCGTTCGCCGTCATGCCCGGTATCGGGGTACGCGGCTCGCTTACGTCGTCGACCATGCCGACGGAAGGACCGAGAGAATCACCTATGCCGAGCTGAACCAGGGCACCAACCGCCTGGCGCACGTGCTCGTAGGCCGCGGCGTCCGGCGCGGCGATCGGGTCGCGATCCTCGCCCTCAACTGCGTGGAATACCCCTGGGTCTACTTCGCGTGCTGCAAGCTCGGAGCGATCGTCGTGCCGGTCAACACCCGGTACAAGGCCGACGAGATCCGCTACGCGATCGAGTTCGCCGAGGCGACGCTGCTCCTGGTCGGCCCCGATTTCGAGCGCGAGGTGATCGAGCTGCGCGCCGCGGGGGCCATGCCGGCCGTCCGCTCGGTGCTCGCCATCGGTCCGGAGGCGAGCCCCGCGGGAGCCGCCTCCGCCGGGCTCGAGCGTCTCGCGCCGCTTCTCGCAGCCGCGGCGACGAGCGAGCCCGCTCCCGCCGATCCACCCGACGAGCGAGATGCGCACGTCATGCTGTACACCAGCGGCACGACCGGAAAGCCCAAGGGCGCGCTGCTCTCGCAGCGCACCTACTTCCTCCAGGCCGGCACCACGCAATTCCTGAACGGGCTCGGGGACGAGGACGTCGGTATCAGCATGTTCCCGATGTTCCACATGGGCGGCTGGGCGACGCCGCTCGGCTACTGGATGACGGGCGGCAAGGTCGTGATCATGAAGAAGGCCGATCCGCGCGCCATGCTCGAGGCGGTGCAGCGCGAGCGGGTCACCTACCTCTACGCGGTGCCGACGGTGTACAACTCGATGCTCGCCCTGCCCGACTTCGCGAGCTTCGACATGTCCTCGTTGCGCCTGCTCGGCGGCGGCACCGCCTACATGCCGCGCGAGCAGATCGAGCGCATCATGGAGTCGTTCGGTTGCCGCAGCATGTCGATCATGTACGGACAGACCGAGGCCGGACCCGTCGCCTGCCTGCGCGCGCGCGACATCTTCCGCAAGGCGGGCTCGGTGGGGACGCCGGTGAACAACGTCGACGTTCGCATCGTCGATGCAAAAGGCGACGACGTCGCCGTCAACACACCCGGAGAGATCATTTCGCGCAGCGACTACACCATGCTCGGCTACTGGCGAATGCCCGAGGCGACGGCCGCGACGCTGCGCGACGGCTGGGTCCACACCGGCGACCAGGCGATCTGGGACGAGGACGGCTTCATCCACATCGTCGGGCGGATCAAGGAGATGATCAAGAGCGGCGGCGAGAACGTCTTCCCGGTCGAGGTCGAGCAGGTTCTCCTGCGCCATCCGGGGATTGCCGAGTGCGCCGTGGTCGGCGTGCCCGACCCGGAATGGACCGAGACCGTGCTCGCGGTGATCGTCCGCCGCGCCGGCTCGGAAGTCACCGAGTCGGAGGTCATCGAGTTCGTTCGCGAGCGGCTCGCCGGCTTCAAGAAGCCGCGGCACGTGCGCTTCGTCGACGAGCTGCCGCGGACCGCGTCGACGCGCCAGGTGCAGAAGGCTCAGCTGCGCGAGCGCTTCGCTCTCGGTTGGTGACCGAGCCGAGGGCCCGCGGCAAACCTCGTCATGCGCCGCCTCCGCCCGGTTCGCGAGCCGAGCACCGTTCGCTACGAACGGGGCGTCGCCGCGTTCGGGGCGGTCGTGCTCGGGATCGTGATCCTCTGCCATCGACTCGGCGAGCTGCCGCTCGCAGAGGCCGAGGCGCCGCTCGCGATCGCGATCCGGGAACATGCCTCCGGCGCGCCGAGCCCCGCGCCGGCACTGGTCTCGCCGTTCACGGCGACGGTTGTGCTGGCCGGTGTCGCGCCGCGGATCTGGGGCGAAGACGAGCTCGACCTGCGCTTGACCGGGGCCCTGAGCGGAGCCCTCATGCTGGCTCTGTTCGTACACCTCGGAGGGAGTCTGTTCGACGCACGCACCGGGGCGCTCGCGGCGATCCTCCTGGTCGCCTTGCCGGCGGGCCGCTTGCTCCTGGGAAGGCAGCTCGGCGGCGAGCCGTTCGTCGCCCTGACCTCGCTCGCGGCCCTGCTGGCGATCTGGCAGCTCGAGCACCGGCGCGCCGCCGCGGTGCTGGCCGGCGTTGCCGGCGGAGCGACGATCGCGCTCAGCGGCGCATCGGGCGTGTGGCTGCCGGTCCTGGCGATCGGCTGGCTCTGGCTCCATCGCGGCTTGACGTGGGGGAGTCTGGGCGCCGTCACGGGCTACGCCGCCGCGACGCTCGCCGTCGCAGCGCTCGGGTTCGCGCTGTTCGCCGGGCGAGTCTCCTTTGCTCCGCTCGTCGATGCGGTTCGCGTTCCGACGAGCTTTCGTCCGGTTGCTGCGGCGTGCGAGCTGCTCCCGCTGCTCCCTCTGCTCCTGCTCGGTCTTCTCCTCATGCCGCCGGGTTGGACGAGCAGCAAGCCGATTCGTTTCGTCGGACTCTGGGTGACGCTCGCTCTGCTCGCGTGCCTTGCCGGCGGCGCGATCGCCCCGGTCTACGCCGGCGTCGTGCTCCTCGTTGCAGCGGTCGTCGAGCAGATCCTCGAGAGCGCTTCGCGTCGCACCGCCGCCGTCGCGGTCGTGCTCGCGCTGGCCGGCGCAATTGTCTTGACGCTGGCGCGCGCGCGCGCCGAGGCCGGCGAAGTACTTGACCGCTGGGCGGTGCGCGAGAGCGGACGCTTCGTCGGGCGGCTCATCCCCGCCGACGAGCGGATCGCAGCCGGCGATCGGGTGCGCGCGCGGATCGCCTACTATGGCAATCGCCAGGTCGAACGCCTTGGCGAACCGCCCACCCCGGGCACGGACATCGACTACGTCGTCCTCGAGCGCACCCTCGTGCAGCATCACGATCGCAACGCGCCGCTGCCGCCGCTGCGCTCGATCGCGGAGTTCGGTGGCTGGGCCGTGGCTCGCGTCGAGGCCCCGGCAAGCGCCGCCGAGAAGCCCTGAACCGACCGCCCTGCCGGAGCGTCAATTTTCGTTTTTTCTTCGTCGGCGAGAAATACATTTTCCTTCATTGTTTCAGTTAGTTACACGAGATTCACGAGATCGCGATTGACTTCGCTGGGGGGCGTCTCTAACGTCGTCCCCGGACATCTCAGGGACCTTCAACCATGCGAATGATTCTTCCACCGATTCGAGAACGGCGGGCAATCGATCGGCTGCTATCGGAGTTCTTCGAGGGGTGCGAGCAGCGCCTGTTTCGCCGGGCGATGAACCAGCTCTCCCGGTACTACCGCCTGCCGGTACCGAAAGTCGTCTGGTACGAGTACCTCGACTGGGGGAAGACGGCGGGCCGGACCTACGAGAACGGTGAGATCCATCTGGTGCATCCGGAGAACTGGAAGCGCGGCCGCAAGTACAACTCCAAGCGGCGGTGGATCAACACCATCTTCCACGAGATGGGGCACTACATCTTCTGGACCGACGCCGAGCGCAAGGCGGACACCTTCGCGTATCGGATGGTTCGCGGCCTGATCGCCTCGCGTCCGTCCTCGGTCGACCGCGTCGATCGGATCGACCGCATCGATCGCATCGACCGATCGATGCGCCGGCTCGCGACCGGCGGCGGTACGCGAACCAGCGATCGCGTCGGGCAGCTCGCCGTGGCGGCACGCAGGCGCACGGTCACACGCTCGCGCACCGCGAAGAGACGCAAGAGCGTCAAGTCGGGTTGATGCCCCCGCCGTCGTCGAGAGCAGGCGATGGCGGCAAGCCCGGGACGACCCCTCGCCCCCCGGCGGCCGAGAACCGCTGGTGGGTGGAGCAAGCCGACGCCAAGGAGAAGGAGCGTCGCGCCGCGGCGCGAGCCGGCCGCGAAGCCGGCGAGCCGCCGAAGAACCTTCCCGGTTCCCGGCTCTTCCTGATCGGCAAGAGCTTCGATCAGGAGCAAGCACGGGCGCGCCTCACCGATTCGAACCTGAACTTCCTGCGCGAGGCGAACCCGGCCGAGTGCGAGTGGGCCTATCTGGCGACGGCCGAAGGTCGCTCGCACGAGGAACTGATCCTGCGCACCAAGCGCGCCCTGAAGCTCCCCCCGGGAGCGCGCGGCGTCCTGGTCGACTCGGGCACGTCCCTGCGTGCGATCGTCACCGGGACTCCCGTCGGCGAGCGCCTGATCGAGGTCACGCTCGGGGCGGAATCGTGCCTCGATGCCTGGGTGAAGGGGGACTGGGTGCACGAACAGACGTTCGCGAGCCGCGAGCGTGCGTTCAAGATCGCGCCCGGGTTGATCGCGTCCTACCTCCGTGAGCAGGACTGAGGCAGTCGCGCGCGACGGCGCGACGATCGAGGCACGAGGCGGCCGCGAGCGGCCTCGGGCCTGGCCGGCGGCGGTGCGACGGCCGCCACTTGCGGCTGCGCAACGCGTGCTGGCGGCGCTGCGCGGCTTCCTGCGTGGCGCCTTGCGGCCACCCGGCGACGGTCCATCGGACGGTCCTCCGGCCCGCTGCTGCTGAGCCGAGAGGCAGCCGCCAGGCGGCTCGAGGCGACATCCAGGCGCTACCATTGCGGCGCGAAATCCTGTAGCAGCCAACGACCCGAACCAGCCCGCGTAGGCGCGCAGATCCCGGCGTGCCGAGGAGGAGCAAATGGATCCGGACAAGTCGCCAGCCGCCCAAGTCAAGGAAGCCGCCTGGACCTACACGGCCTGGGCGCTCGTGCTCGCCGTCGTGTTCCTCGCCGGTCTCTTCCTCGGCTATTCGCTCTGGGGGTCGGGCGAGATGGGTCAGCCCGCCTTGGCCGCGCGCACCGCCAAGCTCGAAGAGGACATCAACCGGATCAAGAACGAACGCGAGGACTGCCAGAAGGTGCGCGAGGTCACCGAGAGCCGCAAGGCGAGCTGCGAAAAGGAGCTCGAGGCGCTGAAGGCGAAGGCCCCGAACTCCTAGCGAACCAAATCAGCGGTCGAGGCAGGGGACGAAGTTGCGCAGCGCGGAGAGCAGCGCGTCGAGGTCGGGATACTCCGCGAGCTCGCGGCAGAGAAAGCCGTACTGGCTGCGAATGCGCTGGCTGTCCTGATCCGCCGGCGCGACCCCGAGCGCGTGCTGGAACTCCTTCAGCATCGGCTGGGTCTGGAGCTTCCGATCGGTGGGGATCTCGTCGGAGGTGGCGATCAGCAGGCGGATGCGCTCGATCAGCCGGCCGATGATGTACTCGTCGCTGCGCTCGACCACGTTCAGGCCGTCTCGGTCGGCGGCTTCTTGTTCGCCGCGAGCTGCTGCTTCCAGTCGAGCATCTTCGCCTTGGCGGACTCGGCTTCGGCCTCCGGGATCATGCCCTTGCGCTGATAGAAGGTCGACAGGCTGGTGTGCGCGAGGATGTCGTCGGGCGAGAGCTCGCAGAGACGCTTCCCGGCCTCGATCGCCTCGTCGAGCTGCTCGAGCTCCGCGTACGCCATCGCCATCGCGTGCACCGCGTCGACGTAGCCCGCGTCCAGCGCCAGCGCCTCCCGGTATCTGACGATCGCCTCGTCGTACTTGCCCTCGAACGCGAGGTCGAGACCCTGGTCGTAGAGCTCTTCCTTGCTGGCCATGCCACCCTGTTACGGGCCGGCGCCGGGCGAGGCAAGCCGCGCCGGCCGGACGGCGTGCAGCTCGCCCACTGCCCGACTAGACTCCTCGAGTGATGGCCGGATTCCACCAGATCGCGGAGCGCGTTCTCGCGTTCATCCGGAGCGTGAGAGGGCTCGGCCCGGTCGATCCGAACGGCGTGGCCGAGGCCGATTTCTCGCGTCTCGCGCTCGACACCTTCGCGATGCAGTACGAGGCCAACGCTCCCTATCGAGCCTTCTGCGCGCGGCGCGGCGCGACTCCCGGCCAGGTCTCCGACTGGCGAGCGATTCCCGCCGTACCGACCAGCGCCTTCAAGATCCTCGACCTCGCCTGTGCTCCCCCCGAGAAGGTCTTCCTCACCAGCGGGACGAGCCGCGGCGGCGAGGAACGCGGGCGCCACCTGGTCCCGCGCCTCGAGCTGTACCGGGAAGCGGCCCTCGCGACCTTCGCCCAGGCAGTCCTCGGCGACGGTCTCCGGCCGCGGATCATCGCGCTGGTTGCGCCGCCCTCCCTCCTGCCGAGCTCGTCGCTCGCGCAGATGGTCGACTGGATCGTGCACGACCTCGCCGGAGGTGAGGGCGAGTACCTGGTCGACCAGGCGGGCTTCGACGCCGCGCGCGCCGCGGAGCGCATCGATGCGGCGGCAAGAGCCGGCGGGCCGCTCTGCCTGATCGGCCTGCGGGTTCTCTTTACCAGTCTTCTCGACCACTGCCGTCCCGGCGAGCGTACGTTTTCTCTCCCCGCCGACAGCCGGATCGTCGATACCGGCGGGCCGAAGGGCGGGCGTGCTCTCTCCGATGCGGGTTTTCTCTCCGCGTGCTGGCGAACCTTCGGGATCGCCGGCTACTACTGCGTGAACGAGTACGGGATGACCGAGCTCTGCTCCCAGTTCTACGACAACGTGCTCGCGGCGCGCTTCGCGGGGTCCAACGCCGCGCGGCGCAAGGTCGGACCGCCCTGGGTGCGCACGCTGGCAGTCGATCCGGCGACGCTCGAGCCGCTGCCGGACGGAGCGCCCGGGATCCTCCGCCACATCGATCTCGCCAACGCGGGATCGGTGATCGCGGTACAGACCGATGACCTCGGCGTCACGCACGCCGACGGGTTCGAGCTGCTCGGCCGGGCCAGGGGTGCCGAGGCACGCGGCTGTGCGCTCGCGCTTGCGGATCTGCTCGAGAGCGCGCCCGTGCGGGGCGCCGGAGCAAGCCGATGAGCACCGCGCCGAGGGTCAAGACGTCGCGCGACGCGGAGCGGAATGCCGCGGAGAGAGCCGCCTTTCGCGAGGTGGATTTCCAGCCGCCGGTCCTGATCGCGGCGCAGGTGGCGCGCCTGATCGAGCGACTGCGCCACGCGCGAGCGGCGCTCGCCGCCCGGCCGAGAGCGGAGGTCGTCGCGGTGCTCGATCGCGTCGTCGCGGCCTGGCTCGATCGTCCCGAGCGACTGCGCTTCGCCGCGGAGCGCGTCGCCCGCTCGACCGGGTACGCGCCCGCGATGGTTCACACCTCGCTCGCCCGCACCCTGGCCGCCTGGCGCGGGGGACCGCTGCGTGCGCTTCTCGACGGGCTGGTTGGGTCGCACGACGCCGGGTCACGCGCCGACGGCGTGGGCGAGGCGACGCCAGAAGAACGGTCCGTCGCCACGCCACCCGAGCTCGTCGTGGCCTTGCTCCCGGGAAACACTCCCGGTCTGGCGATCGCGCCCACCTTCACCGCGCTCGGGCTCGGCTCGGCGATCGTCGTCAAGAGCGCGCACGGCGAGCCCAGCTTCGCTCCGCTCCTGGCCGCGTCGATCAGCGAGGTGGATGTGGAGATCGGCGCCGCCTGCTCGGTTCTCAGCTGGTCCGGCGGAACCGCCGCGATCGAGGAGCCGCTCTTCGCCGCGGCCGACCGGGTCGTGGTCTACGGGCGTACGTCGACGATCGAGGCGGTGCGCAGGCGAGCGGGCGAGCGGGTGATCGCCTTCGGGCCGCGTGTCAGCGTGGCCGTCGTCGCCGGGCCGGGCGAGGGCTTTCCGGGAGACCAGGCACGCGCCCTGGCGCGCGAGATCGCGTTCCTCGACCAGCGCGGCTGCCTGTCGCCGCAGGCGCTCCTGGTCGACCGGCGGGTCGACCTGCACGCTCTCGGCGCGGCTCTCGCCACCGAGCTGGCTGCGGTCGAGCTCGAGTGGCCGCGACGGCGCCTCTCCTTCGAGGCGGCAACCGCTTTTCGCCGCGCCGTCGACACGGTCGAGGCCCGCGTCGTCGCGGGCAAGTCGCTCGCGCTGCACGGCGGCGGACAGGAGCCCTGGGCGGTCGTGGTCGAGTCGGAGAGCGAGCTCCTGCCCACCCCGCTCGATCGCTTCGTTCGCCTGCAGCCGTTTGACGGAGTCGAGGGACTCGTGAGCGTTCTCCGGCCACTCGCCGGAGTGCTCGAGTGCGTCGGAATCGATGCGCCTCCCGATCTCGCTCGATCGCTCGCGCACGCCGCGCGACGGGCAGGCGCGTCGCGCGTGTGCCCGGTCGGCGCCATGCAGGATCCGCCCGCCGACTGGCACTCCGGCGGGCGCCCACCCGTGCTCGCCTACTTGACGTGGAGCGCGGCGGACGAGGGCGGGGAGCAACCGGCGCGGCCAGCGCCCGGCGAGGCGGAAGGCACTCCGCTCGCGCAGAACGCGCATCCGATCGGGCCGTCGCCGCGCGAAACGGAGCCCCGTCCGGTAGCCGACGCAGCCCACGCTGTCGACACCGCGGGCGTCGCGACCCACCTCGCCAGCGCGGCGCAACGCGCCGCAGAGCTGCGCGAGCGCTTTCTCCGCCATCTCGCGCAGACCTCGGATGCCCCGCGCGCGATCGTCGTCGATCGCGCGAGCGGGTCGCGCATCTGGGATCTCGAGGGCCGCGAGTACCTCGATCTGCTCGCCGGGATCGGGGTCGCCTCGATCGGACACGCCCACCCCGACGTGGCGCGCGCCGTCGCCGAGCAGGCGCAACGTTACACGCACGTGATGGTCTACGGTGAGGACGTCTGTGCGCCGCAGGTGGAGCTTGCCGAGCGCCTCGCAGCGCTGCTGCCCGATTCGCTGTCCAGCGTCTACCTGACGAACAGCGGCACCGAAGCGATCGAGGGCGCCCTCAAGCTGACTCGCAAATCGACCGGGCGTTCGCGGGTGATCGCGTTCGACGGCGCGTTCCACGGCGACACCACCGGCGCCCTCGCGCTCGGCGGCAATGCGGTCTACCGCAAGCCCTTCCGCCCGTTGCTTGCCGACGTGACCCACCTGCGCTGGAACCACCCGCAGAGCTTCCACCAGATCGACGACAAGGTCGCCGCGGTGTTCATCGAGCCGATCCAGGCGGAGGGCGGCGTGCGCATTCCACCACCCGAGTTCCTGCCCGCGCTCGCCGAGCGCTGCCGCAAGGTCGGCGCTCTGCTGGTCTTCGACGAGGTCGTCACCGGCCTCGGGCGGACCGGTCGGTGGTTCGCCTTCGAGCACTGGCCGGACGCGATCCCCGACGTCCTGGTGCTCGCCAAGTCGCTCGGCGGCGGACTGCCGCTGGGCGCCTTCGTCGCGTCACGCGAGCGCATGCGCTCGCTCGCGACCGATCCGCCGCTCGGTCACGTGACGACCTTCGGCGGCAATCCGGTCGCTTGCGCCGCCGCGCTCGCGGCGCTCGACGTGCTCGAGCGGGAGGGGCTGGTGGAGCGCGCCCGGCGCGTGGGCTCGGTCCTCGCCGAGCGTCTCGCCGAGCTGGTCGGGACGGGCGAGCTCGCACAGGTGCGCGGCATCGGCCTGCTCATCGGGCTCGAGTTCCAGACCACGGCTGCTGCATCGCGCTTCGTCGATCGCTGCCGCGAGGGCGGCGTGCTGGTCGGCTGGACCCTGCACCGCGACCGGGTGATTCGCCTCGCCCCGCCGCTGGTCATCGCACGACCGGAGATCGAGCGAGCGCTCGAGGTGATGCGCCGTGCACTCGAGGGCTGAGCGATGAAGATCGCCACCTGGAACGTGAACGGCATCCGCGCCCGCGAGGCGCAGGTCCTCGAGTGGATCGAGGGCGAACGTCCGGACGTCGTCTGCCTGCAGGAGCTCAAGGCGCGCAGCGACCAGATCCCCGCGTCGCTCTGCGATCTCGCCGGCTACTGGTGCTACTTTCACGGCGCGGCGGCGTATTCGGGTGTGAGTCTGCACATCCGGAGGGAGCGCTGTCCCGAGCGGCCGGAGTTCACCCACCCCGGCTTCGACCACGAAACCCGGATCGTCGAGGTACGGCTCGGTGACTTGACGGTGGCCTCGGTCTACGTCCCCAACGGCGGCAAGGACTACGCCGCGAAGATTCGCTTCATGAACGCGATGGTCGACTACGCCGGCTCGGTGCAAGACGCGGGGCGCCGGCTCGTGATCTGCGGCGACCTGAACGTCGCGCGCAGCGAGCGCGACGTGCATCCCAAGGAGCGCAAGCCGAACGCGATCGGACAGCGTCCGGAGGAGCGCGAGATCCTCGAGCGGATCATCGCGCACGGTCTGGTCGACCTCGGCCGAGCGCTCGATCCCGACAACGAGAACCTGTTCACCTGGTGGGCCCCCTGGCGCAACATGCGGCAACGCAACATCGGCTGGCGTCTCGACTACGTGCTCGCAAGCGAGCCGCTTGCCGCTCGCGCCGTCGCGTGCCCGGTACGCAGCGAGGTCGGGACGAGCGATCACGCGCCGGTCGTCGCGACCTTCGCCGATCTCTGAGCTCGCGCCTGCGTGAGCCGGCCGCCCGCGTCAGCGCGCCGCGGGGCGTGCCTGGGGCTGCTTCTCGCCCGCCTTGCGCAGCAACTCCGCCTCGATGAACTGATCCAGGTCGCCGTCGAGAACGGCGTCGGTGTTGCCGACCTCGACGCTGGTGCGGTGGTCCTTGACCATGCGGTAGGGGTGCAGCACGTAGGACCGGATCTGGCTCCCGAAGTTGATGTCGCGCTTGGTGGCCGAGAGCTCCGCCATGCGTTCGCGCTGCTTCTCGAGCTCGAGCTCGTAGAGCCGCGAGCGCAGGATCTTCATCGCCATCGCGCGGTTCTTGTGCTGCGAGCGCTCGTTCTGGCAGGCGACCACGATGCCGCTCGGGAGGTGCGTCAGGCGGACCGCGGAATCGGTCTTGTTGACGTGCTGGCCGCCCGCGCCCGAGGAGCGGTAGGTGTCGACGCGGAGGTCCTCGTCGCGGATCTCGATCTCGATGTCCTCCTCGACCTCCGGGATGACGAAGACCGACGCGAACGAGGTGTGCCGGCGCGCGTTGGCATCGAAGGGCGAGATGCGCACCAGGCGATGGATGCCCGCCTCCGCCTTCAGGTAGCCGTACGCGTACTCGCCCTCGGCCGTGAAGGTGGCGCTCTTGATTCCCGCGCCGTCGCCGGGAAGCACCTCGACGAGCTGCACGCGGTAGCCCTTGCGCTCGCACCAGCGCAGATACATCCGCAGCAGCATCTCGGCCCAGTCCTGAGCCTCGGTCCCGCCCGCGCCCGGATGGATGGTCACGATCGCGTTGCCGGGATCGTTCTCTCCGCCGAGCATGCGCTGGAACTCGGCCTTCGCCGTGGCGTCCTCGAGCTCCTTCAGCTTGAGCTCGGCCTCGGTGAGCCCGTCGGCGTCACCCTCGGCGGCGAGGTCGAGAAAGACGCGCGCTTCCTCGAGGCCCTCGCGCAGCGCCCCGTGGCGCCCAAGGGTGGCGTTGAGCGTCGCGCGCTCGCGCAGCACCTCCTGGGCGCGCTCGGCGTTCTGCCAGAGGTCTTCCTTGGCGGACAGCTCGTCGAGCTCCGCGGCGCGCGCCCTCAGCCGATCGACGTCAAAGATGCCTCCCGAGGGCCTCGACTCGGCCTTCGAGATCGGCATAGCGTTCGCGTCCTTCGGAGAGCAGCATCCTGGCCTTGTAGCGACGCCCGAGACCGCTTCGCAACCGGGACCTGGGGAATCCTCAACGCGCAGCTCATTCCCCCGAAACCAGCTATTCCGGCGATCGATTCTGAACATTTGGCAATTTTCTGCCCGAGTTCGGGCAAAAAAGTTGCGATCGCCCGCCCCGGCGCGTATCCCTGCCCCTCATGTCGCCGACCGACGGTCTCACCGCCCTGCTCGACCACCTGGCCCGCGTCGGCGGTCTGAGCCCGTCCCGCGCGGCGCGGCTCCTCGACGAGATCAACAGCTACTTCTCCGAGTCGCTCGAGGAGTTCGTCGTCCGCCGTCATACCGAGCTGCAGACCGACGGCCTGCGGAACGAGACCATCTTCGAGCAGATCGCGCGCGAGCTCGAGCTGCGACGCTTCGCCGCGCCCCCGCTCAGCGAGCGGCAGATCCGCCGCATGATCTACGGCTGAAGACGACAGGAGGTCTCACCATGTGTGGCATCGTCGGATACGCGGGCAACCAGGATGCGGTGCCGATCCTGATCGCCGGCCTCGCCCGCCTCGAGTATCGCGGCTACGATTCTGCAGGGGTCGCCGTCCTCACCCGCGGCGGGCTCAAGCTGCACAAGGCGGCGGGCAAGATCCGCCA
>Ga0187765_10000298_pt1 | contig 17881 bp, 21 predicted proteins | sample 0216_QUI02_MP05__3_FD_133018 | JGI IMG/M metagenome (GOLD analysis project Ga0187765, IMG submission 133018) | Tropical peat soil microbial communities from peatlands in Department of Meta, Colombia - 0216_QUI02_MP05_10_MG | ecosystem: Environmental > Terrestrial > Soil > Wetlands > Peat ...
GATCGCGTTTGCGTCACGCGGCGCGCGGCCTTGGGCTTCCATGCGGCGTCCTATTACGACGACGCTTCGCGATCGCTGGTTCCGACGCGCCAGGGCAGTGCACTGGTCATGAGGCTCTATCCCGCGCAAATCCGCTCCTGGATCAGTCGCCATGGCGGGTTGCGGCCGCAAATGATCGTCATGCGCGGTCCCGAATTGAGCGCGCTTTACCCGATCTGCCACTAATCGCGCGCCGAGCGAGCGGCCAAGCACCGCGGCGCCTGCGGTGCTTTTCGCCGTTGTCGGCAGGCCAATTCCGGCCTATCTAATCGGTGGCCGGAATCGCCGCCATGCCGCAAATTCTTGCACGACCGGGACTTTCCGGGTCTTTATTTGTCGCCAGCGCTCTAATCGCTATCGCGCTCGCCGGCACGGGGGTGCTGTGGGCCTATTACGGCACCGCCGTGTTCTTCGAGACCATCCGCGCCGGCTTTTCGGCTTGTTTTGGCTGATGGGAAATCGGTCGTGAAGGCGAATACATCGCGCGTCATGCTCATGCTCGCCGCCTTTTGCGGCGGACTGTTCCTGTTTTTTGGCGCTATCGTCTTCGTCACCGGCCGCGCGCCCTCGCCGGTCGGCCCCGCGGCTGCTGCGGTCGGCGGCCCATTCCACCTCGAGGACCAAAACGGCAAGCCATTCACCGATCAGGACATGAAAGGACGTCCGTTCCTGGTGTTCTTCGGCTTCACCCATTGCCCGGATATTTGTCCGACCACCCTGTTCGAAATCTCGCAGGTGCTGCGCACGCTCGGACCCGACGCCGAACGGACCGGGGCATTGTTCATCACGGTTGATCCCGAGCGCGATACGCCCGCCGTGATCAAAGATTACCTTGCGAATTTCGATCCGCATTTGCATGGCCTGACCGGCGATCAGGCCTCGATCAATGCGGCGCTGCGGGCCTATCGCGTCTACGCCAGGAAAGTGCCGCTCGATAAGGGCGACTACACCATGGATCATACTGCGGTGGTCTACCTGATGGACAAGGACGGACATTTCGTTGCGCCGTTCAATGTCGGCCGGACTCCGGAGCAGGAAGCTGCCGATCTGCGGCGCTATTTTTGATGGCGCGCCATTCCGTTTCCCGCTTGTTTGTCCTCTGGATGCGGTCACAGCCGCGTCTCATCCCTGCGGCAGCAGCATCAGTTCTGCTAGCGACGCTGGTCGCGGTCGCGCCTGATCTGTTTGGTTGGGCAGCCCCCGTGCGGGCGCAGGAGGGTGTGACGCTGCCGTCCGGCGCCGGCGTTCCCGGATTTTGGGACCCGCGGCGGCGACCGGAGCGGCCGGATCTCTCGCGCATCCAGTCGATCCGTTTCCTGACCGAGCTCGACTACCCGCCGTTCAATTATGCGGGGGCGGATGGCAATCCGGTCGGCTTTAATGTCGATCTTGCCCGCCAGCTCTGCGACGAAATCAAGGCCTCCTGCACCATCCAGGCGCGGCGTTTCGAATTGTTGCTTGATGCGCTCGACGACAATCGCGGCGACGCGGTGATCGCTTCGATTGCGATCACGCCAGCCACCCGGCAGCGCGCCGATTTTACCGATCCCTATTACCGTACGCCGGCGCGGTTCGTCGCTCGCAGCGACACCCCCATTGGCGACGTGCTGCCGGAGACGGTTGAGGGTAAGAAGATTGCCGTCGTCGCCGGCACTGCGCACGAAGCCTTCCTCAAAGCCATGTTCACCGCCGCCGACGTGCGATCCTACGCCAACGCGGAGGCGGCGCGCGAGGCGTTGCGCAACAAGGATGTCGACCTGTTGTTCGGCGACGGTGTCACGCTGGCATTCTGGCTCAATGGCTCCGATTCGGCTGGCTGCTGCGTATTTCGCGGTGGACCGTTTCTGGAAAGCCAGTATTTCGGCGAAGGCGTAGGTATTGCGGTCAAACGCGGCAACGATCTGTTGCGGCAAGCCTTGAACTGGGCCCTGTTTCGAACCTGGGAGAAGGGCGGCTTTACGGATCTGTGGCTGCGCTATTTTCCGATCAGCCCGTTTTGACGAGCCGGCTTGAGCGACGTTTGACGATGCGACGCCGTCTTCCTAGTGTCCCGATTCATGACGGCGACTGAAGTCCCTGGCGCATCGCTGCGCGAACTGGCCGAGTTGTCCCACGCCTGGCCGTTCGAAGAAGCGCGCAAGATCGTCGCGCGGCTTAAGCGCTGGCCCAAAGACGAAGTGATATTTGAAACCGGCTACGGACCTTCGGGTCTGCCGCATATCGGCACATTCGGCGAAGTGGCTCGCACCTCGATGGTGCGCCATGCCTTTCGCGTGTTGACCAATGACAAGGTCAAAACGCGGCTGATCGCATTTTCCGACGACATGGACGGGCTGCGCAAAGTCCCCGACAATATCCCGAACAAAGAGATGGTCGCGCAGCACCTCGGCAAGCCGCTCACCCGCGTGCCCGACCCGTTCGGCACCCATAACAGCTTTGCCGAGCACAACAATGCGCGGCTGCGCGCTTTCCTCGATCAATTCGGCTTCGAATACGAGTTCATGTCGTCGACTGCCTGCTACATGTCGGGGCGTTTCGATGATGCTCTGCTCAAGGTTTTGCGCCATTTCGAGCAGGTGATGGAGGTGATGCTGCCGTCGCTGCGCGAGGAGCGGGCGCAGACCTATTCGCCGTTTCTGCCGATCGATCCGCACAGCGGAATCGTACTGCAGGTGCCAGTGGTCGAGCATGACGCCAAGGCGGGCACCGTTATTTACGAACATCCTGACCGCGGCGGGCGTGTGACGACGCTGGTCACCGGCGGCCGCTGCAAGCTGCAATGGAAACCGGATTGGGCGATGCGCTGGGTGGCGCTCGGCGTCGATTACGAAATGGCCGGCAAGGACTTGATCGATTCGGTCAAGCTGTCGGGCGACATCTGCCACACGCTCGGCGGCGCGCCGCCAGAAGGCTTCAATTACGAGCTGTTTCTCGACGAGAACGGCCAGAAAATCTCAAAGTCGAAAGGCAATGGCCTCACCATCGACGAATGGCTGCGCTACGCCAGCCCGGAGTCTCTGTCGCTGTTCATGTATCGCGAGCCGAAAGCCGCCAAGCGGCTTTATTTCGATGTCATCCCGCGACACGTCGACGAATATCTGCAATTCCTCGGTGCCTATCCACGCCAGGGGACCAAGGAGAAGCTCGGCAATCCGGTCTGGCACATTCACAACGGCGCGCCGCCGCCGGCCGACAATCCGGTGCCGTTTGCTATGCTGCTGTCGCTCGTGACCGCCTCGAATGCCGCCAATGCCGAGACGCTGTGGGGTTTCATCAGCCGCTATCGGCCCGGCGTGACGCCGCGCACGCATCCGCGGCTGGCCGCGCTCGTCGATTACGCGATCAACTACTATCGCGACTTTGTCGCGCCGGCGAAAAAATTCCGCGCCCCGAACGCGGCCGAACGCGCCGCGCTGCAAGATTTGCGCGATGCGCTGGCGCAACTGCCGGAACAGCCGGCGCCCGAAGCCATTCAAGACGTCGTTTATGAGGTTGGCCGCCGCGAGCCGTTTCTCGACAAGACCGGCAAGATCAAAACCAAGGACGGCAAGCCGGGCGTATCGCTCGACTGGTTCAACATGCTCTACCAGGTGTTGCTCGGCCAGGAGAAAGGACCGCGGTTCGGCTCGTTCGTCGCCGCCTATGGCGTCGCTAACACTGTCGCCATGATCGACGGCGCCCTGGCGCGATCGGGGTGATCTTTATTGCTGCGCGCTTAAACACGCGCGGGCTCATCTATTGACTCGCCCACAGAATGCGTCCGATCCAGGCAACCTTCGCCATCGCCAGCATGCGATCGGCGTGAATGCCGTCGAGCGATGAGAGCTCGATTGCCTTTGCCGTCTTGCGCTTGAGCGACCTGGCCAGCACTTCGCCGCTTTTGGTGCACACCACGACGCGGTCACCGCGGCGCAGTGGCGCAAACGGCAGAACCAGTATGATGTCGCCGTCGCGATAAGCCGGCTCCATGGCGCGGCCGCAAACTTCCAGGGCGCAAGCGTGATCGAGCGCCGGGAATGCGATTTGGCGGCAACCATCGGCGGCAGGGAAACGGCCCTCCGCGGCAGCAGCGCCGTCGGCCTCGGCAACGCCGAGGCGCGGCGCCGTGCGCGTCCCGCCGCCGTCGATCAAACCAACAAACGTCTCGAGCGTGGTTGCGGTCGCAGCCAAGGCCTTGGCGATCGATTCGGTGGAGGGCCAGCGCGCGCGGCCGGCCCCGGTAATTCGTTTGGATTTATTGAATGTGGTGGGGTCGAGCCCGGCGCGCCGGGCCAGCCCCGACGCGGTTAGTCCGGCGTGCGCAGCAAGCCGATCAATCGCGGACCAGATCTGCGCATGCGTCAGCATCGGCACCCCGCAACGCGTCGAGCATAGGAATTATTGCCTGACGCCTCAAGGGCCGATAGGGTCCGCGCGACTTGCCGCAGAAACCTGCTGCCCAACTTGCCTGCCCAAGCTGGGTCCAACCTGCGCTGAAGCCGGACGATCAGTGACGACCATCTACAAAATCTGCGAGCGGACGTCGTGGCGCCAGGCCGAACAAACCGGGAGCTATGGCGGCTCGGCGGTCGACGCCCGCGACGGCTTTATTCATTTCTCCACAGGCGCACAGCTTGCCGAAACGATGGAAAAACACTTCGCAGGAGGTCGTGATCTGTTGCTTGTTGCCGTCGAGACCGACCGATTGGGCCCGGCGCTGAAATGGGAGCGGTCGCGGGGCGGCGACCTGTTTCCGCATCTCTATGCCGCGCTGCCGTTTAGTGCAGTGCGCTGGATAAAGCCGCTGCCGGATGAAGTCGCGGGCCGGCGCGTCTTGCCGGAGCTCGCGCCATGATCGGCTTGCTCGATCGCTTGGCGCGGCCGCTTCTTTACGCGCTCGATCCCGAAGACGCGCACCGGCTCGCGATCAGGCTCCTGCAGGTCGCGCCGCTGCCGCCTGCGGCCCCGGACGATGCTCGACTGGCAACGCGCGCGTTTGGGCTCAATTTCCCCAATCCGATCGGCATCGCCGCCGGTTTCGACAAACATGCCGAGATTGCGGATGCACTTCTTCGCGTCGGCTTCGGCTTTGTCGAGGTCGGCACCATCACCCCGCGGCCGCAACCGGGCAATCCGCGCCCGCGGCTATTCCGCCTCGACGCCGATCAAGCCGTCATCAATCGGCTCGGTTTTAATTCTGAAGGCGCCGACACGGTGCTGCGCCGGCTTGCGGCGCACGCCAAAGCCGGCGGCATCGTCGGCATCAATGTCGGCGCCAACAAAGACGCGACGGATCGCGTTGCCGACTATGTCGGATTGATCGAGAAGTTTGCAGCCGTTGCGAGCTATGTCACGGTCAATATTTCCTCTCCTAACACGCCCGGCTTGCGCGACATGCAGCAAGCGGCCGTATTGGACGACCTGTTGGCGCGAGTCATCGATGCGCGCGAGCGCGTGACAAAAAACGCCGGACCTACTTCCGTGCTCTTGAAGATCGCGCCCGATCTGTCGCTGCCCGATCTGGACGACGTCGTTGGCATCGCGCGGGCGCGCCGGGTCGACGGCATGATCGTCGGCAACACCACCGTGAGCCGGCCGGCGAACCTGCGCGACGCGCAATCGCAGCAAGCCGGCGGCCTCTCCGGCCGGCCGCTGCTGCGGCTCGCCGACCGCATGCTGGCCGAAACTTATGTTCGGGTGGAGGGCGTCTTCCCGCTGGTCGGCGCCGGCGGTATCGATTCCGGGGCGAACGCGCTCGGCAAAATCCGGGCCGGCGCCAGCCTCATTCAGATCTATTCGGGATTGGTGTTTCGCGGCCTGGGCCTCGTCGGTCAGATCAAAGCTGCGATGCTGGCCGCACTCGCGCGCGACGGCAGCCGAAGTATCGCTGATTACGTCGGCGCCGATGCGGCCGCGGTCACCGCCGAAGCCTGGCCGGTCTGACGCCACGTTAAAGTCATGAAAGCTATGCCGCCCGCTGCCGCAGCGTTTTCGCGAGCTCCGCGGCAATCGCGACCGCCGCGGGCGTGTCCGAGTGCACGCAGACGGTCTCGGCGCGCACCGGAATATCGCGGCCCGTTGTGGTGGCGACGACATGATCGCGCATGACACGGAGCATCCGCGCCGCCGCCTGCGCCGGATCGACGGCATCGTGAACCCGGCTGAGAATGAGATTGCCGTCGCCGTCATAGGCGAGGTCGGCATAAAACTCGGCAATCATCGCGACGCCTTTTTTCCGGTACGCGGTTTCATGCGCGGTAAACGCCATGCCGAGCACCGGAACCCCGAATATGCGGGCGGCATTGGCAATCGCGCCGGCAATCGCTTCGTCGCGAGCCGCCATGCCGTAAAGGGCGCCGTGCGGTTTTATGTGGTTGAGCGGCATGCCTTCGCTGTCGAGAAAAGCTTTCAAGGCGCCGGTTTGGTAGATCACAAGGTCCTCCACCTCGTCGGGCGCAATGACCATGGCGCGCCGGCCGAAGCCTTGCATGTCCGGCAGCGAAGGATGCGCGCCGACCTTGACGCCGTGCTGTTTCGCAAGCCGCACGGTCTGATGCATGATCGACGGGTCGGAGGCATGGAAGCCGCAGGCGACATTGGCGAGGTCGATATGCGGCATCAGCGCCGCATCATTGCCCAGGCGATAAAGCCCGAAGCCTTCGCCCATATCGCAATTGATCGTCATGCCCATAGATTGTGAGCTCATGGTTCGTGATCCGTTGGCGTGATCAGTATCAACTCAGCGCGGTTGGGGCGAGGGTATCAGCACCGGCTTGAGCGCTGGAACGAGCCGCCGCCGTTCGCGCCGCGCCGGTATGGTGCGATAGACCTGCTTGGTCGCTTCGACGATGTGGACCCCGGCAAATGGCGCGGACAAGGTGGCGCCGGTGCGCTCCCAGGCGCCAGCCGAGCGGAGAAACCAGCGCCGCGGAATCGGCGGCACATAGAGCGCCTCGCCCCAAGCGGTCGGCGTGAACCAGGTGTCGCGCAACAGATGCATGATCTGCGAGCGCGAGTACGGCCGGCCATGGCCGAACGGCGTCGTATCCATGCGGGCCCACACGCCGCGGCGGTTCGGCACGACGGCTAACAGCCGCCCGCCGGCAGCGAGCACGCGCCAGCTTTCGCGCAACAGCTCGACCGGATCGGGCGACATTTCCAGCGCATGCACCAGGAGCACGCGATCGACGGCCGAGTCGGTCAGCGGCAGTTCATCTTCCTCGACCAGCGCGGCCAAAGCCGGACGGGTCGACGGCCAGCGCACCACGCCTTGCCGCGCCGGCATCAAAGCCAGGCAGCGTTCGGCTTCGCCACGGAACAGGCCGAGATACGGCGTCGTATAGCCCATGCCGAGGACACGAAGCGTGCGCGCATCGTTCCAGCGCGCGCGGATGCCGCGACCGATAAAACGGCGCGCCACAACGCCCAAATGCTGGGCATAGAAATTGCGCAGGTCGACGACGTCCATGGCGGCAAAATAGCATGTCGCCGCCCGTTGTGCCCTTGCACTTGGCGGCGCCGAATACTTAACTTTATGGCATCGTGATTTATCGTTACTTCTCGCTTTCCTGTCAGCCAATAAGAGATAGTCATGCCGGCGCAAATCTATTTGTTCGGTTGTTTGCAAGACAATTTCGGCGTTCTGCTTCACGATCCGCAAACCGGCGCCACTGCCGCGATCGATGCTCCGGAGGCCGCGCCCATCGAGGCGGCGCTCAAAAAAACCGGCTGGCGGCTCACCGATATTCTGGTGACCCATCATCACAGCGATCACACCGCCGGAATCGGCGAGTTGAAAGCGCATCACCGCTGCCGCGTAACCGCGCCGCGACGCGAGGCGCAGCGCATCGCCGATGTCGACGCCACCGTTGCGGAAAATGACACGGTGAAAGTGGGGGCGCTGGAAGGCCGCGTGTTCGACACGCCCGGCCACACTGCCGGGCACATTTCGTATTTCTTCCCGGCCGACAAGCTTGCCTTCGTTGGCGATACGCTGTTCTCGATCGGCTGCGGGCGCGTCATCGAAGGCGATCCGCAGATGATGTGGAATTCGCTTCTTAAGCTCCGCGCGCTGCCCGACGATACGCGCTTTTATTGCGGACACGAATATACCGCCGCCAATATCCGTTTCGCCCAAACCATCGAGCCGAACAGCAAGGCGCTCGCGACGCGGGCGCAGGAGGTGACGAAACTGCGCGCCGATGGCAAGCCTACGATCCCGGCGACCATCGGCGCGGAAAAGGCGGCTAATCCTTTTTTGCGCGCCGACAATCCGGAACTCGCCACATCCCTCGGGCTTGGCGGCGCGCCGGCCTGGAAAGTGTTTGCCGAAATTCGTGAGCGGAAGAATCGTTTCTAGAGCATGATCCCGAAAAGTGGATACCGGTTTTCGGAAAGGATCATGCTCAAACAACAAGCTAAAGCGAAATGGCGATTCAACCTAATCTCATTTCGCTTTAGCGCATGATCCCGAAACCTTTTCGGAACAGATCATGCTCTCGCGTTTGCTGGATCGATCAGTTCAAGAGGTTGCGCCGCAATGCCAGCGCTGAGCGCACAGGATATCGTGAGAATGCTTGGATTAAAGCCGCATCCGGAGGGCGGCCATTTCCGCGAGACCTTTCGCGATTCGGCGCCGGCCCCGGACGGGCGCGCAGCCTCGACGGCGGCTTACTATCTGCTCGCACGCGGCGAGCGCTCGCATTGGCATCGCGTCGACGCTGCGGAAATCTGGCACTGGTATGCCGGCGCGCCGCTGCAGCTTGAAGTCGCATCCGCGCCCGGTCGGATCGAACGCCTGACGCTCGGCGGCGATATCTCGGCGGGCCTGCGTCCTCAGGCCGTGGTTCCCGGCAATACCTGGCAGGCGGCGCAGACCACGGGCGATTGGACGCTCGTTGGCTGCACCGTGGCGCCGGGATTCGATTTCACCCGGCACGAATTGGCGCCAACAGATTGGTCGCCGCAATAAGCGGGTCGTAGAGCGGTGTCGCCGTGCACGAAACAATCAGGCGTAATATTGCCCGCCATTCGCCGACAGCGTCGAACCGGTCAATAAGCCGGCGTCCTCCGACGCCAGAAATACCACGCAGCGCGCGATTTCTTCCGGCTCGCCAAGCCGCCCGATTGGAATCTGCGGCAGGATGTTTTTCTGCAAGACCTCTTGCGGCATCGCTTTGACCATATCGGTCGCGATATAGCCCGGACAGATTGCATTCACCGTAATGCCGACGCGCGCGCCCTCTTGCGCCAACGCTTTGGTGAAGCCGATTTCGCCGGCTTTGGCGGCGGAATAGTTGGTCTGCCCGAATTGGCCCTTCTGTCCATTGATCGAGGAAATGTTGATGATGCGGCCGAATTTGCGTTCACGCATGCCCTCAATCACGTTGCGGCACATGTTGAACAGCGATCCGAGATTGGTGTTGATGACTTCCGCCCACTGTTCCGGCTTCATCCGATGCAACTGGGTGTCGCGCGTGATGCCGGCATTGTTCACCAGGATATCGATCGGCCCGAGCTCAGCCTCGACTTTTTTAACTCCGGCGGCGCAGCCCTCGAACGAGGACACGTCCCATTTGTAGACGCCGATGCCAGTTTCGGCTTTGAACTTCGCCGCCGCTTCGTCGCTGGAACCATAGTTGGCGGCGACGTTGTAACCGGCGGCTTTCAAGGCTTTGCTGATCGCAGCGCCGATGCCGCGCGTACCGCCGGTGACCAGTGCCACGCGGGCCATGGTGTTCCTCCCTTCGGGAGGACAGATGCCGGTTGTCAGAGATCAGATGACAGATGTGGGAAGATAAGGAGCCTCCGTCATCTGTCATCCGTCATCCGAGTTCCGGACTCCGACCTCCGTCCTCTATCTTTCCACGCACATTGCGATGCCCATGCCGCCGCCGATGCACAAGGTGGCGAGGCCCTTTTTGGCATTTCGCTTCTGCATTTCATGCAGCAAAGTCACCAGCACGCGCGTGCCCGAGGCGCCGATCGGATGGCCGATGGCAATGGCGCCGCCGTTAACATTCACCTTGTTGGTGTCCCAGCCGAGATCCTTGTTCACGGCGCAGGCTTGCGCGGCAAAGGCTTCGTTGGCTTCGACCAGATCGAGATCGCCGACGTTCCAGCCGGCCTTTTTGAGCGCCGCGCGCGAGGCCGGGATCGGCCCGGTACCCATGATCTTCGGATCGACGCCGGCCTGCGCCCAGGAGACGATGCGGGCGAGCGGCGTCTTGCCGAGCTTGGCCGCTTCGCTGGCCTTCATCAGCACCACTGCGGCGGCGCCGTCGTTGATACCCGACGCATTACCGGCAGTGACGGTGCCTTCCTTGTCGAAGGCCGGCCGCAACTTGCCGATCGCCTCGAGCGTGGTGCCGTGCTTGGGGTATTCGTCGGCGTCAACCACGACATCGCCCTTGCGGGTCTTCACGGTGACCGGTGTGATCTCGTCCTTGAACCTGCCGGACTTCTGCGCCGCCTCGGCCTTGTTCTGCGAGGCGACGGCGAAAGCATCCTGCTGCTGTCGCGTTATCTGCCACTTGCGGGCAACGTTCTCGGCGGTGGTGCCCATGTGATAGCCGTTAAACGCATCCCACAGGCCGTCCTTGATCATCGTGTCGATCATTTCGAAGTTGCCCATCTTCACGCCGCCGCGCAGATAGGCGCAATGCGGCGCCATGCTCATCGACTCCTGGCCGCCGGCCACGACGATCTCGGAATCGCCATTGACGATCCCTTGATAGCCGAGCGCGACCGAGCGCAGCCCGGAGCCGCAAAGCTGGTTGACGCCCCATCCGGGCGTCTCGACCGGCACACCGGCGGCGATCGCGGCTTGGCGCGCCGGATTCTGGCCCTGGCCTGCAGTCAATATCTGGCCCATGATCACTTCCGAGACCCGCGGCGGTTCGACACCGGCCAGCTCCAGCGCCGCCTTGATGGCGGTTTTGCCGAGTTCGTGGGCGGGTAAAGATGCGAATGCACCGTTGAACGCGCCGACCGGCGTTCGCGTCGCGCTGACAATAACGACGTCGTCTTTCATGACAGAGGTTCCTTCCGAACGGTTTGGGGCTATTACGACGCGGGCTCGCCGCAGGTCTTTGATATATGTCATAGGGAGGCCGCCCGGCCTCGACAAGGCGCAAAGGGGCGCGAAGCCGCCGCATAGCCCGCATGCCCTTTCCCGCATGGCTCGGTAAAGTGACGCGCCGGCGGCTTCTCGCCACAAAAGGGTAGCCGCAAGCGGCGAAACAGCCTATTTTGCCGGCAAAGTCACATCTTCACCGCCCACTATGATTGTTGGCAAAGCCTGAAGGTTCATGTCCGAAACAGCGACCAAGACCGCTGAGCCGGTTACGATCAAGAAATACGCCAACCGGCGGCTCTACAATACCGGCACCAGCACCTATGTGACCCTTGAGGACCTTGCCGCGATGGTCAAGAACGGCGAGGACTTCGTGGTCTTTGACGCCAAGACCGGGGAGGACATCACCCGCTCGGTTCTGACCCAGATCATCTTCGAGCAGGAAAACAAGGAGGGCCAGAACCTTCTGCCCATCACGTTCCTGCGCCAGCTGATCCGGTTCTACGGCGACAGCATGCAGATGCTGGTGCCGCGGTATCTCGAAGTTTCCATTGAATCGCTGACACGCGAGCAGGAAAAGTTCCGCCAGCAAATGGCGCAAGCCTTCGGTGTCGGCGCGTTCACGTCGCTGGAAGAACAGGTCCGGCGCAACATGGATATGTTCGAGCGCGCCTTTGCCATGTTCGCGCCGTTTGCGCGGCGCGAGAGCGGCAGCGAAGGCGGCGAAGCCGAAAAACCCGGCGGCAAGTCGGGCGACATCGACGATCTCAAGCGTCAGCTCGATGAGATGAAACGCAAGGTTGATCGCCTCAGCGGCGGCGGAGAATAAGCCTTCAGGCGCGATCTGACGGTTCGACTTCGATCTGCCGCGTTGCGCTGCGCATGCCGACGATAAAGCCGGCCAAGACATCCACCAGCGCGATCGCCATCAAAAGAAAGAAGGTTGATGTCGCCGCCCTTTGCACCAGCAGAAATTCGACCAGCATCACGATGAACAAGACCATCGACAGCACGTGATCCATGATGCTGCGCCTGCCGGCGCGGGTCGATTTGATCAGCTCGACCCACAGCAAGAAAATAGCGAAGGCGAGAAGAATATCCCCCCAGGTCAGCACCCAGTCCTGGCCCGACATCATCTGAACGGTGGTGACCGGCGCCGTCCAACTCACGCCCGGTGTGAGGAACGCGATCATGTTGTAGATCGCGAAAGGAATCAGCAACAGCGGAAAGCCGAGCGCAAACATCGTCGATCTCGCTCAACGGCCCTTAATGGCAAGGGCGCGCGGCGGGCCCGTACGCCTGCCGCAGTGCGACTGGATCGTATAGGGATCGCGGCGGCGCCGACAATACGGCCCCACGATAGCCGCCGTCAGGCTTCTGACTTCTTGGTCAGCACTTGGCGGCCGCGATACATGCCGGTCTTGAGATCGATGTGGTGCGGCCGGCGCAGCTCGCCCGAATCCTTGTCTTCCACGTAAGTCGGGGCCTTCAGAGCATCGGCAGACCGGCGCATGCCGCGCTTTGACGGCGAGGTTTTTCTCTTTGGCACGGCCATAGCCGTTTCTCCTCTCTGCGGTTTTGCTGCTCGGAAGGCGGCTTATAGAAGAAGGAATGCGGCGAGGCTAGCCCCGCACACAGGCATCCAGGCCGCTAAATTGGACCGATCGCCGCTCATAGAGGGCGGCCAGCCGGCGCACCAGCACGCTCGGAATGCGCGCGCTGCGGTGCACCGGATTCGGCAGGACGGCTGCGAGTTCCGCCGCCTCGGCCGGGTCGAGGTCGCGGGCCGATTTGCCGAACGCCCAACGGGCGCCCGCCTCGGCGCCGAATTCGCCGTTCGGGCCCCATTCCGCAATATTGAGATAGATCTCCAGCATCCGCCGTTTCGGCAGCACCAGATTGAGCCACAGCGCCAACGGGAACTCGAGCACCTTGCGGATAAAGCTGCGGCCCTCCCACAGGAACAGATTTTTGGCGGTCTGCTGCGTAATGGTGGACGCGCCGCGCGCCTCTCCAAGTTCGTCCGATTGCTGCATGGCCTCACGGATCGCGCCGAGATCGACGCCGCGATTGCGGCAGAAACTACCGTCCTCGGCGACGATCACGGCAAGCCGGAGCGCCGGCGCGATGCGGTTTAGCGGAACGACGATACGCTCGACGCGCTTGCCGGTGGCCCAGCGCCACAGCATCGGCATCGATACCGGATTGATAAAGCGATAAAACGGCGCGATCACGTACGGGATGAGCAGGACGGCGAGCACGAGGATGATCAAGGTCCTGACAAGCCGCCGCACCAAATGCCCTCCGCGCGCGATAGAAGATGCAACGTGCGAGCTTATTCTCTAGTCGCGGGCGTAGCCGATCAGCGGTCGCCGCTTGCGCCCGAGCAGGATCAGAACCGTTGCGATGATCCCGACCACGACCCAAGACGGCAGGTCGAAGCCACGCTGCAGATACGGCTCCCAAGCCCAGGACAATTTTTGCTTAAGCCAGTTCTGCACGAAGTCGAGGCTGTTCTGATCGAGCATCGCCCAGATATCGTCCAGCCGGGTGTAAAGCAGATCATGATTGGCAATGGATTTCGTCCCGTCGTAGACGAAAAGCACAAAAGCGGTGGCCAGCAGGCATAGCCCGACGAAACGAAACAAGAATTTGATCATGACACTTGTGGCGGAAGAGCGGGACGGGTGCGCAAGCGCCAGCCATTACCCTTTCGCGCCGGCGAGTTCAATGGATTGCAACCATAAGGTCGATGCGTGCTGGTTTTACCTCACCGCCTGGCGGGTTGACTTGCCGCCCCCGCAAGCTTTGGCGGGGGTCCTTGAGTACGCACCGGCCCTTTCGCTAAAGTCGCATGGGGCCTTGCTTCAACGCGCTCATTGACCGGCAGGCGGATCGAAAATGGCGGCCAAAAACGGCGGCAAAAACGGCGGCGCCGCGCAGCGTCCGACCTTTACCGATCAGGAAGCGTTGCTGTTTCACAGCCAGGGCCGCCCGGGCAAGCTCGAGATCGTCGCCACCAAACCCATGGCGACACAGCGTGACCTTTCGCTCGCCTATTCGCCGGGCGTCGCCGTTCCGGTGCTCGCGATTGCCGACGACGAGAGCAAAGCCTTCGACTACACGACCAAGGGCAATTTTGTCGCGGTCATCACCAACGGCACCGCCATTCTCGGACTCGGCAATCGCGGCGCGCTGGCAGCCAAGCCGGTGATGGAGGGCAAATCGGTCCTGTTCAAGCGTTTCGCCGATATCGATTCGATCGATCTCGAAGTCTCAACCGAGGATCCGGATGAGTTCATCAATTGCGTCAAGCTCCTCGGCAAAGGCTGGGGCGGCATCAATCTCGAGGACATCAAGGCGCCGGAATGTTTCATCATCGAGCAGAAGCTGCGCGAACTGCTTGACGTGCCGGTTTTTCATGACGATCAGCACGGCACTGCGATCATCGCCGCCGCTGGCCTGATCAACGCGCTGGAACTCACCGGGCGCAAAATCCCGAACACCAAGCTTGTTTGCAACGGCGCCGGTGCGGCCGGGATCGCCTGTCTCGAACTTCTTCGCGCCATCGGCTTTCGCCCCGAAAATCTCGTTCTCTGCGACACCAAGGGGGTGATCTACGAGGGCCGCACGGAAGGCATGAACCAGTGGAAGTCAGGTTTTGCCGTTGCAACCAAGGCGCGCACGCTGGCCGAGGCGCTGGCGGGGGCCGACGTGTTCTTCGGGCTTTCGGTCAAAGGCGCGGTCACCAAGGCCATGGTGAAATCGATGGCAGACAAGCCGATCATCTTCGCGATGGCCAATCCCGATCCGGAAATCACCGTCGAGGAGGTCGCGGCGGTCCGCTCGGATGCCATCATGGCGACCGGCCGCTCCGACTATCCGAACCAGATCAACAATGTGCTCGGCTTTCCGTACATCTTTCGCGGCGCGCTCGACGTGCGGGCGCGCGCCATCAATATGGAAATGAAAATCGCCGCCGCGCAGGCTCTGGCCGCTCTGGCGCGTGAGGACGTGCCAGACGAAGTCGCTGTGGCTTATGGCGCGCGGCCCAAATATGGACCTGACTACATCATTCCGGTGCCGTTCGATCCGCGGCTGATTTCCGACATTCCGCCGGCGGTGGCGATGGCGGCGATGGCGTCCAAAGTAGCCCGGCGGCCGATCCAGGACATGGACGCCTATCGCCACCAGCTGCGCAGCCGCCGCGATCCGATCGCCGGTGTGCTGCAGGGAGTCTACGAACGGCTGCGCCGGCGGCCGCGCCGCGTCGTCTTTGCCGAGGGCGAAGAGGAACAGGTGATCCGCGCGGCGGCGAGCTTTGTCCATCAAGGGCTTGGCACCGCGCTCTTGGTCGGCCGCGAACCGCGCGTGCGCGCCACCGCCCAAGCGCTCGGCATCGAGCTCGGCGGCAATATCGAAATCACCAACGCCGCCATGTCCAAGCGTAATTCGTCTTACGTGGCGTATCTTTACGAGCGGCTGCAACGCAGCGGTTTTTTGCAGCGCGATTGCCAGCGGCTGATCAATCAGGATCGCAATCACTTTGCCGCCTGCATGGTGGCGCTCGGCGACGCCGACGCCATGGTCACCGGCGTGACCCGCAATTTCTCCGGGGCGCTGCAGGACGTGCGCCGCTGCATCGAGACCAAGCCCGGCCATCGCGTGATGGGCATCTCGCTGGTTTTGGCCCGCGGCCGCACCGTTTTGGTCGCCGATACCGCGGTGACCGAGATGCCGACGTCGGGCGAGCTTGCCGAAATCACGGTCGAAGCGGCGCGGGTCGCCCGCAATCTCGGTTATGACCCGCGCGTTGCCTTGCTGGCATTCTCGACGTTCGGTCATCCGCCGGGCGAGCGCTCGCAACGCGTGCAGGGAGCGGTTCGGCTCCTCGACGAGCGGCGCGTCGATTTCGAGTATGATGGCGAAATGGCCGCCGACATCGCGCTGAACATGGAATTGCGCGAGGCCTATCCGTTCTGCCGTCTGTCCGGCCCCGCCAACGTCCTGATTATGCCAGCATTCCACTCGGCCTCGATCGCCACCAAAATGCTGATGGAGCTTGGCGGCGCCACGGTCATCGGTCCAATGCTGGTCGGGCTCGATCGCTCGGTTCAGATCGTGCCGCTCGCGGCCAATGATGCGCAGCTCGTTAATATGGCCGCGATCGCGGCGTTCAATGTCAGCGCCTGAAGCATGATCGCGAAACAGGTCGACTGCAGATGGCCGCAGTGGACGTGGCCAGCCGGCAAACGCATTGCCGTCGTGTTTAATGTCTGTCTCGAAGCCTGGTCCGACGGCAAAGCGCCGGGCATCAGTCCGATGGGCAATCCGCTGCCGCCCGGCGCGCTCGACACGATGGCGATCTCCTGGGCGGCTTACGGGGTCGAGGTCGGCATCCACCGCCTGATGGATGGGCTTGCGCGGCATGGCGCCAAAGCGAGTGTGATGGTGAACGCGATCATCGCTGAACGTTCGCCGCAGACCGTGCGCGCGGTGGCTGATCGCGGCCACGAAGTTCTGTCGCATTCCTACGCCATGGACGTGATCCCGGGTCTTTTGTCGGACGATGAGGAGCGGCGAAACATCGCACGCTGCACCAAGCTTCTCGCCGAAGCAGCCGGAAAGCCGGTCTGCGGCTGGCTCTCCCCGCGCGGCACGTCAAAGCCGTCCACGGCCAAACTGCTCGCCGAAGCCGGCTATCGCTGGTATGGCGACGTATTCGATTTCGATCTTCCCCGCGTCATCAACCATGGCAACAGCCGGATCGTCGCTATTCCGCTGTCCTATGACGTCAACGACATGCCATCGATGAAATACGGCCATCCGCCGCACATGATGCTGGAGTCCTACAACGAGGTGATCGAGATCGCCCGCGCCGGCAGCGAGCTTCGCCTGCTCGATGTCACCACTCACGCCCATATTTTTGGCCATCATCGCGGCGCATATTTTTACGAGAAAATCATCGAGCAGGCGATGGCGTCGGCCGATATCTGGGTCGCCACCCGCGCCGAAATCGCCGATCACGTTTTGAGCGTCGCGAAGGCTTGAGGGGAACAGGGGATGGACCTTCTCGCATGATTCCCTTCGAAATGGCCGAGCCGGCTTCGCTCAAGGAGGCCGTGGCGATGCTCGATCCGCAGGAGCCGACAATCCGGCCGGTCGCCGGCGGCACCGCGCTGATGCTGATGATGAAGGCCGGCGTGTTTCGCCCGACCCGCCTCGTCAGTCTGCATCGCCTCGAGCCGGAACACGCGCGCATTGTCATCGGGAATTCCGGCGAATGTCGCGTCGGCGCGCTGGCGACGCTGAGTGAGCTCGAGCACGATGACAATATTGCCGCGCGATTTCCGGTGCTCAAACGCGCGCTGCGGACGCTCTCGAATCCGCGCGTCCGCAACGTCGCTCGCGTCGGCGGCGCGCTGGCGCACGGCGATCCGCATATGGATCTGCCGCCGGTCCTTGCGGCGCTGGCGGCGCGAGTCACCATCGCCGGACCAAAAGGCACGCGCGAATTGCCCGTCGGCGATCTTTACGCCGGCTATTACGAAACTGTGCTTGAAAGGAATGAGCTCATCACTGCGGTGAACGTGCCGCCGCTTGGCGGACGCAAGGCGGCCTATCTGAAGGTTACTGCGCGTGCGGCCGACGATTGGCCGGCGCTCGGCATAGCCGTTTCATTCATGCTCAAGGATGGGACGGTGCACGACCTTTTTTTTGTGATCGGCGCCGCAACCGAAGATCTGCCGCGGCTTAATAATTCTTAGCGTGTCCTGCAGAGTTGCCGGC
>Ga0187765_10000299_pt1 | contig 17877 bp, 17 predicted proteins | sample 0216_QUI02_MP05__3_FD_133018 | JGI IMG/M metagenome (GOLD analysis project Ga0187765, IMG submission 133018) | Tropical peat soil microbial communities from peatlands in Department of Meta, Colombia - 0216_QUI02_MP05_10_MG | ecosystem: Environmental > Terrestrial > Soil > Wetlands > Peat ...
CCGTCCCACTCAGCAAATTTTTTGCAAACTCCCGCGATGTGATCTGCCCGTGTCGGCGCTGGACGATGTCGCGGGAAAGACCGGTGTAGCCGGAGAGTTTGTCGAAGAATGCGTCCGCCGCCGGCCCCTTCAGCATTTCGCCCTGTGCTAGACCGCTCAAGTAACCATCGAGCGCCCATGCCTCAACATCGGCGAGCATTGGGCGATTGATTGGCCCGTCAGGTTTTGGAAGCCGGGACCGACCATGATGGAGCGCCACCGCCGCGTAAGTGGGTAGCTCGAGCGCCCATGACAGCGGGTGATCTCGTCGTCCGCCGCCGGCAGTAAATGCAAAGTCGATCACGGGCGAAATCATGACTGCGCCATTGAGTGCGATACCGAAATCGGCTTGTAATGTCTCGGCCAAGGCAGCAACGCGAAACCCGCCGTAGCTTTCGCCCACAAGGAACTTTGGCGATTGCCACCGGCCATTGTGGGCGAGATAGAGGCGGACGGCGCGGCCGAGTGTCAAGATGTCGGGGCGGGTTCCGAAGAAAGGCTGATCGTCCGGCTTGCCGTCCTTGCCCGGGACACCGCGACTGTAGCCGGTGCCGACGGGGTCGATGAAAACGAGGTCGGTGAATGCAAGCCAAGTAAGGGGATTGTCCGCAAATTGCGCCGGTGGAGGTGGTACGCTTCCGTCATCACCAAGGAGGAGTCGTCTTGGACCGAGCGCGCCTAAATGCAAGTAGGCCGAGGCCGTCCCCGGCCCACCATTGAAAGCGAACGTTATGGGCCGATCGGCTTTTTGGGGACTATCGACCTCATAGCTCACATAGAATATGCGTGCTTCCGGCAGCGAATCCACGGGTGCGACCGACAAAACACCCGCCGTGGCGTTGTAGGCGAGCTGCCGACCGTCAATCGATACCGTATGGTTCGTGACCGAGTGCTTGTCATTCGGCAAGACTGTCAGCTCAGGGTTTGCCGGAGGAGGACCCTTCTCAGGGTGCGGCGGAATATCCTGGGCGTTCGACGCGCACGCCAGAAATACCGATATTGATAGAGCGAAAATGGCAAGTCGGTTCGTCTGCATTCGGACCCATTCACGAGGGCGGCTGTGCATCGACCAAGCGCATCATCGACAATATCGAAGCCAACGGGGACTGGCAACGCGAGCGGAGAATGGGCAGAGATCCGCTACGGCCTCGTCGCACAAGGGACGGGGCGGCATAAATTCGGACCGCCTGACTTTGACCTTTATCAATGCTTCCTATTCTCATTTACCTAGGATTCATGTTGTAATGCTTCGGGGGGAGTTCGGGCGGTCGCGCCAAGCCGGCGCATACGGGGCTGCTTCTTACTCGGGCTTGCGTTGAACACGACAGCGCTGTTGTCGCTTTGGCAGGTGCTCGATGGGTCGTGGCTACCTGCCGTTCTCAAAGGGGGCGCGAATGCACCGGCAATCCGAAATTAAGAAAGGAACGAGGCGCGGGGGGGCGAGGCCATGGCGCATGCTTCGCTCTCTTGCGACCTTATGTGTCCTGCTTATGGCCGTGGCGGGATTGGCTTCGGCGGATGAGCAGCTGACCAAATCGGGGACGGTCGATATCGAGCAGGTGCAAATCGCTTGGATCGGTAGCGGCAACCTCGGCGGCGGGAAGTTGCAGTACAAAGGCCAGACTTACAATTTCACAGTCGGCGGCTTGGGTATTGGCGGATTTGGTATCTCGAAGCTGACCGCCACGGGCGAGGTTTATAATATGGCCGATATTTCGAAATTTGCCGGCGCTTATGTTCAAGGCCGATGGGGTTTTGCCCTGGGCGACATGAGCAAAGGCGAGCTCTGGATCAAAAACGAAAATGGCGTGTACATGCATCTCAAGGCCCAGCGAGAAGGGCTGTCGCTCTCACTCGGCGGGGATGCAATATACATCAATATGGATTGATACCTTTGCCGGGGGGGGGCGCTACGATTCCATCGCCAGAACGACACTGCGAGCGCCCAAGCCTTCGTAGCAAGGGTCCACCCGTTGCGACCTGCGGCCTACAAAAATTTTTACGAGGATTAGTCATGAACCCATTCACAGCAAGGCTCTACGGCGGTTTGGCTGTATTGGTCGTCGCATTCGGGTTGTGCCCGCCGGTCAACGCCGCGGAGGAGGGGAAGATTACGATCTTCTCGGCGTGGGAAGGGCAAGGAAACACGATCCAAACTGGCCCGAAATCCGCGACCTTCGTCGGGGTATTCACCGGTAGAGTTTATGTGGAAACGGACAAGGGACCGATCGATTCGGGTGTAATGATCTGCCCGGCGACGGTTGCGATCGGGCTTGAGGACGGCAAGCAACAAGGGTCCGCCATTTGCACGATCACGGGTAAGGACGGCGCTCAGGTCTATGCAGAAGTGGCATGCACGGGCGTCTTTCTGGTCGGCTGCAACGGCGACTTCAAGTTGACCGGGGGCACGGGGCGCTTTGAAGGCGTCAGCGGCGGTGGCAAGGCGATCATCCGCAGCTCCTTCCGCGAAATCACGCCGGTCACCAAGGGTGCCACCAAGGACGTGGGCTCAGGAATTCTCTACGTGAAGGATCTCGACTACAGAATTCCATGATCGACCCGCCGACGTTGTAGAGGGGAGCCGCGATGAGTGATCAGCACGGGCCAGCATCCCTCCCAACAGCCCATCCGCGCCGCCCGCGCCGCGTGTCGGTCATTTGGATTATCCCGATCGTTGCCGTCCTGATCGGTGGGTGGCTTGCCTGGGATACACTGTCGAAGCAAGGCCCTACGATCACCATCGCCTTCGAAAGCGGCGAGGGACTCCAACCGGGCCAATCGCAGCTCAAATACAAGGAAATCGCGTTCGGAACAGTTCAGGGTCTCGCGCTCTCGCAGGATCAAACGCACGTTATCGTGACAGTCACGACGACGCGCGAGGCCAAGCCCCTGCTGACCGAGGATACGGAATTCTGGGTCGTCAAGCCTCGCTTGTTCGCCGGTGATGTCAGAGGTCTCGAAACGCTGTTCTCCGGAACCTACATCGGCATGCTGCCGCGGAAGCTCGGCGGCAAGGAGAAACGGGATTTTGTCGGACTGGAGAATCCGCCGGTTCTGGAAGCCAATTTGAAGGGGCGCGTTTTTCTGTTGAGGACAAGCCGGCTTGGTTCAATTTCGCTTGGTTCGCCGGTGTTTTTCCACGGCCTCGATGTCGGCCAAGTCCTTAGTTACGATCTCGGGGACATGGCGGAAAGGGTCACAATCCACGCCTTCGTCCGAGCGCCGTTCGACACATATATACACGACGAGTCCCGATTCTGGAATGCCTCAGGGATATCGGTGAAGATGACCTCGACGGGGGTTCAAATTCAGATGGAATCGCTGCGTGCCCTCTTGCTCGGTGGCGTTGCATTTTCGACGCCCACGGAATACAGCCACACCGGGCAGAGTGCGGAAAAGCACGTCTTTCCGCTGTTTGCAGACGAGGACGCGGCAAACGCCGCTTCATATACCAACAAGATCCCGGTGCTTTCGTATTTTTCGGGTTCGGTCAGCGGCCTCGGTCCGGGCTCCGACGTCACGCTTCAGGGCTTTACGGTCGGTCAGGTGAAGGACGTACGACTCATTTACGACCCCGTGAAAGACCGGGTGGTGGCACCGGTTCGGTACGAGCTCGAGCCCGAGCGGGTCCTCGGCGTCGGGAACCGGGTCTTTAAGACGCCCGAGGACGGTGCTGCCGCTCTAGTAAAGCAGGGGCTCCGGGCGACGCTCGAGACCACCAGCCTGCTCACTGGCCAGAAGGCGGTCGTGCTCAAGTTCATTCCAAATGCCCCGCCCGTGACCGTCACCAAGGAAGGCGAGGATTTTGTGTTGCCGTCGGTCGAAGGTGGCGGCTTTGCCGATCTCGAGGCATCCGCGACGGAACTCCTCAACAAGGTGAACACGATCCCCTTCGAGGATATCGGAAAGAACGTCGATGGCATTCTGCAGTCGGTGAACGACGCCGTGAAGGGGCCGGAATTGCGGCAAGCCGTGAATGACCTTGCCGCAACGCTCGCGAGCGCCAAGGAATTAGTCCAGCATTTGGATGCGAGCACGTCGGCTGCCTTGAAAGAATTGCCGAAGATTGCCGACGATTTGGACAAGGCGCTGGCGAATGCTAACGTGCTGCTCGTATCGCTCAACAACGGCTATGGTAACGACACGCAGTTTCACCGTGATCTGGATCGACTGCTGGTGCAGACATCCGATGCCCTCAGCTCGATCCGTGCGCTCGCCGACTTGCTCGCGCGCCATCCAGAGGCGCTGGTCAAGGGACGACCTGAAGGAGGGGTGCAATGACTGGAGCGCGATGCGGCTTCAGACTGGCCGCTCTGGGGTTGGCAGCGGCGCTGGTTGCCTGCGCATCGCCCGACCCGGCACTTTACACCATCGCGCCCGTGCAAGGTGCTCAGCAGAACGCGGCGCCCAAGGTGATCGTGGTCCAGCAAATCGGGCTCGCACGCTATCTGGAGCGGTCGCAGATCGTCCGGTCGTCGGAAAATTACCGTCTCGACGTGATGTCGAACGACTGGTGGGGCGAGCCGCTCGCCTCGATGCTAAGTCGCGTGCTCGTCGTGGAGCTTAGCCAGCGCCTGCCACAGAGTCACGTTTTGGGCGAAAGCGGCGGCGTGTCGGCGCCGCCTGATGCGACGATCGAGCTGAACGTGCAGCGCCTCGATGAGGACGCTACCGGCGTGCTCGTGCTGCAGGCGCAGGCGGGAGTCAACTTCAAGGGGCATGGAGCACCTGTATTGCGGAGCTTCCGCTTCACGGTGCCGCCGACGGGACCAGGTGTACCCGACGAGGTCGCGGCGATCAGTGCGGCGGTCGGCCAGCTCGCGGATGGGCTTGCGTCGATGCTGATGGCCGGCCCCACGGGGTCATGACAGAGGCGTCCTCGCAACAGTCGGGGACGCAACCCCACATCCTCGAATGCCCGAGCTGTGGGCTGATGCAAGCGCTGCCAGTTCTGGCACCGGGGCAGGCGGCCCAATGCGCGCGCTGTCCCACGACCTTGTACCGCACGAAGGTTCATTCTCACGATTACTCGACGGCACTCACGCTGACGGCGCTCGTGCTGCTGATCGTCATGGCCACAACGACGCTCATGACCGTGGAAACGGCGGGTATTTCGCATAATGCCGCTCTGCTGTCGGGACCGGCGGAGCTTGTTCGACGCGATATGGCGCCCCTTGGAGCGGTCGTCGTCTTTGTCACGTTGCTGGCGCCGCTCCTCAGGCTGGTCGGCACGCTTTATGTAATGATCCGAATGTACGAGGAGCACCCACCTCCCCATTTGCGGCGGATTTTTATCCTGGTGGAGCAGTTGCGCCCCTGGTCGATGATCGAGGTTTTCGTCTTTGGCGTGTTCGTCGCCTATGTGAAACTCGGCGACCTCGTGCAGATCGGTATCGGCACGGGCGTCTATGCGTTACTGGGCCTTACCTTCATCCTCGTCTGGGCGGATGGCAGGCTGGACCGCGAAGCAATATGGCGGAGGTTGGATTCACGTGGCGAGGCCGTGCGCAATGCTCATTCGACATCGTTGCTCAGCGGCCTGGCGGGCGCCCTCGGCTGTGAAACTTGCGGCCTAGTCAGCGTTCCACGCGGCGGGCACTGGCACTGTCCTCGTTGCAACACGGTCCAGCACCACCGGAAGCAGAACGCAATCGCGCGAACGTGGGCGCTGGTGATCGCCTCCGCGATCCTTTATATACCCGCGAACTACTATCCGGTGCTGACCGTGGTGCAGCTCGGCGCCGGTGCGCCCTCCACAATCATCGGCGGCGTCCGCGAATTGGTGTCAGCCGGGGATTATCCGCTCGCCGCTTTGGTGTTCTTCGCGAGCGTCGCGGTGCCGATGCTGAAGCTCATCGGACTCTCGATCATGCTGATCGCAACGCAGACCGGACGCTCTGGTTGGCTGCGCGATCGAACTAGGCTCTATCATGTGGTCCGCTTCATCGGCCGCTGGTCGATGATCGACATCTTCATGGAGTCTTTGCTCGGTGCGTTGGTCAAATTCGGCTCGCTCGTCACAATCGAGCCGGGTGTCGGCGCCGTCGCATTTTGCGGCGTAGTCATTCTGACCATGTTCGCGGCGGAGACGTTCGACCCCCGACTCATGTGGGACTCAGCGACCTCTGCCTATCCTCTGCCTCATGGTTCTGCTGAGGCGTCTCGTTCTTAGCTTCTAGGAATGCATCCAACATACTCGGTTAGGCGGCAGCGGATCCGATGCGTGAACTCAATCGATAATGCTCCGATCCTTCTTCGCGTTGGCGCGAGATCCATTCCTTGCGGGTGGATTTGTTTTGTCCGAGCGGCTGCGCATAACCTGTAATAGAAGATCACTCAGCAGACTTGCATCTTAGGTAGAGTAGTCAGGGTAACCGATGTTTGCGTGGCTCTGCATCTCTAAAGTAGATGGCATGAACAGATTGTGAAATTTCGCTAATCTTGTTGTAAGGTGCGTAACCGGCGCGGTAAAAATAGTTGGAGTCATCGATAACCGACAATATATCGTGTGCTCGCGCCCGCGACCACGCAAGCTAAGAGGGTTATCCGTCAGGACCCTTGAGACTTCGCTTGGTCGATTCGCGATCTGTTTTTGGGATCATTCTCGAACCGATGCGCGATTTACGGCGTTTGGAGACTGTTATTCAATGATAGCTGCGGGCAATCCCAGATGCTCTGCACGGGTCTTCGGCGAGCCCCCCACCGTAGTCGGGGAGGTGTGCGCCAATTCCCCTTTCGTTGGGAGCGAGGGGCGATGAGTTGGGCGCTCCGGCTCACACGGACCGCGCTGGCCAATGTCAATCCAGAACCTGCCGGTTTGGGCAAGGGCGATTCGGGGCCAGCGCAGTGATCGGCACATCCTGGACTCATCGCCTGGCGCGGATTGCCGTTCGCCCGTTGGTTGGCACGGCGGTGACTCCGAATCACCTCACGACGTTGCGGTTGCTGACGGGGCTCTGTGCATGTGCTGCCCTGCTTCCGGGCAATACTTCCTGGAACTGGTGGGCAGGATGGCTTTGGCTTCTGTCCGCATTTCTTGACCGTGCCGACGGCGAACTTGCCCGAATCGGCGGTGCATGTTCGGATCGCGGTCACCGATACGACTACCTCGCGGACATGATCGTAAATATTGGATTTTTTGTTGCGCTTGGATTCGGCCTTCGACATTCCAGTCTGGGCGGCTACGCGATCGCACTCGGGTGCTGGACCGGTGCGGCACTCTTCATTTGCAACACATGTGTCGAGATTCTGGAAGGCCATGGCAGTGCGGGAGTTAAAACGTACCCCGGCGCCTTCGGGTTCGATTTGGACGATCTTCTTTACTTGTTGGCTCCGATCGTCTGGCTCGGCTGGTGCGTCCCACTTCTTGTTACAGCGTGCTGCGGCATGACCTTCATGATGCTTTTCACGGCGCTGCGCCTACGGCGGTTCGTCGCTCGGCGAGCCGCTAGCGAAGCTGCCGAATAGCGGTTCGTGCAATGGTACGGATTCCGGACGTGGCTTACACGGAACGTAGCGACCATCGCAATGGTACCCGCACCGAACAGGCAGCGATGCGGCTTCACCCGGACCAGCTCGAGGAATACCGCCAGACCGGCTGGCTGCTCGCACCGGGGATTCTCTCGACAATCGAACTTCAGTCGATTTCCCGCTGGCTGGACGAACTTCTCGCCTTGCCGGAGGAGCCTGGCAAGCACATGGTCTACTACGAGCCAAATTCGGCGGGTGAGGACAAGCGCGTTCTCCAACGCATCGAAAATTTTTGCCCCTATCATGCAGAATTCGACGGGTTCATACGAAGTGGCAGAATTCGTGACGCGGTTAGCCAGCTCCTGAACCAACCTTGCTGTCTGTTCAAGGAGAAAATAAACTTCAAGATGCCTGGAGGTGCTGGGTTTGAGCCGCACCAGGACCAACAGGCCGGGTGGTCGCGTTACGCCGACAAATTTCTCACGGCACTCGTTTCGATTGACCGTGCAACCATCGAGAATGGGTGCCTTGAGATAGCCGACAATGCACATTTCACGGGCTTGATCGGCGAAGAATGGCGACCGCTAAGTGCTGCGGAAATGAAAGGCTTCTCGCTTGTGCCCGTGCCGACAGAGCCAGGCGATGTCGTGTTTTTCGATAGTTACGTGCCGCACGCCTCGAAGCAAAATTCGACCGACAGTCCGCGCCGAATACTGTATCTCACATACAATGCGGTTCTCGACGGCGACCATCGCGCACGTTATTTCGCCGACAAGCGGAGGAGCTTCCCGCCCGACGTGGAGCGGCTTCCTGGCGTTGACTACAGGTTCCGAGTGTAACTCATTTCGTTTAGAGTCGTGACTTAGGCCAATCGGAACCTGCCTGATTCCAAAATATTTGCCCGCGATTCCGCAGTGACGCTTGCGTGATTGCGGGATTGGCCACCGTTCTTGATGCCGTGAGGTGGAGTCGACTTCGTCCCGCTTCGCGCGTAACGTGGTTGAGGGGAGCGGCCATCAGGGACGGCTGAATGAAGGGGAACAAGCCCAAGCCTGAACTCGATGAGGACCTGGCTCAGGTGATGACTGGGCATGGTCCGTGTACTTATCTGCTGGTGGCCTTGATCGGTCTGATTCTGCTCTTTCCCTACGCCCACCGCGATGCCCTCGGCCGAATCATGTTGTCCACCTTGTACTCGCTAGTGCTCATTGGCGGGGCATACGCCGTTGGGCGGAACGGGCGAATGCTGATGACGGGATTTGGGTTGGCGATTGTTGCCATTGCCCTGCAGTGGATCGCGATTTTGTTTGTTAACGGCTTGGTTGACCGGCTTGCGGCCGCTGTCTATGTCGTCTTCCTCGTGCTTACGATCGGCGAAGTGCTCCGATACATACTGCGGAGAGGCCCTGTTACCGCCGACAAGCTGCACGGCGCCCTCGCGGGCTATATCATGATCGCCATCCTTTGGGCCTTTATTTATTCCCTGATCGAGAGTTTCACACCGAATTCATTCAACTTTGCGCAGGCCGATGCGACCGATCCGCACGGATTCTTTCGCCTGCTCTATTTCAGCTTCACGACACTTACGACCGTTGGCTATGGCGACATCACGCCCGTCACCGACCAGGCGCGCTCGTTTGTAATGATCGAGGAGTTCGTAGGTGTGTTCTTCGTGGGTATCCTCATTGCACGCCTTGCGGGGATCTATCCCCCCGAGCACAATTGATCGCCGCCGAGGCCGGCGCACACTTAGATCGCACCTAACGATGATGTTCGTCCTCGCAGTCGGCGTGGTCGATTTGGATCGTCGAATGCAGGATGCCGAAACGATCCTTCAGCCGACTGTTGACGGCCGGGACAATTGTCTCGGGGTTCGCACCCGGCGCGCATCGCACATGAAGTGTCACAAGCCACTGCTCCTGCGCAAGCGACCAGGCGTGTATGTGATGAACTTCCTCGACGGCGGGCACGCTTCCGATCAGATCGTTCCGCACCGCCTCGGCGTCAAAGCCCGTCGGTGTGCCCTCAAGCAGAATATGCGAGGACGACTTTACGATCTGTGCGGCACTCCTCAAGATCAGGAGTGCGACGAGGATTGAAAGTATCGGGTCGATCGGCGACCAACCGGTCAACAGAATTGCAACTGCGGCAACAATCGCTATCGCGAATCCCAACACATCGCCGAGAATGTGAAGCCACGCGCTGCGCATGTTCAGGTTTTCCCGGTTGCCGCCACTCAGGATCGCGAATGCAACGACATTGGCCAACAAACCCGCGACGGCGACCAAGAGCATCGGCCCACCAAGCACCGAGATTGGCGCCAGTAAGCGGCGAATTGCCTCGAATATCACCCAACCGCCAATGACGAACAGGCTGCATCCGTTCGTATAGGCGACAAGTACCTCAAGGCGGCGATAGCCGTAGGATCGGAGTGTGTCGGCCGGCCGCCTCCCGATCCGGAGTGCAGCCCAACTCATGCCAAGTGCGGCTGCGTCCGAAATCATGTGGCCGGCATCCGCAAGAAGTGCGAGAGAGCCCGAAATGATGCCGCCGGCGACTTCCGCGAGCATCACGCAGAATATGATGCAGAATGCCCAACCGACCCGCGATTCATCCGAGCGGAGACCGTGTGCGCTACCGAGAGAGTGGTCATGACCGTGACCCGAACCGCGGCCGTGGCCATGAGAATCGACAGCCATATGAACGTGGTCGGCGGGACCGTGACCCGAACCGCGGCCGTGGCCATGAGAATCGACAGCCATATGAACGTGGTCGGCGGGGTCGGCCGCGTTAGGGTGATTGTGACGGTGCAACTTCACTGCAAGGGACTCCACTGGGCGGACTCGGACACGCAATAGGCATCGCTATTCCGCGCGTTAGTCCAATATTTGAAAGTCCAAGCGGATACTATTACGTCCCCTGAGCGTTCTGTCCGAGATCGGCGATGGCAATGCGAGCTTCATTTCAAAGCAGCGATTTGCGGCACAAAGTTACTGGGGCACAATCGACCGCCCCCGCCCGGGTGCCCTCGACAAAACATTCGGCGGCTGGGTGTTTATTTCCGGGACTGTGAGGCGAGCAAATGATCGTGCCCGAGGCCAAGTTGACGTTTGCGGCCGTCGCTGGGACAGCCGCATATCTTGGGTTGGCCATTTGGGGCATGGGCGGAGTATCCGCCTTTTTCTCCCATCCGGCACTCATCGGCGTTGCCAGTGCGACGGTCGTCATGTCCGCGTTGGGGCTCTTCAGCCGTGGAAATTTGAGCCCGGGTGTTCGCGAGGATCGGGGAAATAGGTGGATTTTCATCCCTCTTGCATTGATCGGTATGCTCGCAGCTTTTCTGCCGGCCTACACGGACCGAAAGGATTTCTGGGTGCTCGACGGCGACATGGTCCGCTGGCTGGGATTTGCCCTGTTCGTCGCCGGCGGCGCGCTCCGCATGTGGCCGGTATTCGTACTGGGCCACAGATTCAGCGGGCTTGTTGCAATTCAGCACGGGCACGTCCTTGTCACGAAGGGGATTTACAGTGTCGTCCGACATCCGAGCTATCTCGGTCTTCTTGTGAATTCGCTGGGCTGGGCGCTGGCATTTCGTTCGGCGGTCGGCATGATGCTTGTAATTGTCACTCTGCCATTGATCTTGGCGCGCATCAAAGCCGAGGAGATGTTGCTACGGACGACTTTCGGAAGCGAATATGATGACTATTGCGCGCGGACATCGCGGCTCATTCCCGGACTCTACTAGCGCGCGGCTTGGCGTCGGAACGGCATCATATTCTTCGCGTCGCTTGTCGTAGGGCCACCATAATCCGCGTCCGACGCCACCTTGAACGGAACCAGTGTTGTGCGCTAATGAAAGGGATGCCCGATCAACATGCCGAGAGGCGATATCGCTCGAACTTGCAGGGCGAAGTTGATAGTGCGGTCCTCTATCGAGCGCTTGCGGAAACAGAGTCCGACTTGCGTCTCAAAGAGGTCTACAATAGGCTTGCAGCCGTCGAAGAGGCCCATGCGGAATTCTGGAGAAAACAACTAGACCGAATCGGCGCTCGCGCCGCACGGCTGGCGCCAGGCTGGCGATCGCGGGCGCTCGCTTGGCTCGCACGCCGCTTTGGAGCCCAATTCGTGTTGCCGACGATCAGCACGCTGGAGCGGCGCGACGTCGATCAATACGATCCTCAGCCCGAGGCTGTGGCTGGTGGCTTGCCCGCGGCCGAACGTTCCCATGCACGCATTGTCCAGGCAATCGAAGAGAAGATTCCAGGCGGTCTTACGGGAAGTGAACTGGCGCGGCTCGAAGGACGTCACCGTGGTACCGGGGGCAATGCGCTACGCGCTGCGGTGTTGGGTGCGAACGACGGACTCGTTTCGAATCTCAGCCTTGTCATGGGTGTCGCGGGAGCCGCAGCTGCGGAGACGACAATCCTCTTGACCGGCCTCGCCGGGCTCGTGGCCGGGGCGTGTTCGATGGCGATGGGCGAGTGGCTTTCGGTAAACTCCTCGCGGGAGCTCTATCGACGCCAGATCGACATCGAAGCTGCTGAGCTCAAGCAAGCGCCCGAGGAGGAGATTGAGGAAATCACCCTTATTTATGAAGCAAAGGGTCTCGCACGGCCCCAGGCCGCAGCGCTTGCGCAGCAGATGATGGCGAACAAGGATACCGCCCTCGACACGCTCGTCCGCGAGGAACTCGGGATCGATCCGGACGAGCTTGGCGGCTCCGCCTGGGCGGCCGCCGCGTCGTCTTTCCTCCTCTTCTCGATCGGTGCCATATTCCCGGTGGCGCCGTTTTTCCTGTTGGCCGGCAAGTTGGCCGTGTTGGCGAGTCTCGTCGCAAGTGGGATTGCGTTGGCCGCAATTGGGGCCGGCACGTCGCTATTCACCGGGCGCGGCGTGATTTTCTCGGCGTCGCGCCAGCTCCTCGTCGGTTATGCGGCGGCGGGCGTTACCTACGCAATCGGAGCGCTCGCTGGAGTCGCCCTTGGCGGGTAACCCACACGGGATTTTGTTAGGGAAGGGAAGGGAAGGGGGACAATGAGAGACCCAGGCCCGCGCCCTCAAACACTCGTCGGGACAACTTGCGCGTCCTAGCGCGGTGGATTTGAAGTTCCTGTCATTTTGGTGGCATCCGCGTATAGGAACTTCAAATCCGAATACCGTACTAGATGCAAGATATTACTAGTGTGGCTTTGAAGCCCAAATTCGCTCACGGTCCCGAATCCAGCTGTGGCGAATTTCGAGTTCGCCACGCTAGTGACCGAAGCGGCGATGACGCTCTTGGTACGACCGGATTGCGCGGAGGAGGTCGATCTTGCGAAAAGCCGGCCAAAGCACATCGGTGAAATAGAACTCGGCATGAGCGCTTTGCCAAAGCAGGAAGCCCGACAGACGAATTTCTCCGCTCGTGCGTATGATGAGATCGGGATCGGGTAGCCCGGCGGTATAAAGATGATTGCCGATCGCCTCTGGCGTAATGGCCGAAATCGCATTCGACAGGGGAACTCCCTTGGCATTCATGCCGCGCAAAGCCTGCTGAACGGCGTCAACTATTTCCTGACGGCCGCCATATGCGACGGCAATATTGAGTTCCAGTCCTTCGTAACCGGCAGTCGCACTTTCTGCCGACATGATGGCCGCAAGCACGGACTCCGGGAGCAATGAGAGTCGCCCGATTGCGCGTACGCGCACCCTCCGATGATGGATGGCCGGGTCGTGCGCGAGGGCTGCGAGCTTGGCTTCGATTGCAGCAAGAATGCCAGTAACTTCCGCCGAAGGGCGACGAAAATTGTCCGTGGAGAAAACCCATAGCGTCACAGTTGGAATCTCGAGATCGGCGCACCATTCGAGAATCTCATCGAGCTTGTCGGCTCCGAGCCGGTACACCTCCCGCGGCTCCTCGATCCCTTGCGCCCGCGCGTGCCGTCGGTTGCCGTCGAGGATGATGCCGACATGGCGCGGCATGGGTCCCCGTCCAATCTCGGCGAGCAGGCGTCGCTCATAGAGGAAGTAAATGCTTCTAAGGATCGGCGACATCGACGTATATGGCCAATTCAGCTGATGGCGAACGTGTCGGTTTGCACGGCGACTACGGTATCGCTCCATATACTAGAGCGCAACGCGATGGTGGCAATCATATTTTGGCCCATTAGCGTGACAAGCATTTTCCTGATTCAGCCTGTAACGATGCCTCGAAATGGCCCGCCGTGATAGCGATGAAATTGTGACCGCATCGCTCCGCCCGGCAGGGCCTATAAAGTTCTGACCTTTGTCGGCAACGCCGAACCTTCTCGGTTCGGCTGCGAAGGCGGGTAGCGCAAATCTCGCGCGCGCCGTCACTCCGTCGCCACAGGATTCAGCAAAATTGCGCTCGGCGTGGATACCGCGGGTGAGCTTATCCGGAAGAATCCACAAACGGGGAGTCGATTAAATCTATGGTTCGTGAGTCGAACATCAGTTCCGGCACGCTTGGTTAGGGCAAGCGGCCCTGAAGGCGCAGCCACTCAAGCCAATAAATCGTGTGAACGCTTCCCAACGGTTGCAGCCAGTGAATTCTCGGTCACCGATTTGCGCGTTGGCGAGTCGACGTCGCTCGGTACGAATCTGCTCAGCGATGTTGAGAGAAGTTTCGTGACTATCGCCATCGCGATTGTTATGCCGGTGAATGTCAATGCGAGCCGAAAAAGAGCGCCGCGATCGATTTCGCCGCCTTGAGTTATGAGAACCTCACCGGCACTTCCGAGATACACGCAAGTCACCAGAAACGGAAATGTGGCGAGCGTCGTCAACAAATAGGTACCCAGCTTGAGTGGGGTTAAACTCAGGCCATAGCTCGTGATCCCGAATGGCGCTATTGGCGCCGATCGGATCAAGAGAGCGTAGCGCCATCCATGTTTCGATAGACGAGCCTCCAGTCGGTCGAGATCAAAAACCCTTGACGCAATTCGGCGAACCGAGGTCCGGAAGAAATATCGAGCGAAGACGAAAGCAATAAGCGCTGCAATCAGAAGTGACACCGCGCTAATCGCAAAACCCTTAACGAAGCCAAATAGCACACCCGCCGCGACCCCAAAAATCGACCCGGGAAAGACGCTCGTCAAAAATGCGAGTACCAATAGCGACGAGAAAGACAGATAGACGAAAGGATCGTTATCTGCCCGCAACTTGAATAGCCCTTCATAGAGTCCCTGAAGCTCGAATGAATAAACGGAGAGCGCAACTCCGGCGATCGAGAGGACAGCGAATCCAAAAATGGCACGCCACCGCTCCCGGCTCAATTTCCGAAGACTATTGGTTTCTTCTCCTAGCACTTGCGTTCTACCCCTTGGTCGAATTGATAAGTGCGGCGTCGTGCTAGCCCGTCAAATACGGTCCCACGATCGAGCCCTATACAAGCAAGTCGAAACTCCAGAGCGGTTCTCAGTACGCCAAATCCATAAATCACGCTTCGACGAAAATCGATCGATGACGCTTCCGGAAAGTAGCTCGTTGGGCACGATATCTCGCCGATACGAAAGCCACGATAAATTGCCTGGGAGAGCATCTCGTTATCGAAGACAAAATCGTCCGAATTGCGGTCGAGCGGCAGATCCTCAAGGACTGTTCGGGTAAAGCCGCGATACCCCGTGTGGTACTCGGACAATTTGTGGCTCATAAGCGCGTTTTGCATCAGTGTCAGAATTCGGTTTGCGACATATTTATAAAAAGGCATGCCACCGGCCAGTGCCCCAACCCCCAAGATTCGCGATCCCAAGACGACGTCAAAAAATCCCGACGCAAGTAACTCCGCCATGGGTGGTAACAACTTGGGAGTGTATTGGTAATCCGGATGTAGCATTATTACGATTTCTGCCCCTCTACTCAGGGCGAGACGGTAGCAGGTCTTTTGATTCCCTCCGTAGCCCTTATTTTTGTCATGCACGTAGGTGAAAATGCCCAGCTTCTCGGCGACCTCGACTGTGTTATCGGTGCTCGCGTCATCGACGAGGATTAGGTCGTCGACAATCTCGGATCGTATCTCTCTAAGCGTTCTTTCGAGAGTCCGGCTCGCGTTGTACGCGGGCAACACCACACAAATTTTCTTCCTGTCTATCAAGCCTGCGCCTCGGATTCGGAGTACCCGCACATTAAGACAGTCAATGGAACAGTGCTCAAATGGCTGAGCCAAATAGCGTAGTCTACCTGCCCTACGTTAACAACAATCGCGGCCGCGCTATTGAATCACGGGAGGCCAACCCGTCGTCGGTTGGTAATCATTTCGTTGGCCCAAGCGACGACATTGACATCAGGAATTTATGGTAATGCGGTAGGCCTAGCGGAAGACGTTTCATCGCGCCGTCGAAACGACGTCGTTGACCGAAACTCAGAGGAGAAGGCAAAGCGGTCAGAGTTCAAGAGTGGGTTACCATCGCTCAATGATTTGACCGGGTCTTGCATTTGTTCTTGCCAGAGCGAAAGATGAGTACGGCATGGTGCAATCGATAATGCCGAACTTTCCCTCAGTTGTGCGGTACTTGCCGTGGCTGCTGCTGCTCGGTTACTTCGTCCTCGGCTCAGTCACCCTAACGAGCGGTCACGGCTGGGGTGACGACTGGGCCCAATACATTTTGCATGCGCGGAACATTCTTAACGGACGGCCGTACGGCGATACTGGCTACCTCTTTAATCCTGATAATCCATCAATTGGTCCTCCAAACTATCCGCCGGGACTCCCGTTTGTGCTTGCCCCAGCCATTGCCGTATTTGGTGTCAATATCGTCGCATTAAAAATAGTGTGCTTCGTTTGCGTCGTAGCGGCATTTCCGCTTATTTTCAATGTGCTACGTGCATCGCTTGGCGGCGCCGTCGCACTTTTCTCCGTCGGTTTGTTTGCATTGAACTGCGACGTATGGACATTGCGAGACTATATCAGTTCGGAGGCGCCCTACATTCTGTTCAGCTCGCTGACGCTTTGGTGGGCGGCAGATGGTGCTTCCCGTCCAAGAGGCTTCTGGCCCTCCCTTCGGGCCGGGACGTTGCTTGGACTTTTTGTTTTTTTGAGCGTTGCCTGCCGTTCGATCGGCATATCGTTGTTGATCGCATTACTTGTTCATGGATGGTCGCAGCGGAGACCTCTCAGTTGGCTCCTAAGCCTGATCGCGTCGTTTTCTCTGCTGATATGGCTTCAGACGCTGCTACTTGTCGCTCCTACTGCGTATGAACACGAGCTAAAGACACCGACGATCGAGTTGGTGCTTCAGAATTTGAACGGATATCGTGTTGCACTGGGTTGGCTTTTCCCATTGCCATTCAAGCTATCTCAGTTTGCGGCCGTACCCATTGTCGGTCTGGCTGCGATCGGCGTCGCGAATATCTGTGCGCGCCGCGACGCGACGACTCAACAGATTTGGAGTGTGCGAGGATTCGCGGCGCGCGTGCCGCTATTTCTTTGGTATCTTTTAGCATATCTCAGTGCGCTGACACTGGCCGCCATTGAGCCCGGTCAGAGATACTTGCTACCCGTCTTGCCGTTCATTATTGCGCTTGCAACCACGGGCGTGTTTACGCTTGCTCGCCATCTGCCCAATCCGCAACGTTATGTGCCGCCTGCCATGGCTGCCATCGTTATATATTATGTGGCGCAATACGCTGCATTGGCACGGCCGCAGCCGGACGAATCTGCCGTTTGTGATGCGTGCCAGCAGATGTATGCATTCGTGCGCACACGCACTCCACCGGATGCGGTGATCGCATTCGCAAAGCCTCGTGTTATGGCGCTTATGGCCGGCCGCACATCGTGGATGTGGTCAACCAAATATTCGCCCGAGGAGTTTCGCAGAAGGCTTCGGGATGTTGGGGTAAGTGTGCTGGTCATCGCGGCGCCAGGAACCGCACTTGCTGAACGATATTACCCGGCATCACTGGATTTCACGGCACTCACACACGATTCGAGCAGCAAGGTTCTGTTCCAGAATGGAATGTTTACAGCGATACGGGTCGCGGCAGGTGGTGAAAAACAGTGATTCCGGTTGCCGAGGCCCGGCGGGAGTAACTCGGCTGGGAGGGTGGTCCAGCACGCGTCGTTGGGAATTTGGGCTATGTACCCACCATTAAATTGGTCAATGCACGATTCTAGCTCTCGCTTTGCCGGCTACCTATCCTGAAGCGAGCCAATCAAGCCCATATCGAAAGCCGTGGTGGCTGGGTCGGGGAATCGCGATACGAGAGTGCTGAGGCATCCTGTCCCATTTGAACTGCCGCGTGCTCCGTTGGACTTTTGGCAACTACTCGTTTGACGATGCGCCATATTTTCGGCGGCAGAAAAGCGCGACCCAAACTCTTAGAAGTTTGGGCAATAGCCCGGCAAGCCAAGAAGATTCCGCCCCGGCTAAG
>Ga0187765_10000300_pt1 | contig 17861 bp, 15 predicted proteins | sample 0216_QUI02_MP05__3_FD_133018 | JGI IMG/M metagenome (GOLD analysis project Ga0187765, IMG submission 133018) | Tropical peat soil microbial communities from peatlands in Department of Meta, Colombia - 0216_QUI02_MP05_10_MG | ecosystem: Environmental > Terrestrial > Soil > Wetlands > Peat ...
CCCATGAACTGGGCAAGGTCGCGATCAAGGCGGCACTGGAACGGGCAGGGGTCGAAGGGGCCAAGGTCTCCGAGGTCATCATGGGACAGATCCTGACCGCTGGTCAGGGCCAGAACCCGGCACGGCAGGCCTCGATCGCCGCCGGCATCCCGGTCGAGAGCCCGGCCTGGGGCGTGAACCAGCTCTGCGGCTCGGGTCTGCGCGCGGTCGCGCTCGGCTACCAGGCGATCCTCAACGGCGACAGCGATATCGTGGTTGCCGGCGGACAGGAATCCATGAGCATGGCGCCGCACTGTGCGCATCTCCGCAATGGCGTGAAGATGGGCGCGTTCGAGATGATCGACACCATGATCAAGGACGGACTGTGGGATGCCTTCAACGGCTATCACATGGGCAACACGGCGGAGAATGTCGCCAAGCAATGGCAGATCACGCGCACGCAGCAGGACGAGTTCGCGGTCAAATCGCAGAACAAGGCGGAGGCAGCGCAGAAGGCCGGCAGGTTCAAGGACGAGATCGCGCCGGTGACGATCAAGGGACGCAAGGGCGACACCGTGGTCGATACCGACGAATATCCGAAAGCCGGCGTGACGCTGGATTCGATCTCGAAGCTGCGGCCCGCCTTCGACAAGGAAGGCACGGTCACGGCGGCGAATGCGTCCGGCATCAACGACGGTGCCGCCGCCGTGGTGCTGATGAAAGCGAGCGAAGCCGCGAAGCTCGGCAAGAAGCCGCTCGCGCGCATCGTGTCGTGGGTGCATGCCGGCGTCGATCCGGCGATCATGGGGACCGGACCGATCCCGGCGTCGCGCGCGGCGCTGAAAAAGGCGGGATGGAAGATCGAGGATCTCGATCTGGTCGAGGCGAACGAAGCCTTTGCGGCGCAGGCCTGCGCGGTGAACAAGGACCTCGGCTGGGACACCAACAAGGTCAACGTCAACGGCGGCGCTATCGCGCTCGGCCATCCGATCGGAGCCTCGGGGGCGCGGGTGCTGACGACGCTGCTGTTTGAGATGCAGAAGCGCAACGCGAAAAAAGGCCTTGCCACGCTCTGTATCGGCGGCGGAATGGGAATTGCCATGTGCGTGGAGCGCTGACGCGACGCACAGAGCTGAAATAAAAAATCTGGGGAGGGAGTAAGCGTATGTCACGTGTGGCGGTGGTGACTGGAGGTACGCGCGGCATCGGCGCGGCCATTGCAAAAGCGCTGAAGACATCCGGCTGCAACGTGGCCGCCGTCTATCACGGTAACGACGAGGCGGCGGCCAAATTCAAGGCGGAAACCGGCATTGCGGTCTACAAATGGGATGTCTCGTCGTTCGAAGCCTGCGACGCCGGACTGAAGAAGGTCGCGGCCGAGCTCGGTCCGGTCGAGGTGCTGGTCAACAATGCCGGGATCACGCGCGATGCCATGTTCCACCGCATGAAGCCGGAGCAGTGGAGCGCGGTGATCAACACGAATTTGAATTCGCTGTTCAACATGTGCCGGCCGGCGATCGAAGGCATGCGCGAGCGCAAGTTCGGCCGCATCATCAACATCTCGTCGATCAACGGCCAGAAGGGCCAGATGGGGCAATCGAACTATTCGGCCGCCAAGGCGGGCGAGATCGGTTTCACCAAGGCGCTGGCGCAGGAGAACGCGCGAGTCGGGATAACGGTCAACGCAATCTGTCCGGGGTACATTAATACCGAAATGGTGCAGGCCGTTCCGAAGGACGTGCTGGAGAAATCGATTTTGCCGCTGATACCGGTCGGCAGGCTGGGCGAGCCCGAGGAAATCGCTCGCTGCGTGGTGTTCCTTGCCTCCGACGACGCAGGTTTCATCACCGGTTCGACGCTGTCGGCCAATGGCGGGCAATATCTCGCCTAAGGGCTGCTTTGCCCACCCAAAAGCCATACCCACGGGGAGATTCCGGGTATCGGGGCGATCATTTTGCGCGTCCGGCCTATCCCGAGGTGTTTATAAAAAATAAAGCCGCATGGTGGTAAGCCGCTTCGTGCGGCGCCGCTGATTGGCGCATCGCAACAGTGCAATTGGCCGTGCTTTCCAATCGTCCGTCTCCGCAGCAGGCGTCCATGACATTGCCGAACGCATTGATCGACGAACTTGAATCCGCGGTGCGGGGCAGTTCGTCCGAGAAACGCAATTCCACATTGCAGCGGGTCACCGATCTGTTTCTCAACGGCGCGGAGAATTTCAATCACGAGCAGATCGACCTGTTCGACGATGTGCTGATGCATCTGATCAAGCGCGTCGAGGCCAAGGTGCTTGCCGAGCTCAGCGCGAAGCTTGCACCGTCCCCCAACGCGCCGACCGGCGTGATCCGGCATCTCGCGCGACATGACGACATTCTGGTGGCGGGTCCGGTGCTGACGCAATCGGAGCGGCTGGCGCCGGCGGACTTGATCGAAATCGCCAGGACCAAAGGGCAGGCGCATCTGCTGGCGATCGCGGATCGTTCGCTCTTGGATGAAACCATCACCGACGTCATGCTGGAGCGCGGCAGCAAGGAAGTGTTTCACAAGCTTGCGCAAAACCACGGCGCGTTCTTCTCCAAATCCGGTTTTACGACGCTGGTGAATTACGCAAAAAGCGACGAAATCCTGGCGGAGAAAGTCGGCCAGCGCATCGATGTGCCGCCGAAACTGCTGCAGGATCTGGTGCTGAAGGCGACCGATTCCGTGCGGTCGCGATTGCTCGCGACCGCGCCGGCAGAGGTGCATGCGGAAATCAAGCGGACGCTGGCTTCGATTTCGAGCGAGGTGATCCAGGAAGTCGAGATTGAAACGCGGGATTTCAAGCGCGCGCGCGATCTCGTGCTGGCGCTGCACAAAAAAAATCAGCTCAATGAAGCCATGCTGAGCGAGTTTGCCAAGAACAACAAGTACGAGGAAATGGTCGCGGCGTTCGCGCTGTTATGTTCCGCGCGCTTTGAATTGGTCGAACGCCTGATGCGCACCAGCCATTACGGCGGATTGCTCGTCGCAGGGAAGGCCGCCGACCTGAAATGGCCGACCATGAACATCATATTGACCCACCGGCTTCCGCAGCATCCGATTTCCAACCACGAGCTGGAGCAGGCGAAGACCGACTTCGCCAAACTGACGCGGCCGACGTCGCAAAGGCTGCTGGGATTTTGGCAAGCCAGGCCGGCCTCCGCGCCGACCTGAGGTCCGTCACTTCGCCGGGGTCCAATCCTTCGGCGCCAATTCAAATCCTTTGAATTCAAAGCCGGGCGCGACCGTGCAGCCGCAGAGCGTCCAATCGCCTTTGGTTTCCGCCGTTTGCCAGGCGTCGGCCGGCACGATCGCTTGCGGCCTTTCGCCCATGGCGATGCCGGGTCCGAGCAGGATCGTGCCGGTTTGGTCTCCATCCGCGATCGACAGGACGAGCGTCGCGCCGGCGTACCAGTGCCAGACCTCGGCTGCATCGATGCGGTGCCAGTGCGAGCGCTCGCCGCGCGCGAGCAGGAAATAGATGGCGGTGGAGGCCGCGCGATTGTCCGCGAGCGTGCGGGGATCGCGGAACGTTTCGCGGAAATGGCCGCCCTCGGGATGCGGCTTGAGCGCCAGATGGCGGATCACGTCGGCGGCGGATAACAATGCTCGGCTCCGTTGAAGTCGGTGACGCGGTAGCGCTGCGGCGCTTCCGACACCAGATAGTTCGGGCCGATCGGCGATTTGCCGTAGCCGCCGGGGATGTCGAGCACATAGGTGGGCTGGCACAGGCCGGAATGGCGGCCGCGCAGCCGGCGCATCAGTTCCTGGCCGCGTTCGATCGTGGTGGCGAAATGCGATGTGCCGGGCGCGAGATCGGCGTGGTGCAGATAGTACGGCTTGATGCGGCAGGCCACGAAGGCGCGCATCAATTCGGCGAGCGTCTCTGCATCATCGTTGATGCCGCGCAACAGCACGGACTGGCTCAACATCGGGATTCCAGCATCGACCAGGCGCGCGCAGGCGGCGCGGGCGGCGGGTTTAAGCTCGCGCGGATGGTTGGCGTGCAGCACCACATAAGTCGCCTTGCCGCGGGCCTTGAGCGTGCGCACGAGGGCCGGCGTGATGCGGGCGGGATCGGCAACCGGCATGCGGGTGTGGATGCGGATTACTGCGACGTGGGAGATCGCCGCAAGCCGTGCGACGACCTGCTTGAGCCGGCGCGGCGACAGCACAAGCGGATCGCCGCCGGTCAGCACCACTTCCCAAATCTCGGGATGGCCGGCGATGTAGGCCAGCGCCTCATCGAGCGCTTCGGATTTGAGCGCGGGCGCGCGCGGCCCGATCATCTCGCGGCGGAAGCAGAAGCGGCAATAGACCGCGCAGAGATGGGTGAGCTTGAGCAGCACGCGATCGGGATAGCGATGGACGATGCCGTCGACCGGCGAATGCGAACGGTCGCCGATCGGGTCGGCCGATTCGCCGGGACGCGATTCAAGTTCGGCCGGATCGGGGACAAACTGGCGCGCGATCGGATCGTCGGGATCGTTCGGATCGATCAACCCAGCCATCGCGGGCGTGATGGCGATGGCATAACGGGCCGCGACGTCTGCGAGCGCGGCGCGCCGGTCGTCCCGGATCAGGCGCGACCGCTTGAGACCGGACAGGTTGCGCAAGGATTTTGATGTGGCGTTCATGGGCAGGACTCTGCATTGGTACGCGTCAATATCTGCGATGATACCTGACGCGAGCGCGGCGCGCGGTCAAGCTGCCGGTCAGCCGTAGTGCGATGGTTCAGTTCGAGAAGCCGATGGCCTTGACCATCTTGCCCCACTGCTCGACATCTCTTTTGAAATAGGCGTCAGCCTCGGCGACGTTCTGCACCAGAGGATCGAAGCCGGCTTTTTTCAGCTTCTCCAGCGAGTCGGGCTCCTTCATCACCGCGTTGATTTCCGCATTGAGCTTGGTGACGATCGCGTCGGGCGTCTTGCCCGGAGCAAAGAAGCCGACCCACGAGCCGGAATACACGTTGGGATAACCCATCTCGCCGTAGGTCGGCACGTCCGGGATCGCCGCGTTGCGCTTCTCTGCGGCGACGCCGATGCCGCGCAGCGCACCGCTCAATATGTGCGGCGTGACCGGCGGCAGCGTAAGCACGACGGCATCGACGTGATTGCCGAGCACGTCGGCAATCGCAGGCGCGCCACCCTGGTAGGGCACCTGCACGTATTTCACCTTGGCGACTTCACGGAAGAAATATTCGGCGCCGACGTAGGGGCCGGTGCCGACGCCGGCACTGCCGTAGGTGAAGCTCTTCGTCTTGGCGTTGGCGATGAATTCTTTGAGGTTCTTGGCGGGGTTGCTCGGGTGAACGGCGATCACGTCGGGACTGAAGGCGACGATGGCGACGGGACGCAGGTCGCTCATCTCGAAGCCCTTGTTCTTGGAGGCGGTCGCATTGACCGCGAGCGCGGACGTGGTGGTCAGAAGCGTGTAGCCGTTGGGCTCGGCCGTGGCGACGGCCTTGGCGCCGAGATTGCCGCCGGCACCGCCGCGATTTTCCACCACCACGTTATGCTTGAGACGATCGGAAAGCATGGTGGCGACCAGACGACCGACGATGTCGGCCAAACCGCCGGCCGGGAAGGCGACGACGATGGTGATGTTTTGCGACGGGTAGGTCTGCGCAAGCGCGGGTTGCGCAAAGCCGGCAACGATCAGAGCAGCGGCGAACGCATGGCGTGACGCACTGAAGACGAACATGGCGGGTCCTTTCGTTGGTGTCGGCTCAGCCCGGAAGCCTAGTGCGTGGCGCGCGGCATGGTCAATGCGGCGCGATGCTCACGGTTCGGGATCGGCCACCGGTGCCCACAACACCTGCTCGATGCGCGTGGCGCCGGTCGCGAGCATCACCAGCCGGTCGAAGCCGAGCGCGACGCCCGAGGCCTGCGGCATTTTCTCAAGGGCCGCGATGAAATCCGGGTCGATCGGGTAGCGCGTGCCGTAGCGGCGTTCCTTCTCGGCCATGGCGGCCTCGAAGCGGCGGCGCTGCTCGGCCGCGTCGACGAGTTCGCCGTAGCCGTTGGCGAGCTCGACTCCGCAAGCGTAAAGCTCGAAACGCTGCGCCACGCGCGGGTCGATCGCAGGTCGCGCCAGCGCCGCTTCGGGCAGCGGATATTCGTAAAGCAGCGTCGGCGCGCCGACGCCAAGCTGGGGCTCGATCTTCTCCACCAACATACGGCTGAAAATATCCGACCAGGTATCGTCGTCGGCAAGGCGGACGCCTTGCGCGCGCGCCGCGGCAATCATTGTTTCGAGGTTCGGCGCTCCCGCCGTCAGCATCGCCATGAGGTCGATATGAGCGAAGCGCGAGAACGCCCCGGCCACCGTCAGGCGCTCGGGGGCCGCAAACGGATCGGCGGCGCGGTCCCGCCAGCGCAAGGTCGAATGGCCGGATGCCTTCGCGGCCTCGGCCAGGAGAGACGCGCAATCCGCCATCAGCGTCTCGTAGGGTTCGTTCGCCCGGTACCATTCGAGCAGGGTGAATTCCGGATGATGGAGCGCACCGCGTTCGCGATTTCGAAATGATCGCGCGAAGGTGAAAATCCGCGCCTCGCCCGCAGCCAGCAACTTCTTGCAGGCGAATTCCGGCGAGGTGTGCAGATAGAGCGGGTGGCGCTTGCCGTCGGGGGCCTCGATTTCGGTGGCAAAGGCATGCAGGTGGGTCTCGTTGCCCGGGGAAATCTGGAGCGCCGGCGTTTCGACCTCCAGGAAGCCCCGCATCCGGAACCATTCGCGGAACGACGCCATGATTCGGTCGCGCGCCAGCAGAAACGGCCGCCGGTCGGCATAGCTATCGGGGTTCCACCAGGGGGAAACAGAGGTCACGTCGTCCTCATCAGGGAATGCGGAAAGTGCTGGCGCAAGCGCACAAGATCGCTATGTTGCGGGCACAAATCCGGCGCAAGCACCCGATCAAGAGGAATCGCATCTGTGAAAGTCATCGCCAGCACGCTCCGCAAGGGCAACATCGTCGATATCGACGGCAAACTCTACGTCGTCGTTTTCGCGGAAAATATCCACCCCGGAAAGGGGACCCCGGTCACCCAACTCGATATGCGCCGCATCAGCGACGGCGTGAAGGTGTCGCAACGCTACAAGACCACCGAACAGGTGGAACGCGCCCATGTCGAGGACCGCGAGCATCAGTTCCTGTACAGCGACAACGACGGCTTTCATTTCATGAACATGGAAACCTACGACCAGGTGACCGTGCCGACCGACGTGATCGGCGATCAGGCGGCATATTTGCAGCCGGAAATGAAGGTGAACTTGAGTCTGCACGAGGGCACCGTGGTGGCGGTGGAGCTGCCGCAGCGCGCCGTGCTTGAAGTGGTGGAGACCGAGCCAGTGACAAAGGGCCAGACCGCTTCGTCGTCGTTCAAGCCGGCGAAGTTGTCGAACGGCGTGCGCACGATGGTGCCGCCGCATATCACGCCCGGCACGCGGATCGTGGTCATGACGGCGGACGGCTCCTACGTCGAGCGGGCGAAAGACTGATGAATTCGGCGGGCGCGCCCGAGGCGGTGTTGAAGACCGGCAACGGCGTCGTCGATCGTTTCATCGCGCAGGATTATGAAAACGTGCTCGGCATGTCGTCGCGATTTGCCGCGGCGATCTGCGGCTACGTCATGCACCGGCAGACCGAGCTCGGGATCAGCGGGCAGCTGCTCGAGATCGGCACCTTCGAAGGCCGCTTCTTCATCGCCATGGCGCTTGGCCTCACCGCCAACGAACGCGCGCTCGGGATCGACAGCTTCGACTGGCCCGACGAGGGTCTGCTGGAGCGGTTTCATGCCAATTGCGCCCGCCACGGCTTAAAGCGCGAGCGCTATGAGGCACTCAAGGCGAGCACAAAGAATTTAAAGTCGGACGAGCTTGCGCGCGCGCTCGGCGGCAAGGCACGCTTCATCCATGTCGACGGGGACCATGCGCCCGAAAGCCTGCGGAACGATCTCGATCTGGTGGCGCCGTTGCTGCATCCCAAGGGGATCATCTGCCTCGACGACATGCTGCATCCCGCCTATCCGCTGCTGGTCGCGGTCGTGCGGGACTGGCTCAGACAACGGCCCGACATGCGCGTGCTGTGCATCGTCGATCGCGAGGATATCGCGGCGGCGGCGAAATTCATGATCTGCCGCGCCGACGTCGTGCCGCTGTTCGAAGACGATCTGCTGAAGACCTTCGCGGCGAAGGTTTTCCCGCTGGGCGCGCAATTCGACGGCCATTTGGCCGTCGTGCTCACGCCGCATCCGCGACTGGTGAAGATCAACTAAAGCATGGTCGTTTGATTTTGAAACGATTGCACCACGCACGGCGAACTCCCTCTCCCCATTGGGGAGAGGGTTGGGGTGAGGGGGTCTGGGACTCTCGCTAGGCCACGTCCCCTCACCCGGATCGCTTCGCGATCCGACCTCTCCCCATGGGAGAGGTGAAGAGCGCCCATGGCTGAGTCCGATTCAATCAATAACAAAAATGCTCTAGGTGGTCGGCACTAAAACCTGTTCTTGCGCGCGCGGACTTCGGCAAAGACTTCGGCCGCCGGCTTGCCGGCGAGGCCTACGGACGCCGCGACCGCGGGTACGTCGGCGCGCAGAAACGGGTTCGCGGCCTTCTCCTCGTCGATGGTGGTGGGGATCGTCGGCGTTCCGGCGGCGACCTGGCGGGCCGCTTGCTCGGCGCGGGCGGCAAGCGCGCGATTGTCGGGTTCGATCGTCTGCGCGAAGCGGATGTTCGCCAGCGTATATTCGTGACCACAGAAGATTTTGGTGTCGCCCGGCAGGTCACGCAACTTGCGCAGCGAGGCCCACATCATCTCGGGCGTGCCCTCGATCACGCGTCCGCAGCCGATCGAGAACAGCGTGTCGCCGGCGAATACGAGCTTGTCGGCGTGGAACCAGTAGCTGACGTGGCCGGCGGTGTGTCCCGGGGTTTCGAGGACGTTGGCTTCGAGCTTGCCGACGGACACTCTGGAGCCTTCGCGCACGGTCTCGTCCACCAACGGAATCCGCGCGGCCTCCTGCCGGGGCGCGACCACGCGGCAGCGATGGCGATTTTTCAATTCAGAAATGCCGGCCGTATGGTCGCCGTGATGATGCGTCACGAGGATATCGGTGAGCCGCCAGCCGGTGGATTTCAGCGCAGCCTCGATCGGGGCTGCCTCGGGCGCGTCGATCGCGGCGGTGGCGCCGCTCCCCGGATCGTGCAGCAGGACGCCGTAGTTATCTTTCAGGCACAGGAACAGATGGGTCTCGGCAGCCATCGCGGAACCTCGAAAAACACCCTGTAAGGCGAGAGTGTAACATGGTTAATCTTCGGCTTTGAGCAACCGCAAGGGTTGTCCGTGCTAGATATGCGCCATGTCCATTGATGTCGTCGATCTGCGGAATTTCTATGCCCACCGGCTCGGCACGGTGGCGCGCCACTTCATCAGCCGCAGCATTCGTTATCGCTGGAACGAAACACAGGGCTTGAGGGTGCTCGGCATCGGCTATGCGACGCCCTATCTCGGCGTGTTTCGCGATCAGGCCGAGCGGTGCCTTGCCTTCATGCCGTCGACGCAAGGCGTGGTGAAATGGCCGACGGCGCGGCCGACGCTGTCGGCGCTCGTGGATGAAAGCGAATTGCCGTTGCCCGATGCCGCCGTCGACCGCGTGATGCTGATCCACGTCCTTGAAATGACGCACGACGCGATGGGCTTGCTGCGCGAGGTTTGGCGGGTGCTGGCGTCCGGGGGAAAACTTCTCGCGGTGGTGCCGAATCGGCGGGGCCTATGGGCGCGCATGGACACCACGCCATTCGGACACGGACGGCCCTATTCGCGCTCGCAGATAACGCAGCTGTTGCGCGAAACCTGGTTCACGCCGGTGAGCTGGAGCGAGGCGCTCTACGTGCCGCCGATCGAGCGCGGCTGGTTCCTGCGGACGGCGATCGCCTGGGAACGTGCCGGCGCGACGATCTCGGCGCCGTTCGCCGGCGTGCATATCGTGGAAGCGACCAAGCAGGTCTATCGCGCGATTCCGGCGCGGCGTGAAAAGCGACAGCTCGTGCCTGCACTCGAACCCGCGCTTGCGCCCTCGCCGAGCGGCAGCGCGCGTATCGGCGTCGAAGCACCGGAAGAATGCTCCGCCTGAGCTCTTTGCTCGAACATGATCTTTTCCGAAAACCGTTCCCGCCCAGGGATCACGTCCAAGGGCAAGATATTCGAGATCATGCTCCGATGATCAGTCGGAATCCGGCCGGTTGTCGTCGGTCTGATTGCCGCCGCCCATGCCCTGGCCGCCTTGCAGGTCCGGCCGATGATGGCCGCGATGGCGGCGTCGCCTGCGATGCATGCCGTAACGCTCGCCGGCCTGATTGTCATAGCCGTTGGGATAATTCTGCTGCGGCTGGCCACCGCCGGTGATGAAAGACGGCAGGCGGTCACCGTCGCCGGCGTCGTGGCCGGAATTCAGTTGCGGCTGGTGCTGCTGATGCTGCGGCTGTTGATGTTGCGGCGGCTGCTGGTGCGGCTGATGCGGTTGATGGTGCTGATGTGGTTGGTGATGCTGCTGATGCTGCTGCGGGCGGCCCTGCTGCGGCTGCTGATCGCGGCCACCGTAGGGTTGCGATTCGCGCGGCGGGAAAGGCTGGCCTTCACGCGGTGGATAGGGCGGCTGGTTGCCGAAATTCTGCGGTGCTTGCGTCGGCTGGCCCATCTCGTCATCGGCTTCGTCGAAGGCATCGTCCTGATTGCTGTGCATCTCGCCTTCGGGGCGATAATAGGGGTTCTGCTGACGGAACTGTTCCTGCGCCGCGGCGATCAGGCGGAGATAATGTTCGGCATGTTGGTGATAGTTCTCGGCGGTGACCGGATCGCCGGAGGCCATCGCATCGCGGGCCAATTGAACGTATTTCTCGGCGACGTGCGATGCGGTTCCGCGAATTTTCACGTCGGGGCCGTTTGATTCATAAACGCGTGTGAGCGGGTTTTGATTCTTGCGGTGATGATGATTGCGACCCCGCATGCGCTTGTTTTGACCGTTTCTCATGGCTTTCCTGTTCACCCACTCCCGTTTCCGGCGGCTCGACGATCCGCCAATCCGTCCCAAATCGCTCCGACGCCGCGCGCCTGCGCCGACGCGTCCACGCTCGACGCAAGAATCACACAACGCACCACACTACGACGCCAAAATGGCGACGCGGAGTTTCGATTCATTAACCGTCGCAACTGATTTGCCCGACCTCGCCGCGGCAATCTATCGGTTTCCGCATCCGCATTTCGCAAATTCGCAGCAATGCCCAATGCGCGGTTGACCAGAAGCGTCTGATCCGAATTGATCCCGTATGATCCAGCTGTCTATGTGACCAAGCCGTCTATCGTCATCCAGCCATTTATCGTCTGGCCTGCACCTCGTGCCTCGCGGAGCTCGGCTCCGGGCTGGTGCATTGCGACCCCTCTCGGGTCACTTTCGTGGTGCGGAAGCTAGTCGGTCCCGATCTATAATCCAAGCGCTTTTTTGCAAATCTGCAATACTGTCGGCTCATCGCGTCATTGTTGCAACACTTGCCGATAATGCGCGAGAAATACCATTCAAATCCGCTTTGCTTGATGTGGGTATCAGACCCGCTGCGCGCAACAATCGCGCGACGGATTCTTCTTGTCCCACACCGAGTTCGACTACCAATCGGCCGCCCGGCTGCAGCAAACGCGACGCGTCGGCGCTGATTACGCGATAGGCATCGAGGCCGTCGGCGCCGCCGTCGAGCGCGCGCAACGGGTCGTATCGGACCTCGGGGGGAAGTTCCGCGATATCGCCGGTGGCAATGTAGGGTGGATTTGCCACGACGAGATCGAAACCGCCCTCGAGCGCCGAGCCGAAGTCGCTAACCGCCATTATGGCGCGCGCGGACAGTCCATGCCGCGCCGCATTGTCACGAGCAACCGTAAGTGCGGCAAAACTAAGATCAGTGGCGATTCCGAAGGCCTGCGGCAGCTCCGTCAGCAAGGCGAGAAGAATCGCTCCGGAACCAGTGCCGAGATCAGCGATTCGCAGCGGCCGTATTCTTTCGCCGCCAGCATCGATCGCCGCCAATGCCGCCTCCACCACGATTTCGGTTTCGGGCCGTGGAACCAGCGTGGCAGGCGTGATGCGAAGACATAATCCCCAGAATTCTTTGGCGCCGATGATTCGTGCAACAGGCTCGCGCGCAAGCCTGCGCGCGGCGAGGTCGGCGATGTCCTGCGCCGCGATCGAATCGAGCGGGCGGTGGGCGGAAACCGCCAGCGCCGTGTGATCGAGGCCGAGCGCATGCCCAATCAGCAGCCGCGCGTCGAGTGCGGGCGAGTCGAGACCGGCACGCCGAAATGCGTCGGCAAGCACGCGGCGCGCTTCGGCAATGGTCCTGCTCGGCAGGGCGCTGCGGTCCAACAGCGGCTGTGATTTTGCCTCTTGCAAGATTGCCGTCTCGATCATGACGTCTCGGCCGCGAGTTGCGCCGCTTGATGCTCGGTCACCAGCGCGTCGATGATTTCGTTCAGCGCCTCGCCCTCGATGATCTGCGGTAGCTTGTAGAGCGTGAGATTGATACGGTGATCGCTCACGCGGCCCTGCGGAAAATTGTAGGTGCGGATGCGCTCGGAGCGGTCGCCGGAGCCGACCTGGCCGCGACGCTCGGCGGCGCGCGCGGATTCCTGCTTCTGGCGCTCATGATCGTAGAGGCGGCTTGCCAGTACGCGCATCGCCTTGGCGCGATTGCGATGCTGCGAACGGTCCTCCTGCATGGTGACGACGATGCCGCTCGGGATGTGAGTAATGCGCACTGCCGATTCGGTCTTGTTGACGTGCTGGCCGCCGGCCCCGCTCGATCGCAGTGTATCGATCTTGAGATCGGCTACGTCGATTTTGATGTCGACGTCTTCGGCCTCCGGCAGGACGGCGACGGTGGCAGTCGAGGTGTGGATGCGACCGGAGCCTTCGGTATGCGGGACGCGTTGCACGCGATGCACTCCCGATTCGAATTTGAGCTTGGCGAAGGCACCGCGCCCGCGGATCTCGGCGACGATTTCCTTATAGCCGCCCATGGTGCCCGGGCTCTCGGAAACCAGCTCGACCTTCCAGCCCTGTTTGGCGGCGAAGCGCTCGTACATGCGGAACAGATCGCCGGCGAACAACGCGGCCTCGTCGCCGCCGGTGCCGGCACGGATCTCGAGGATGACGTTGCGCTCGTCCATGGCGTCCTTGGGAATGAGCGCGAGCCGGATGTCCTGCTCGAGCGCGGCGCGTTTGGCTTCGAGCTGCGGCCGTTCGGTATTGGCGATGGCGCGCATTTCGGCCTCGGTTGCGGGGTCGTTGATCAGCGCATCGAGGTCGGTAATTTCCGTCGAAATCGAGCGATAGGCTTTGACCTTCTCCACCAGCGGGTCGATCTCGGCGAATTCGCGCGAGAGCTTGACGAAGGTTTCCGGCGGCATCTGGCGCGCAAGCTCGGCCTCGACCGCGGCATGGCGGGCAAGCAGGATGTCGAGCTTCGATTCCGGCAGGGCCGTCACAGCTGCAACCCTTCGGCGGCGGCAAAGGCCTCAATTCGCTCGCGAATCACCACGCCCTTGGCCGGCTTTTCGATCAGCGGGTTGAGCAGCGCGGCGGCCTTCCTGGTGTCGAGGTCGAGCAGCATGGCCTTGATCGCACCAAGCGCCGAGGGGGTCAGCGAAAGCGCGCGATAGCCGAGCGCCACGAGGGCCAAGGCGCCGGCCGGATTGGATGCCAACTCACCGCAAAGCGTGACCGGTTTGCCGCCGGCGCGGGCCTTGTCGATGATCATCTTAAGCGCACGCAGAACGGGGGCTGAGATCGGATCGAAGCGGTTGGCGACGCGCAGATTGCCGCGGTCGACCGCATAGAGGAATTGCACCAGATCGTTCGAGCCGACCGACAGGAAGTCCACGCGCGGGATGAGCTCGTCGAGTTGATACAGCAGTGCGGGGACCTCGACCATGGTACCAATCTCGACCCGCTCGGGCAGTTTGTGGCGGTGGCGCCGCAGATGGGTGAGTTCACCCTCGACCAGCGCCTTGGCCTCATCGAATTCATTCACGGTAGCGACCATCGGGAACATGAGTTTGAGTTCGCGGCCGGCTGCGGCGCGCAACAGCGCCCGAACTTGGCTGCGCATCAAGCCAGGACGATCGAGGCCCAGCCGAATGGCGCGCCAGCCGAGCGCGGGGTTTTCTTCTTCCACCATGCGCATATAGGGCAGCACCTTGTCGCCGCCAATGTCGAGGGTGCGGAAGGTGACCGGTTTTTCGCCGGCGGCGTCGAGCACGGCGCGGTAGAGCGCGAGCTGTTCGGCGACGCGGGGGAGCGAGGGCGCGACCATGAACTGCAACTCGGTGCGGAACAGGCCGATGCCGGCCGCGCCGGTGTCGGCGATATGCGGCAGATCGACCACCAGGCCGGCGTTGATCAGGAGCGAAATCGGTTCACCGTCCTTGGTCACGCAAGGCTTGTCGCGCAGCGCACGGTATTGGGCCTGCCGGCGCGCGCGCAGCTTGACCCGCTCGCCATAGGCGGTTTCGATATCCGGCGGCGGACGCACATGCACATCGCCGGTGAGGCCATCGACGATGATGGCGTCGCCGGAGTCGACGAGGCCGGTGGCGTTGGGAATTTCGCCCACCGAGGCGATGCCGAGCGCGCGGGCGACGATCGCAACATGGGAGGTCGGGCCGCCTTCCTCCAGCACGAGGCCGCGCAATTTCTTGCGGTCATAGTCGAGAAGCGCCGCCGGCCCCATGGAGCGGGCCACCAAGATGGCATTGTCGGGCAGTTGCTCCTTGGACGGCGCGTGATCCTTGCCCATGAGCTGACGCATCAGACGGTTGCCGAGATCTTCGAGGTCATGCAAGCGCTCGCGCATGTAGGGATCGGTTGAACGCAGCATGCGGGCGCGGGTGTCGGATTGCACGCGCTCGACAGCGGCCTCGGCGGTCAGACCGGTCATCGCCGCTTCGTGCAGGCGATGCAGCCAGCCTTGATCGTGGGCGAACATGCGGTAGGCTTCGAGCACGTCGCGATGCTCGCCGCCGTCGGCGATCTCGCCGCGTTCGAGCATGACGTCGAGATCGGAGCGCAGCGTTGCGACCGCCTCGTCGAGGCGCTGGGCTTCCTTCTGAACATCGTCGGCGATCACGTTCTTCACGGCAACGCGCGGCTCGTGCAGAACGACATGGCCGAGCGCAATTCCGTCGGAAAGAGCGACGCCGGTGAAGTGGCGGCGCGGGCGGATGGCGGGCTCGGCGCCGGGCTTGGCGAGCGCCTGCAGCTCGCCGGACGCGATCATCTCGGCGACCACCATGGCGGTGGTCTGCAGGGCTTCCTCTTCCTCCTCGGAATAGGTGCGGCGGGCGCGGTTCTGAACGACAAGAACGCCGAGCGTGTTGCCGGCGCGCAGGATCGGGACACCGAGGAACGAGTGGTAGATTTCTTCGCCGGTTTCCGCGCGATAGGAGAACGCCGGGTGAGACTGCGCCTCCGAGAGGTTGATCGGGTTGGCTTCGCTGGCAACCAGGCCGACAAGGCCCTCGTCCTGGCGCATGACGGTTTGGTGCACCGCTTCGTGTTTCAAGCCTTCGGTGGCATAAAGCTCGAGCGTGCCGTCCACGCGCAACACGTAGACAGAGCAGACCTCCGCCACCATGTTGGCGGCGATCAGCACCACGATCTTGTCGAGGCGTTCCTGCGCGCTGACCGGCTCCGCCATCACCTCGCGAAGACGTCGCAATAAAACGCGCGGACCGCCGAGCGCGCCACGCATGGCTCGTTTCCTCAGGGCCGCATTGCGAGACCGCTCGCCCGCGGCCTCGATTGGTTTGAACAAAAGCACCGCAGGGCCCGATCACCTGCGATAGCCGCCTGTTCAAGGGCTATAGCGAATGAGACATGCAAGCCGCAAGCCAAAGTGATCTAGCGGAAGGATGCGACAGGTCGATTACCAGGCGTAGCTTGCCGATATGCGGCCGCAGGCGGCTTTGAATCGTTCGCCGGCGATGATGTGGCGATAAAGATCGCGTATTGTTGCATCGCGGGAGAGATGCTGGTCGGCAAGCCAGGCGGGCGGAGGTTCGACCCCGAACAGGCGCTCGTGGACCGCAACCGCGTCCGAAGGAGCCGCGGCTCGATCGAGCTCGACGGGTGGAATTTCGGACGTGAGCAGTTCAAGCATGGCGGCATCGTCCAGCAGCGGCAGGCGAACCATGTCGGTGCCAGCCACCAGTCCGGCGAGGCTATGATCAGGATGGGAGGCGTCTTCCAATGCGGGGCGGAAATCGCTGAATTTCGCCACGCCGTCGAATGAGGCTGGCGCGGCCGCCAATCGCGCCGCCAGGGCGCTATGCTCGTTTGCCACGTAGTAGCGGTTGAGCGTGTCGAAGAAGGCGAAGCGATAATCGTTCCCGGTCAACAACGGCTCCCAGCCCTGCCAGGAGGGTTCGAGCGTTACCGGCGCCAGGGCTTCAAGGACGACGATTTTGGGGCGGAAGCGCCGCCAGTCCCCGCCCATGAGCACATCGCGCTCGGCGCCTTCGACATCGATTTTCAGGAAGTCGATGGTTTTCGGCGCATGTGCCGCGCACAACGCCTTGAGCGTGGTCACCGGCATTCGCATGGCCTGCGAGGGTTTGCCGAGTTCGCTTTGCGCCGCGCGGGCATGGCTTTCGACCGTGGTCGAGAGACCGTGATAATCCTCGACGAGATAGTAGGTCGATTCTCCCGGTTCTTTTCCGATCAGCGATTGGATACGGATGTCGCGCGGCCGCACGGCTGCGTTGAGCTGCGCGAGCCACGGATTGGGTTCGACCGTGATGCCGCGCCAGCCGCGTAGATAGAACACGAACGAGACGTTGTCGTAGACCGGGTGGCCGGCGCCGACGTCGATGTAGAAGCCCGAAGCCTGCTCGCCGAAGCAGCGCTGCAGATGCAGGTCCTCATAGCGTTGAGCATAGGAAATCTGCGGCCCCATGGGCGGGCCTACTGGTCGAGCCCGTAGAGCGAATGCAGCGTGCGGACGGCAAGCTCGGTATAGGCGGCGTCAATCAGCACCGAAAACTTGATCTCGGAGGTGGTAATGGCGCGAATGTTGATGTTGCGCGAAGCCAGCGCCTGGAACGCCTTGGCGGCGACGCCGGCGTGGCTGCGCATGCCGATTCCGATCACCGATACCTTGGCGACATCGGTCGCCGGATCGAGCTTCGCGAAACCGATCGCCTTCTTGGCCTTGTTGAGGACATCCATCGAGCGCTGATAGTCGGCCGCGGGTACGGTGAAGGTGAGATCGGTGGTGGCGCCGTCGGCCGATACGTTCTGCACGATCATGTCGACGTTGATGTTGGCTTCGGCGAGCGGACCGAAAATAGCGGCGGCGATGCCGGGCTGATCCGGTACATGGCGGACGGCGATCTGCGCCTCGTCCTTGGAAAAGGCGATGCCGGTGACGACCTGCTGTTCCACAATATCCTCCTCGTCGCAGATGAGCGTGCCCGGCGGATTGCCGTGCGGATCGATGTCTTCGGGGCGTTCGAAACTCGAGCGCACGAAAATGCGGACCTTGTGCACCATGCCGAGCTCGACCGAGCGCACCTGCAAGACCTTGGCGCCGAGCGAGGCAAGCTCAAGCATTTCCTCGAACGAGACCTTTTCAAGGCGCTTCGCGCGCGGGACCACGCGTGGATCGGTGGTGTAGACGCCGTCGACATCGGTGTAGATGTCGCAGCGATCGGCATGAATGGCGGCGGCAACCGCGACCGCCGACGTGTCGGAGCCGCCGCGGCCGAGCGTGGTGATTCGGCCGGTCTCCTTGTGCACGCCCTGAAATCCGGCGATGACGGC
>Ga0187765_10000301_pt1 | contig 17854 bp, 16 predicted proteins | sample 0216_QUI02_MP05__3_FD_133018 | JGI IMG/M metagenome (GOLD analysis project Ga0187765, IMG submission 133018) | Tropical peat soil microbial communities from peatlands in Department of Meta, Colombia - 0216_QUI02_MP05_10_MG | ecosystem: Environmental > Terrestrial > Soil > Wetlands > Peat ...
AAGCGTACGCAGCTGCGGCGTGAATTTGTTGGCGTCAAAACCGAGCTGGATCGATTCCGGCTTGCCGAGCGTCGCGCCGAGCGCGCTCAGCTCGCGCTCGGCCCAACCCGCAGCTTCACGCCCGACGGATTCGCGAAGCGCGCGATCACTCGAAAACAGATTGTAGGGTTCGAGCGGCGGCGGCTGGTTCTGGACCTCGAACATCTATCGCAGGTCTCCGGCGTAGGTTCTGCATTGTACCAGCCGAATCAGGGAAACAAGGCCACCTGCTCCAGACCCATGGTTTCGGCCCAGCCCATGACGAGGTTCATGTTCTGGATAGCCTGGCCGGAAGCGCCTTTGACCAGATTGTCCAGCGCCGAAATGACAATGGCCCGTCCCGGAATACGGTCTTTAGCCACGCCGATAAAAGTCATGTTCGAACCACGGACATGCCGGGTTTGCGGGGTTTCACCGAACGGCAGCACGTGTACGAATGGTTCCTTCATGTATGACTTTAAAAGTATTGCATGAAGATTCTCAGGCGTCCGGCCGCGCCGCCCCCGCACGTAGATGGTCGAAAGGATGCCCCGGTTCATCGGCACCAGGTGCGGCGTGAAGGTCACGACGACCTCCCGCTCGGCCGCCAGTGAAAACTCCTGGTCGAGCTCGGCCATGTGTCGATGATGGCCCACGCCATAAGCATGGAAACCTTCCGAAACCTCCGAGAACAACATGGCCTCTTTCGCGGCGCGCCCCGCCCCCGTCATGCCCGACTTGGCATCGACAACGATCTCATCAAGTTCGATCGCCTTGTTCTTGATCAACGGGATCAGCGGCAGCTGTGCGCAAGTCGTGTAACAGCCTGGATTGGCGATGAGCCGCGCCTTCCTGATCTCGCGCCGGTGGATTTCGCTCAATCCGTAGACCGCTTCTTTCTGCAGTTCAGGTGCGCGATGCTCGTGGCCGTACCACTTCGCATAGGCAGAAGTATCCGCTAGCCGAAAGTCGGCCGACAGATCGATGACTTTTGTCGTCGGCGACTGCCTGAGCAGCTCCTTGACAACTCTCTGTGTGGTCGCGTGCGGCAAGGCGCAGAACGCCACATTGAGCGCGGTCTTGCTCCAGTCGAGGCCATCGACGGCGACAAGCTGCGGCAAGGAAAACGGCGAGAGCTGCGGAAACACATCGCGCATCGCCTTGCCGGCACTGCGCTCCGCCGTCAGCAGAACGATCTCGGCGCGAGGGTGGCGCAGCAACACGCGCACCAGCTCACCCCCGGTGTAGCCCGAGGCTCCCAATATGCCGATCTTCGCTTTCGTGGCCATGACTCAATCCTTATCCAGAAGTCTTAAAGAACTACCGGAAGAAGGCCAACAGCGGTTTTAGTTCGGGAAATGTGCCGCAGCCTCAATCCGGCGGCACGGGAAACGACGATGCTACGCCCGTGCCGTGGTGGCGCGGCGGCGGCGAAGCGTTCTTGCTGCAAAAAGCATCGTCATGACCGGGGCATATAGGCTGCGCCCTTCTCCCGGTCAAGCCGCTGTCCAACCAGGGGCAAGGGCTGCTCATTGAGCATCGCCTTGATCACCACCGAACGTGCCATGGCTGGGTCAATCCGGTAAGCGTCAATCATGTCCTTGCAGTCGGCCACGATCGCATCGGCGTTCTGCATGATTTTCAGACGCTTGAAATGATCATCGTGATGCAGGCCCATGCTGGCCCCGACAATGTCCAAGATATTGATGATGCGAAACGGCCAATCCCGCTCGTGCGCGCATAGTTCACGATGGTCGACATGATATATCGCGACCAGGGCATCGACCCCGGCGGCCTCGGCGGCTTCCAGCTCCGCAAGCTGAAGCCCGCGCTTGTAGTCCGGAAGCGCATTAAGGGCGTTACTCATGAGGCCGACGGCCGGCTGATGCAGGTCAACGATCTCGATGCCCGGCACCATGCGCAACAATTCAGTGCCGGCCTCGACCACGCCCTTGACGCCCGGGTGCTTGTGCAAGGCGATCCGCATTGGCACGGAATTTTTCAGCATTGGCCGAAGGTCTTCGAACTTGGTCTTCAGGAACAACATGAACGGTGTCATCTCGAATGGGCGCGATCCCCTCACCTTCTCGACAGTCGGGATCGTGGTCTCGGTGAACTGCACGTGACAGCTCGCACACCACGAGATGACGCCGGTCTTTCCTTCAGCAAGCTTATCGAGCGAGTTGCTGGCGACGCGGCCTGACACCTCCGTATCGCCCGCGCGCAATTGAATCACGCCGCAACAATGGGTCGGTCCACCCATGACCCGGTAGGTCACGCCAAGGGCGTCCATCATATCAAGCGCGATCAGCGCCATATGCGGCGTCTTGAGCACGTTGCAGCCGGTATAGAAGACAAAATCCGGCCGCTCGCCAGGCATTGCAGTCGACCCGTTTTGCAAACGCTCATTGACCTGCTGGCCGAGACGCGCAAGTTCGTCCTCGTCGAGTTGCAAGCGCGCCAGCACGTTGACGCCGTCTGCAATTAGCCGGAAATTTTCGACGCCCTGCTTGCGCCGGTCGCGCAGCTCGGTTGACTGTTTTGCGAGAGCGACACGCGCCATTGTCAGCAGGAATCTCGGATTGACGCCGTCGCCGCAGGCCGTGATGCAGTCACCGGTGAGTGCGCAACCTTTGGCCCAGGCCTTTGATGCAGCCGGCCCCTCGCCCGTGCGAACGATGTCGAGCACACCGGCAATGACGCTTTCGGGCGCCGCGTCGCCGACGCCGGCGGGCTTCGCCATCGGGCAGACCTCGACACACTTCCCGCACCGCGTGCAGGCGTCGAGCATATCGGCCGTGCGCGCCGAGAGTGCGGCTTCGAATGCGGTTTCGGTCATCGGCAACGACTTATGATGGTAGCGCACCCAAACCCTAGCGAAATTACACCCGGCTCGCCAGCACACGGGCGACACCGACGTCTTGGCACCCGACATATTCCTGTCATTGCATCTCTCGGCAACCGGTACCCATATAGGCGAGAGCCAAACAGTTCGCTAAGCTCGGAAACCTAAAAAATCCTGAGCGAAAACGGCCAGGGTTTGCCGGGAATAAAATGGCACTCACTAGGGAGGAATAAATGCGCCATCTGTCGCTTTATGGTGTTGTAACGTCAGTCACGGTTTTGCTCGCCTCTATCGCATTTGCACAGCAGCAGGGGGCCCCACCGCCGCCAGCGCCTCCATTTGGATCGCCTATCACATTGGACCAGGCGAAAAAGGTAGCGGCAGCAGCTGAGGCTGAAGCCAAAAAGAAAAATTTGAACTCGGCCGTTGCGATCATGGAGCCAAACGGAACGTTGGTGTATTTCAGCAAGATGGATGGCACACAGTATGCAGCAGTAACTGTAGCCATGGACAAGGCCCTTTCGGCCGCCCTGTACCGGCGTCCGACTGCAGCCTTCGATGCCGGCCTTAGGGGCGGCAACACTTATCTGATGACTCTCCGCAACATGAATGCGGTGCCCGGCGGCATTCCGCTTGTTGCTGACGGCAAGCTTATCGGCGCGATTGGAGTCAGTGGCGGCTCGGGCCCCGAGGATGTAAGTGTTGCGGAAGCAGGCGTTGCAGCACTGAAATAACACTGTAACGCCATTGCGCGTAATTGAAGTCCGCCGGGAAACCGGCGGACTCTTTTTCTATGCGGGATTGAGCGCGCCGTCCAGGGAATGGACACATCGCCCTTGACGACGCGCCAAGTTGTTGGTCCCCTTTAGAGAAGAAACGACCGGGAGGAAATCATGTTTCGTTTACGCCGACTGCTGCCTGCTGCCGCTCTTGCGGCTTTCTTTGCTCACACCGCTTCGGCGGAGACCATCATCGACGAATGGGCGAACGTTAAGGCACCACCCGCGCCTGCCCTGCAATCGGCGACTGCGGATCCGAAAACCACTGCGGTCATCGTGGTCGACATGATCAAACAGACCTGTAATGAGCAGAGGCGACCGCGATGCGTCGCCTCCCTTCCGAAAGTTGAAAAATTTCTTGCGGCGGCACGCGCGAGCGGCGCAACCGTAATCTACACGCTGTTTCCGAGTCCCGCGCCCGATAAATTCCCCAACCCGGTGATCGGCGATGTGCTTCCGCCCGTTGCGCCAAAAGGCAACGAGCCGGTTGTCATCTCGTTTGTCGACAAGTTCATACTCCGCGACAAGGACACCGGTTTTCAAAAGCTTCTGAATGACAAAGGGATCAAGACCATCGTTCTGGTCGGCACCGCATCGCACAACGGCGTCCTCTTTACCGCAGTCGACGCTGCCTTGCGTGGTTTCAACGTGATCGTGCCGGTGGACGGAATATCGGGCAATAACAGTTACGAGGATCAGGTTGCCGCGTACACAATGGCAAATTCAATCGTCTACAAGATCACGCTGACCACCACCGACACGATCAAGTTTCAGTGATGATGTCAGCCTGTCATTCCGACGAATGAAGGCTGCCGATTTAAATGAGTGCGGCTAGGAGCTTCGCCTGCTAAGTCGAAGCCCCTGCCGCTCAGCGGCGAACGCGCGCACCCTATAGGCGGCGGCCGAACTGTTCCCTAAGATAGGTGTCGTCTCAATCCTGAGCCGAAAGGCAACGGCAAGAGTAACAGCATCTCAACGGGGAGGACTTGATGGTACGTTCGTCAGTAGCCGCTGCGGCGGCGTGTATCGCATTTTTACTTGGAAGCGCTGCCCTGGCACAACAAACGCCAGCGCCTGCGGCGCCGCCATCGCCACCGCCGGGCTATGGCGAACCGATCACACTAGACCAGGCCAATAAGGCGATCGCCGCCGCGATGGCGGAAAGCAAGAAGAACGGCTGGAACCACGTCTTCGCAGTGGTGGGACCAGCAGGCAATGTCATTGCTGAGCAGAAGTTGGATCTTGCAACCCAGGCGTCGAGCGACATCGCTCCGGCCAAGGCGCGCGCCGCAGTCAATTACCGGTTCCCGACCAAGGCATATCAGGACCGGCTCGCGAATGGCGAGACCTTCATTTTGGGCTTGCCCGGGATGATCCCGGCAGCCGGCGGCATACCGATCGTGGTCGGGGGTAAGATCATCGGCGGGATCGGCGTAAGCGGTGCGGCCCCCATCCAGGATCACCAATCGGCCCAAGCCGGCGTCGATGCATTAAAGTGAGACTCTGAAAACCACGAAGAGCAAATATCACGCGGCTGGACACCGCCGGGGCGCACGCTCCGGCGGAGTCCCATATGCCACTTGGGGGAAATCATGATTCGACAAGTTTCACTGGGCGCGTCGGTTGGTCTCTGCCTCGCCGCTCTGCAACTCGCGGCAGCGTCCGCTACATCGGCAAAAGATCTCAAAGTTCTTTCCGAAAAAACGATTACCGGATTCGGACACGTTGAGTCAGTCGCCTACGATCCGAGAAGCAATGCTCTCTACGTCAGCGACTTCGGTCCCGAATTCAAGGATGCCGCGAAGGACGGCAAGGGCAAGATCAGCAAAGTGTCGCTGGACGGGAAAATCCTTGAGGCCAATTTCCTTCCCGCAAAAGGCCAGGTGCTCAACAAACCAAAGGGAGTCTGGATTCGGGGAAACCGTCTATGGGTGACCGACATCGACTCGGTCTGGATCTTCGATCTCAAGACCAAGGAAGGCAAGAAACTGGAATTGCCCGGGGTCACCTATGCCAACGACGTGACCTGGATGAAGGGCTCACTCTATGTGAGCGACAATCTCTCTGACCAGCTCGTGCGTGTGCAGCCGGCCGATTTCCTGAAGTCAAAAACAGCGCCGAAGATCCAAGTCGTGTTCAAGGACAAGGCCATCAATCCAAATGGACTTTTCCCCGGCAAGGGTGGCGTGCTGTTGATGGTTGGCGTCAAGGACAAGGATAATCCGCGCGCCATCTACTCGATGGTGCCGGGCAACCTGCCCGTCGCGCAGACGGATAATTTCGGTATGCTCGACGGTCTCTACCAGATGCGGGATGGCAATATTCTTTTCACCGACTGGAAGACCGGATCGCTCATGCGATGGAACAGGAAAGACGGCATGCAGAAACTTGCCGGCGATTTCAAAGGCCCGGCCGACTTCTGTGCATTTCCGAACGAGCAAGGAACGTTCGTCGCCGTACCCGATCTGGTGAAAGGCGAGATCCGCCTCATTCAACTCAGCAGGTTCTAGCTCGAATGCCGCATCCGCCGGGCCAAAAGTCCGGCGGATTTCTTATGCGGCTACCACCAGATCCATTTTACCGCTTTCGATATGCCATCGCCGATGGTGAGCAGCACCGCCGCCCACACGAAGGCCGAAGTGAAATTCGCAAGCTGAAACCGCCAGAACGGCATTTCAAAAATCCCGGCGATCAACGGCACCGACGCGCGCAATGGCCCGAAGAATCGGCCGATGAAAATGCCTGGCATACCCCACTTTTTCATGAAGGCTTCGCCACGTGGAATGAGATCGGGGTGCCGCGACAATGGCCACACGTGCGCGACCGTGTGTTCGAGCTTGAGCCCGATCCAGTAGGACAACCAGTCGCCGAAAGCGGCGCCGAGCGAAGCCGAAACCCAGATCGGCCAGAATTTAATTCCGCTCGAACCGATCAAGGCGCCGATGGCAACGAGAGCACCCCACGCGGGAATTAACAGGGAAATGAAAGCAAGCGACTCGCCGAATGCGAGAGCAAAAACGACCGGCACCGCCCAAGCCTGGTTGGTGCGGACAAAGTCGACAGTATCCTGGACGATTGCGTGAATATCCATCGGGGGGATCGGGCCGGGCGCGGTTCCCTGTGTCTAGCCCGCCCGCGTCCGTCACGCTAGGCCGGCAATTCTCGCCCATCCTCGGGAAACAGATGATCAATCATGACCAGCGCCATAATAAGCAACGGCACGGCAAGGAAGGCGCCAATCGGGCCCCACAACCACGTCCAGAATATAAGCGACAGGAAAACCGTCAGAGGATTGAGAGTCAGTCTGCGGCCCATGATGCTGGGCGTGACGAAATGTCCCTCCAGCGTGGCTAGCGCCAGAAAAAGCAGCGGCGTGATTAACGCATGTGTCAATGTCGGAAATGTCACCAGGCCGACCATGAACAGTGCGGCTTCCATGATCAGCGCACCGATATAGGGAATAAAATTGAGGATAAAGCCGAGGACAGCCCAGGCGACCGGGTCCGGAAGGCCGGCGATCCAAGCGGCCGCGCCAGCGCAAAACCCGACCACTATATTGATCAATGTCACGATGCTCAAATAGCCGGTCAGATTGTGCTCGATGTCGTTCATGATCTTGAACGTGCGCAATCGCGCGTCACGTTGATCGAAAAATATGACCAGCACGCGCCGGAGCTGGGAACGCCCAAGCAGCATAAAAAAAAGTGTACCGAAGAAGATCAAGATTTCACCGATGGCTGGGGTAACGATTAATAGAGCCGACTGAACAAATGTCATGATATCGACACCGAGACTGCCCCTCTTGTCGGACGGCAAGAGCGCGTCGCGCAGATCCTGAAGCGCAGCCATCGGCCGATCAAGGACACGCAGTTTTTCCTGAATGTTGCGCCCGATTTCGGGGGCTTTGCCGATCCAATCCACGACTGGCGCCGCCAGAAGAACGATGACGCCGTAGAACACAACGATCACCAGCAGCCACAAAGCAATCGCCGACAGCAGCGACGGAATGCGGTAGCGCTCCGCGCGCGACGACAAGGGTCCAAGCATCATGGCCACAACGAAGGCCGACGCGACCGGCAGCAATAGCGGCCGCGCGAGATTGAGCGCCGCGATAAGTAAGATCACAAACATGCCGATGGTCGCGGACTGCGCGGCGGTGCGCCAAAATCGCGCGACCTCGGCGACCGGCTGCGGATCGCTGACCGCAAGCACAAATCGCGCGTCACGGTTGCGCCGCCCGGCTTCGGATTTTTCGGCCCGCCGTTCCGCGGCCCTTGGGCTGATGGACTCCATGGCCTTGATAACGGGCGAGGTTCCGTTTGGTTGCCCCGCACGTCATCCACAGGCTCCAGGCAGTCTGGTATCGGGCCGAAGGGTCCCTTAAACGTTCTCTTAAGCGGCACAGCGCAGGCTGGGCCGGTCAAATTCGCACAACCGTGGCATATTGGCTGGCAACTGATTCGCCGCATTCCTACCTGAAGGGCTCAATGGCCAAGTCAGCGACCAATAAAAAACCCGCAAAACAACCCGATTTGTTCGATTCGGGACGGACGGTGAAATCCTCCGCCCGCAAGGCGCCAAAGGCATCGGCGCGCGCAAAATCCAGTACGCGGGGAAAGGCTGCAGGGCGCGGCGCGAGCGCCGAAGCCGGTTATACCGCCAAGCACATCGAGGTGCTCGAGGGTCTTGAGCCGGTCCGGCGTCGTCCCGGCATGTATATCGGCGGCACTGACGAAAAGGCGCTGCACCATTTGTTTGCCGAAGTAATTGACAACGCCATGGACGAGGCGCTCGCCGGCCACGCCGACTGGATCGAGGTCGAGATGGAAGCCAACGGCTTTGTCTCGGTCACCGACAATGGCCGCGGAATTCCCGTCGATCCGCACCCGAAGTTCAAGAGCAAGTCGGCGCTGGAAGTCATCATGTGCATGCTGCACGCCGGTGGAAAATTTGACTCCAAGGTCTATGAAACCTCCGGCGGTCTGCACGGCGTTGGCGTCTCGGTTGCCAACGCGCTGTCGGAACGTATGGAGGTCGAGGTCGCGCGCGAGCAGCAGCTTTACAGGATGGCATTCGAGCGCGGCAAACCAAAAGGCAAGTTGGAAAAAGCCGGCCGCGCGCCGAACCGGCGCGGCACCAAGGTTCGCTTCAGGCCGGACCCGCAAATCTTCGGGCCAAAAGCTGCGTTCAAGGCCGATCGCGTATTCAAGATGACTCGCTCGAAGGCCTACCTGTTTGGCGGCGTCGAAATTCGCTGGCACTGCGACAAAGCCTTGCTCAAAGGCATCGAGGACGTGCCGGAGAAAGCGACTTTCCACTTCGAGCAAGGATTAAAGGACTACCTCTCCGACCAGCTCAAGGGTGCAACGCTGGTGCATCCGGAAATCTTTTCTGGCACGCATGGAAAAGTCGGCGCACATGGCGCAGTGCAATGGGCGGTCGCCTGGACTGCCGACACTGATGGTTTTCTCAACTCCTATTGCAACACCATTCCGACGCCCGACGGTGGGACCCATGAATCCGGCCTGCGCTCGGCCCTGCTGCGCGGATTGAAGGACCACGCAGCACGCATCGGGCAGGATAAACGTGCCACACCTGTCACCAGCGACGACATCATGACGGGCGCCGGCTGCATGCTGTCGGTGTTCGTGCGCGAACCGGAATTTCAGGGCCAGACCAAGGACCGTCTTGCCACCGCCGAGGCTCAACGGATTGTCGAACAGGCGATCAAGGATCCTTTCGATCATTGGCTCGCCGGCAATCCACTGCAGGCGAACAAGCTGCTCGATTTCGTGATTGAGCGCGCGGAAGAACGCATCCGCCGCCGCCAGGAAAAGGACATCGCACGCAAAACCGCGGTGCGTAAATTGCGACTGCCCGGCAAGCTGGCAGACTGCACGTCGTCCGCGTCGGAAGGTTCAGAGATTTTCATCGTCGAGGGCGATAGCGCCGGCGGCTCCGCCAAACAGGCGCGCGATCGCCGCACGCAGGCGGTGTTGCCGTTACGCGGCAAGATCCTGAACGTTGCGTCGGCCGGCAAAGACAAGCTGGCACAGAATGCGCAGCTGGCCGACTTGATCCAGGCGCTGGGCTGCGGCACCGGCACGCACTTTCACGAGAAGGATCTGCGTTACGAGAAGGTCATCATCATGACCGATGCCGACGTCGACGGCGCGCATATCGCTTCGCTCTTGATCACTTTCTTCTATCGGCAAATGCAGAAGCTGATCGAGGGCGGCCGGCTCTATCTTGCGGTGCCGCCGTTGTTCCGTCTGCAGCATGGCGGCAAGATCGTGTACGCGCGCGACGATAAACACAAAGAAGCTTTGCTCAAGAAGGAATTCCACGCCAACGCCAAAGTCGAGGTCAGCCGTTTTAAAGGGCTGGGCGAGATGATGGCCGCGCAGCTCAAGGAAACCACCATGGATCCCGGCAAGCGCACGTTGCTGCGCGTGGTCCTGGCGGACAAAGAGATGAAGCCAACAGCCAAATCGGTTGAACGCCTGATGGGAACCAAAGCCGAAGCGCGTTTTGAATTCATCCAGGAGAAGGCAGAATTCGCCAGCGCTGAATTGCTGGACGTTTAGTTGCGAGTCAAACAAGCCTAGTGGCTGACACCGCCCTCCTCGCACTTCCGCAGCAGCGGCGTCTTGCTGCCGCGCGCCAGCGCAATGCCGTCCTTGACGCGCACCGTTCCACCATCTGCCTGATTGAACATCGTACGGCGCGTGTTGTCATGCACCGAGAAAACGAGCTTCTGCCGCTCCTCGACCTCTGTGCCAGGCTGAAATATCACCTCAACCGATATGCTGCTTGCCGATAGCTTTTCGGCCGATAATACGCTGTAGCGATTGACCGAAAAATCGGGGCCGAGGTTGTGATCTTCCAGCACCAAACCTGCGCTCGGGGTTGTAATGCTGACATGCGGATTGGACGGCGTCGCTGGCCTGCCGCAATCGGTCGCCCAGGTTCCAAACAGGCCGAATTGCTGGAACAGTTGGTCGACAGACTCCGCATTCGCGCTTGGATATACGGCCAAAGTAGCCGCAACCGCAGAAATCGTCAGCAAGCGCATATTACCACTATCCCATTTTTTTTAAATAACAATAGCAGTGGCACGCGCGCCGGCAATTAATTTAGCGCATGCGCGGCGAGCGGAGCGCGTTCAATGATTCTAACGTTGATGACTACTTAAAGGTCAGCTTGGCGGCCTTCACGACTTCGGCAAAAGTTTTGATATCGGCGTCGATGCGTTTTCTGAATGCATCCCCGGTCGGCCCGCCCGGCGTCACTGCCATTTTCTTCAGCCCGTCCTGTACACCAGGATCAGCCAGTGCCTTTCCGAGCTCCGCGGTGAGCTTGGCAACGACAGGGGCGGGAGTACCGGCAGGCACGAAAAACCCGCTCCATAGCTGGGTATTGACTTCCGGAAAGCCGGCCTCGGCCATACTCGGTACATCCGGCAGCTCCGGTGAACGTTCAGAACCAGTGACCGCCAATGCGCGGGTCTTTCCGCTTTTAACCAAAGGGATCGCCGGCGGGCCATCGGAGATGGTGAACAGGCATTGGCCGGCAAGCACGCATAGATTGGATTCATTACTGCTCTTGTAGGGAATTGCGACGGCGGGCATTCCGGTTTTGAGTTTGAGCAACTCGCTGGCAATCGTAAAGGCCGGCGATGATGTGCCGTAGTTCGATTTGTCGGGATTGGCTTTTGCCCAGGCAACAAGTTCCTTCACGTTCTTGGCCGGATGGTCCGCCGGCACGACCAGCACCAGCGGGAACGACGCAATCATGTTGAGCGGGATAAAGCTGGTGTCGGCGTTGTAGCTGAGGTCGGGAAAGATCGCGCTGGCTATTGACATCTGTCCGGTGGCGCCGACCAACACCGTGTAACCATCGGCCGGGGCGCGTGCCGCAAATTCAGCGGCGATGCGCCCCCCTGCACCGACCCTGTTATCAATTACGGTGGTGGCGCCAGTGTTCTCCTGGAACTTCTGCACGACCAGCCGGGCGAACAGATCATTTCCGCCGCCGGCAGCAAAGCCGACGATGATATGGATCGGGCGATTTGGAAAGTCGGATTGGGCACGCGCCGGTGCAGCGGAAAGAACAGCAAGCGACGTCAGTGCGCCGATTATCGTTATAAGAATCCTTGTCATTGCATCCCCCTGTGTGCGCGCCGTCCCCCTCGGTCGCGCTCGCAAAAAGCGTACACCGGGCGCGGCCATACGAAAATGCTTTTATCGGCTGTGCTATTGTTTGCCCATCAACAGTCCCACCGGACACGATTATGTGCGCGACCCGCGCAGTTCCCCAATACAACCGCGGCGCGAGGGGCGACATTTTTGGCCATCCGCGTGGTCTTGCCTACCTGTTCGCAACCGAAATGTGGGAGCGTTTTTCCTACTACGGGATGCGTGCGCTGCTCGTCCTCTACATGGTCAAATATCTGCTTGACCCCCAGAGATCCGGCAGCGTCGTCGGCCTGGCGCCGTTCCGAACCATGCTCGAAACGATGTTCGGGCCGCTCGCAACGCAACCCCTCGCCTCGCAAATCTATGGTTTTTATACCGGGCTCGTCTATTTGACTCCGATCCTCGGCGGGCTGCTGGCTGACCGGCTGCTTGGACAACGCCGCACTGTCATTATCGGCGCGACCCTGATGGCTATCGGACACTTCATGATGGCCTTTGAACAGCTCTTTCTGTTCGCCCTCGGCTTCCTGATTTTGGGAAACGGTGCCTTCAAGCCGAACATCTCGACCCAGGTTGGATCATTGTATCGCCCTGGCGACCGGCGCCGCGACCGCGCATTTTCAATTTTCTATGTCGGTATCAACCTCGGAGCGTTTCTTGCCCCGCTTATATGCGGCACGCTCGGCGAAGAGATCGGCTGGCACTATGGCTTCGCCGCTGCCGGAGTGGGAATGACGCTTGGCCTCATTATTTATCTGCTGGCTGCGCCAAATTTACCGGACGACGCACTTGCAAGGCGGGCGCCGCCGGAACAGCCCCTCGACCGCACAGCCTGGCAATCAATCATCGCTTTGCTGCTGCTGTTCGCACCCGTGAGTCTGTTCTGGGCCACTTACGAGCAGCAAGGCAACACTATTGCACTTTGGGCCGATCAGTTCACCGACCGCCGCTTCCTCGGCGGGGAAATTCCGGTGACCTGGTTCCAGGCTTTCAATCCTTTCATGATATTTGCCTTCACGCCGCTCATCGTCGCGTTCTGGCGATGGCAAGGTCACCGCGAGCACTCGACCATTGTGAAGATCTCAATCGGCTGTCTGCTGAACGCACTCGCCTATTTAGTCATGGTCGCCGCAGCATGGAGTGCGGGTGGAGAAAAATCGGACTGGCTATGGTTATTTGCTTATTTCGTTGTGATCACGGTTGGCGAGATTTATCTTTCACCAACAAGTCTCTCGCTGGTCACGAAGGTGGCTCCAGCGTCCTTGCTGTCAATGATGATGGGGGCCTGGCTTTCGACCAGCTTCGTCGGTGGATTCCTCGCCGGCTATCTTGGCACCTTCTGGTCGAGCATGGAAAAAGGCAATTTCTTCCTGATGCTCGCGCTACTCTCATGCGCGGCCGGTCTCGCAATCATCGTCCTGCGCCGGCCTCTCCGCGCGGTGCTGAACGACTAGTCCAGCGGCAATCCGACATATTGCTCGGCCAGCGAGGTCGCTGCGGCACTGGAACTCGTCACATAGTCGAGCTCGGAGAGCTGGCGGCGGCGATCGAAAGCCGATTCATTGGGGAAGCGGTGCATGATCTGCGTCATCCACCACGAAAATCGTTGTGCATACCAAACCCGCCGCAGACATTTGGTGGAATAATTGTCCAGCAACTCGTTTCGTTTGCTTTTGTAGAAAGCTTCAAGCGCGCGTGACAGCTGAACGACATCAGCAAAGGCGAGGTTCATGCCCTTCGCGCCGGTCGGTGGCACAATGTGCGCGCTGTCGCCCGCGAGGAATAACCGCCCATATTGCATGGGCTCGACCACAAAACTTCGCATCGGCGTGATGCCCTTCTGCAGCATCTTGCCTTCGACCAGCTTTCGAGCGCCGCCCAGCCGCTTGTGCAACTCGCCCCAGATGCGTTCGTCGGGCCAGTTGTCGATCTCCTCGTCGTGGTCGCATTGCAGATAGAGCCGCGCCACTGTCGGCGAGCGCATGGTGTACAATGCAAATCCGCGATCGGTGTAGGAATAGACCAGCTCATGATCCGGCGGCGGACTTTCCGCCAGGATCCCAAGCCAGCCAAATGGATAGTCACGCTCAAATACGCTCAATACCCCGTCGGGAATGCTCGGACGGCAAATTCCGTGAAAGCCGTCACAGCCAGCGATGAAGTCGCATTCGATTTCTTGCGGCCGCCCGTCATGCCTGAAACGGATTTTCGGCCGCGCGCCGGTCAGATCTTGAATGCTAACATTGTCAACCTCAAACAGGAGTGAACCAACATCCGCGAGGCGTTGCGCGACAAGATCCTTCACCACCTCTTGCTGTCCGTAGATCGCTACACGCTTGTTCACGAGGGCTTTGAAGTCGATCCGATGGAGTTCCCCATTGATTCCGATATTGATGCCCCAATGCACCATATTCTCGCGTTGCATACGCGCGCCGGCACCCACGTCGACCAAAAGGTCGGCCGCCCAGTTCTCGATGAGGCCGGCACGAATGCGGTTTTCAATGTAGTCGCGGCTGCGATTTTCGATAATGATCGACTCAATGCCCTGCAGATGCAGCAAACGCGCAAGCATCAGGCCCGCGGGCCCCGCGCCGATAATTCCGACCTGCGTACGCATGAGGTGTGTCCCGGCGTCTAAATTCAGCGTCCCCTATAAGCATCTTGCGAGGCGAAGGCAAAGGGATGAAGGCCGGAAAGACTTGCACAATTGCGTGGTTCAGAAAGGCAGACCATAGCGAGGCACGGCGTTAACATAACGGCGGTAGGCATCGCCAAATTTCGCTTCGAGGTACCGTTCCTCGCGTTTGACAACGCCGAAGTGGACCAGCAACGCGGCGAACACGAGCATCACCAGCGTCCAATCGGAGGCCAGAGCGACACCAATCCCTGCGACCAGCAGAGCGAGGCCGACATACATAGGGTTGCGCACGTAAGCCAAGATACCGGTCGTCACCAGCACGCTCGACGGCTTGTACGGATTAACATTGGTGCCAAAGCGCACGAAACTTCCTCGGCCCGCAATTCCGATGGCGAGAGCTGCTGCAATTAGAGATACACCGATGATGATGCGTCCGTCGCGGGTCAACAACGCCGACAATACGTAGGCTGGCAACAACCAATCGAGTGCGACGCCGATGATGATCGCGCCCAGTGCGATCAGAGGCGGCGGCGCGATCACGCCAGCTGTGTCCCGGACGTTCGTCATTATTGCTCCGCGACTTCAATACAGGCAGCGCTGGCTCAGGTGGAAAGCCATTCGGCCAGCGCGGCGTTGACTGCGTCAGGCTTTTCGAGGGTCGATAAGTGCCCGCATTCGGGCACGACCACAAGGCGCGCGCCGGCAATCCCGGTGCAAATTTCCCGCGCAAGCTCCGGCGGCGTAAGCTCGTCTCCGTCTCCGACAATAACCAAGGTGGGACAGCGGATGCTCGCAAGCAGCGGCCGTGAATCGGGGCGCGACATGATGGCTTTTTGCTGACGCACGAATGCATCCGCGCCGGTATCGGCCGCCATGTCGCGCACCACCCGCTTAAGCACTTCATTGTTGTGCTGGCTGTGATGCAGGAAACGCGGGGTGAGCGCCTCGACGATATTGCTCAGTTTGCCGGCTTCGGCCATTGCGATAAATTTTTCGCGTCCCGCGGTTTGCTCCGCGGTGTCGGGCCGCGCCGACGTATCAAGAAGCGCGAGCTTGGCGATCCGATCCGGCGCGTGCCGCAACATTGCGAAGGCGATATATCCGCCCATCGACAGACCGGCGAGCGCGAAGCGCGGCGGCGCGTCGGCAAGAATGCGCGCGGCAATCTCGGCCATCTCGCTATCCCGCCGGTGGTCGGCAACGGTCATCGAACCGTGTGGCCAGAGCGCCGCAATTTGCGGTGCGTAGAGCCGGGCGCTGCAAAGCAGTCCGGGGACCATAACGAGCGGTAAAACGGGCGTCATATTTGCTCCAGAGGCGAAAACATTAAGAATTAATATGACTTATCGCTTTGCGAAGCATTGACTTTAGCCCTTTGCCCCCTATGTTCCCAAACAACCGGTCAGACAAGAAGATTCGACCGTCTCCCGCGCAAAGCAACTGGTTTATTTAGTCCGGCGCGATCTGGGCGGTTTCTGAGGATATATGGCTTTTTCCCATCTCGGCTTATCCACCAAAGTTCTCGCCGCCATTGGTGCGGCAGGCTACAAAACTCCAACTCCAATCCAGGATCAGGCCATTCCGCACGTGCTTGCACGTCGCGATGTGCTTGGCATTGCGCAAACGGGCACAGGCAAGACCGCTGCATTTGTGTTGCCGATGCTCACCATGCTCGAACAGGGCCGCGCACGCGCGCGGATGCCGCGCACGCTCATCCTTGAGCCGACGCGCGAACTGGCTGCTCAGGTCGCCGACCACTTCGAGAAATATGGCAAGAACCACAAACTCAATGTCGCACTGATCATCGGCGGCGTGTCATTCGACAATCAAGACGCCAAGCTCGTTCGCGGCGTCGATGTACTGATCGCGACGCCAGGGCGCCTGCTCGATCACTCGGAGCGCGGCCGCCTGCTGCTCTCCGGCGTCGAACTGCTGGTGATCGATGAAGCCGACCGCATGCTCGACATGGGGTTCATTCCCGACATCGAGCGCATCGGGAAATTGGTGCCGTTCACCCGGCAGACATTGTTTTTCACCGCGACCATGCCGCCGGAAATCCAGCGGATTGCCGACAAGTTCCTGCACAATCCCGTGCGCGTGGAAGTATCGAAGCCCGCGACCGCAGCAACCACCATCACGCAATTGCTCGTTTCGACCGGCCGCGATCCGCACGAAAAGCGCGAGACATTGCGCCGCCTCATTCGATCGGCCGCCGGCTACAAGAACGCCATCGTGTTTTGCAATCGCAAGCGCGAGGTCGCGCAGCTTCACCGTTCGTTGCTGCGCCACAAGTTCAACGCGGTCGCCCTGCACGGCGACATGGACCAGGCCGCGCGCACGGCGGCGCTTGAGCAATTCCGCAAGGGCGAGGTCACGGTGCTGGTCGCCTCCGACGTCGCGGCGCGCGGACTCGATATTCCAGAAGTGAGCCACGTCTTTAATTTCGATGTGCCGCACCATCCTGACGACTACGTGCATCGCATCGGCCGGACCGGCCGCGCTGGCCGCACCGGCACGGCGATTACCATCGTCGCGCCCGTGGACAGCAAGGCGGTAGGCGCGATCGAGCGGCTGATTGGCCAGACAATTCCGTGGATGACGGGCGAGCTTGCCCCTGTCGCGGCCCAAGATGCGGACCCCTCGCAGGAGCGCGAGCGGCCTGCCCGCTTCGAGCGCCCACGTGACAGGCACCGCGGCCGACCGCCCGCGGCACGGCGACCCAAAAAAGAGGCGGCCCACAAAGCGCCGTCACATCAGGCGCCGGCGCACAAAGCGCCAAGCCATCAGGCGCCACCGCCCGCCGATGACGCCGAAAGCGGCCATTTGCCGGCCTTTTTGCTGCGGCCAACCTCGGTAAAAGCCTGAGGGCGCGGCGCGGCAAACCTCGTGTCCGGCTGCCAGGTTCCAAATTTACCGCTGATTCACCTCCCTCGCATACCGTTCCCGCGAGAGACGCCATACGTGCCGTCCTCCGGGGGGCTCGACCCCGCAACTGGGGGTCCTATCAATGAGCGGGCGTGCCGAGGATTACGAACGCACGATCGCGTTCGCGGACATCGCGCTCGGGCAGATGAAGGCACTGCGGCAACCGGCGACCCCGCGCAATTACGAGATCTGGTACACCTACGCGAGCGGCTTCCATCCTGCCCTCAACCAGCAAGTCAACGCGACCATCAAAGCCAAGGGCACGATTTCCGAAGCCGACCTCGCCAAGATCTATGAGGACCATCTGACGCCGGCGCGACTGACCGAGCGTATCGATGAAGTCGGCAGCCAGGTGAAGGGCGAGATCGAACAGGTCATGGCGATGATCGATGCTGCCGTCGGTTCAGCCAACACCTACACTGAGAGCCTCGCCGGCGCGACCGAGCAACTC
>Ga0187765_10000302_pt1 | contig 17812 bp, 14 predicted proteins | sample 0216_QUI02_MP05__3_FD_133018 | JGI IMG/M metagenome (GOLD analysis project Ga0187765, IMG submission 133018) | Tropical peat soil microbial communities from peatlands in Department of Meta, Colombia - 0216_QUI02_MP05_10_MG | ecosystem: Environmental > Terrestrial > Soil > Wetlands > Peat ...
CGGGTGCTTACCGACGCGAGGGCGAGGTGCTGCGCCTCGAGCTCTACCAGGAGAAGGGGCGACTTACGGTTCGCTTTTATCTTTCGCCGAGTTGACGGCTGTGGACACGGCGCGCACGAGCGCGGTTGCATCGCCAACATAGGGGATAATCGATGGCATACGAGCATATCATCGCGGAGACGCGCGGAACCGTCGGGCTCATCACGCTCAATCGCCCGCAGGCGCTGAATGCACTCTGTTCGCCCCTCATCGTCGAAATGGGTGCAGCCCTCGATGCCTTCGAGGCGGACGAAGGGATCGGCGCCGTCGTCATCACCGGAAGCGATAAAGCATTCGCGGCGGGTGCCGACATCAAGGAGATGCAGCCGCAGGGCTATATGGATGTATATCTCCGCGATTTCATCACAAAAGGTTGGGAGCGTGCGACGACGTGCCGCAAGCCGATCATCGCCGCCGTGGCGGGCTTCGCACTCGGTGGGGGGTGCGAACTCGCCATGATGTGCGACTTCATCCTTGCGGCCGACAACGCGAAGTTCGGCCAACCTGAGATCAAGCTTGGAACGATTCCGGGTGCTGGCGGCACTCAGCGCCTTACACGTTTCGTCGGCAAATCGAAGGCGATGGAAATGGTGCTCACGGGACGCATGATGGACGCCGCGGAAGCCGAGCGTGCAGGGCTTGTAAGCCGCGTGTTGCCGCTTGCCGAACTTCTGCCTGAAGCGATCAAGACTGCGCAGGCGATTGCCAAACTTTCACGACCGTCGGTGCTTATGGCCAAGGAATCGGTCAATCGCGCATACGAGACCACGCTTACGGAGGGCATTCGCTTCGAGCGAAGGCTGTTTCACTCGACCTTCGCCTTGCAAGACCAGAAAGAAGGCATGCGGGCCTTCATCGAAAAGCGGGCACCCGATTTCAAGAACCGTTGAGCGCCCGGTTGGCGCTGAACCCCAGGGCTGAGGCGGGCTTCGCGCGCTTGACGGCGAGGGTCGCCGGAGGCTATAACCCGCGCCTTGTGCCGCCGGATGGGTCGATGGGGTGAGGTCGATGGAAGTTTCGGCGGCGGGCAAGCATGAGCGTTCAACAAGCATACGGTTTCGAACACCGCCCACGCGGGATTGATGTCCCAGGGGTTGGGGAACCGTCGCATCGGGTGAGAAATGGCGCACCATAAATCGGCGAAGAAAAGGATTCGACGGAACGATCGACGGCAAGACATCAATCGCGCGCGCACCAGCCGTCTGCGCACCTTCGTCCGCAAGACCGAAGCGGCAATCGCCAGCGGCGACAAGAGTGCAGCACAGGCCGCCTATCGGGAGATGGAGCCGGAGCTGCACTCTGCGGTCACGAAGGGCGTCATTCATCGCAACACTGTTGCGAGAAGCCTCTCGCGCCTCTCCGCGCGCATCAAGTCGCTGTAAGAATCTTTTCGCCCGGCGGCGCGAAACTGCAATCCTATCGTTGCGGTTTTGTCGTCTCTCGGTCACCGCAGGTTCACGGCGATGTACAGATTTATCCGCACGGCCGTCACGAAAGCGCAAAATTTTTCAATCGTTCCCTTTTCGTCTTATTGCATGGCGACGGCGGCGCGAGTAGATTCGATTTTACGCGGCGGTCATTGCGCAGGCACCCCATTCGCTGACAAATTCCGAGTCGATTCAATAGCTCGAAGAAGAGCTGCGGGTGTCTCGTGCGATAAAAGAAGAAGTCGATCTCAACCGATCCGAGGACACAAAAATGCAGCCGGCCACGGTAACAAAGAGGGCCGGCGTACAATAAAGCGGTAATCAAATTAATTCGGTTGCCGCGGGGGGCAGTCAGTGGTCCAGAATTCGATATTCGGCGCTCTAGCTGCGAATAGCACAAATCCATTTCCGACTTCTCACGGGCCCACGCGAATTGTGGTGGGGGCGAAGGTGCAAAATGTGCGCGAGCTCGCCGGGTCAGGTGTCGGATTGTGCCGGCGAGGGGCCGGTGATGATTCCAGGTAGGGGCGAGTGATGGCGGAAAGCGAATTTCGCGGCGGAGTCGATGCGCAATGGGCGCGGGTTCGTGGACGTCTCAGGGCCGAGTACGGTGAAGCAGCATACAAGAGCTGGTTGAAGCCGCTTACCTTCAAGTCGATGGAGGGGGGGCTCGTCCGTCTTTCAGCGCCGACGCGATTCATGCGCGATTGGGTTGCCAACCACTATGCCGACCGCATCCGCACGTTCTGGACCGGCGAGAATTCCGGCGTCCGTGCCATCGACATCCTCGTTGAATCGACGCGGGACGCCGCGGCCGGGAAGCTCAAGGCCAAGGCCGAGCGGGAGCAAGCACCCGACACTTCCGAACCCGAGCAGGACGGCCGTAGCAATTTCTCGGCGCCCCTCGATCCGCGCTTCACGTTCGAAAATTACGTGGTCGGCAAACCGAACGAGCTCGCGCACGCCGCGGCGCGCCGGGTCGCCGAGTCCTCGACCGTGCCGTTCAATCCCCTCTTCCTCTACAGCGGGGTCGGCCTCGGCAAGACGCATCTGATGCACGCCATCGCGTGGCATATCAAAAAGCGCGATCCCGCGCGCCGCGTCATCTATCTCTCGGCCGAGAAGTTCATGTATCAGTTCATCCGCGCGCTCCGTTTCAAGGACACGGTCGCGTTCAAGGAGCAGTTCCGCTCGGTCGACGTCCTGATGATCGACGATGTCCAGTTCATCAGCGGCAAGGAATCGACCCAGGAGGAATTTTTTCACACCTTCAACGCCCTGGTCGACCAGAACCGCCAGATCGTGATTTCGGCCGATAAATCGCCGTCCGATCTCGAGGGACTTGAGGAGCGCCTGCGCTCCCGCCTCGGCTGGGGCCTCGTCGCCGATATTCATCCAACGAGCTACGAGCTGAGGCTCGGCATCCTCCAGTCCAAGGCGGAAAGCATGGGCGTACAACCCATACCCGCCAAGGTGATGGAATTCCTTGCGCACAAGATCACGTCCAACGTGCGCGAACTCGAAGGTGCGCTCAATCGCATCGTGGCGCACGCGACCCTCATCGGCCGCTCGATCACGCTCGAAACGACGCAGGAAGTGCTCCATGACCTGCTGCGGGCGAATGATCGGCGCGTGACGATCGAGGAGATTCAAAAGCGTGTCGCGGAGCACTTCAATATTCGGATCTCGGACATGCACTCGGCACGCCGTGCGCGCGCGGTGGCGCGCCCGCGCCAGGTCGCCATGTATCTCGCCAAACAATTGACCGCGCGCTCGTTGCCGGAAATCGGGCGCAAATTCGGCGGGCGCGATCACACGACCGTTATGCACGCGGTGCGCAAGGTCGAGGAATTGCGTGCGACCGACTCCGGATTTTCGGACGACGTCGAACTCCTGCGCCGAATGCTCGAGGGTTAACGGTCCGATCCCCGCGGCGCGCTCATCATCGTGGTGCGTGGAATCGATCACCCGGGACATTCAATTCCCGCTTATCGCACATCGTCGGCCGGAATGATGCCGACACGTAAAGAATCGGCCATCTGAAACAGAACGCTGGCGGGTGCGTGCAATTCTACGCGGGCAAGCCGCCGCGCGAACAAGGCGCACAAATTACACGCACCGGTCGTCGGACCGAAGGGCGAATCATCGGCGGAAATTAGTTCGGACTCCAAAAGGTTATGCTATACTACACGACCGTTCAAATAGCGCCATTTCGGTGCTGTCGGATGGGGCAATCGGCGTCGGGCGATTGCCGTGTTTTTTCCCGATTGCTGGCTGGATTTCCCTAGGGTCAATTGCTCGGCTCCGTTCCGCCATGAAGATAACAATCGAACGCGCGGCCCTCTTAAGGTCGCTCGCCCATGTCCAGAGCGTCGTCGAGCGCCGGAACACGATTCCGATCCTCGCAAACGTGCTCCTCGAGGCGAAGACGGGTTCGGTAAGCCTTACGGCGACCGATATGGACCTCGAAATCGTCGATCGCACGGCGGCCGAGATCGGCCAGGATGGGGCCACGACCGTTTCCGCACACACTTTCTACGACATCGTACGCAAGCTGCCGGAGGGTGCGCAGGTGCGGCTTGAGTCGAACAGCGAGCGATCGATGCTGTTCATCAAGTGCGGGCGTTCCCAATTCACGCTCCAGACGCTCCCCGCCGAGGATTTTCCGGTCATGACGGGAGGCGAGCTGCCGACCCAATTCTCGTTGGCTGCAACCGAGCTCAAGACGCTCGTCGATCGCACCGGTTTCGCGATTTCGACGGAGGAGACGCGGTACTATCTGAACGGCATCTATCTCCACGCCGCCGAACAGGGCAAGGTCAAGTTTCTGCGCGCGGCGGCGACCGACGGCCATCGTCTCGCGCGCGTGGAGATGGCGCTGCCTGCTGGGGCCGAGAGCATGCCAGGCGTCATCGTACCGCGGAAGACGGTCCTCGAAGTGCGCAAGCTCATCGACGCGAGCGAGGCGGCGGTGCAGGTCGGCCTTTCCGAGACACGGATCCGTTTCGGCTTGGAAGACATTGTGCTGACGTCAAAGCTCATCGATGGGACATTTCCCGATTACGAGCGAGTAATCCCGACGAACAACGACAAAGTCCTCGAAGTCGCACGCCACGAATTCGCGGATGCGGTCGACCGAGTGTCGACGATTTCGACCGAGAAATCGCGCGCGGTGAAGCTCGCACTCGCGGACGGTGTGCTGACCCTCTCGGCCAGCAGCCCCGACGCCGGCAGCGCCACCGAGGAGATCGAGGTTAAGTACAATTCGGGTGCTCTCGAAATTGGATTCAACTCGCGATATCTCCTCGATATCACCAAACAGATCGAAGGCGATTACGCCCAATTCGCGATGTCCGATGCCGCCTCGCCGACGGTCGTTCAGGACGCCGCGGACAAAAGCGCGCTTTACGTGCTGATGCCGATGCGAGTGTGAAGGACGCAGCGCTCCATTGCGTGACGGGTTCGATGGCAGTGCCGGTTGCCGATGCTGCCTCGGCGAGCGCGCCCGCGGGCCGGCTTGCGGTACGCCGCCTGGCGCTCACCGATTTTCGCGGCTACGCAAGCCTGAGGCTCGAATCGGGGATTCAGCCGGTCGTGCTGACCGGCCCCAACGGTGCTGGCAAGACCAACCTCTTGGAAGCCCTTTCGCTCCTCGCACCCGGCCGCGGGATGCGGCGCGCCCGCCTCGACGAGATCGATCGCAGGGCCGGTGCCAAGAAAACGTGCTGGGCCGTTGCCGCGTCCCTTGCGACGCGGCGCGGCCCGCTCGAGATCGGGACAGGGCGCGATCCCGAGGCAAGTGCCGATTCGCCCCGGCGCGTTGTGCGCATCGACGGTAAGCCGATGCGCGGCCAGGCCGAGCTCGCGCGGCTTCTGAGCATATTGTGGGTGACGCCGGATATGGATCGCCTGTTCCAGGAAGGTACTGGCGGCCGCCGGCGCTTTCTCGATCGGCTGATCTATGGTGCGGATCCCGATCATGCCGGGCGGGTTGCCGCCTACGACCATGCGCTGCGCGAGCGCGCGCGTCTTTTGCGCGACGGCATTCGCGACGAGGCGTGGCTGTCGGCACTCGAAGCGGCCATGGCGGAAAAAGGCGTTGCAATCGCCGCGGCGCGTCGTGCTTTCGTTCGCCGGCTCCAAGAGGCCCTTCATCTTGGCATTGCCCCTTTCCCGCGCGCACGTGTGGCACTTCGGGGTAACGTTGAAAGCTGGCTCGACGAGGCGCCCGCCCTCAAGGTCGAGGATCGGTTCAAGACGCATCTTGCGGCTTCGCGTACACAGGACATCGAGGCGGTCGGCGGACTCGACGGACCGCATCGCACCGATCTCGCCGTCCAGCACGTCGAAAACGGGATGCCGGCCGCGCTTTGTTCGACGGGCGAGCAGAAAGCGCTCCTGATCGCCCTCGTGCTGGCCCACGCGCGGCTCTTGGCACTCGAGCACTCGGCACCCCCGATTCTGCTGCTCGACGAGGTCGCGGCACACCTCGATCACGTGCGACGCACGGCACTTTACGATGAACTACGCGCATTGGGTGCGCAGGCCTGGATGACCGGCACGGATGAAGCGCTCTTCGAAAGCATGGGCGACAATGCGCGATATTTTCGAGTAGCCGGTGGCGAGGTCGCACCGCGTTGAGCGCTGCGACAGCGATGAAAGAAGGCGAGAGGGATGGCTGACAAGGCAACCGATCCAGTAGCACCGCAGGGTGACGAGACCTATGACTCGCACTCGATCAAGATCTTGCGCGGCCTCGATGCGGTGCGCAAGCGCCCGGGCATGTATATCGGGGATACGGACGACGGCTCGGGCCTCCATCACATGGTCTACGAAGTCGTGGACAATGCGATCGACGAATCGCTTGCCGGTTATTGCGATCGCATCGATGTCATTCTGAACGCCGACGGCTCGGTCACCGTGCGCGACAACGGCCGGGGCATTCCGGTCGACATCCACGCCGAGGAAGGCGTCTCGGCGGCCGAAGTCATCATGACGCAGCTCCACGCAGGCGGGAAATTCGATCAGAATTCCTACAAGGTATCGGGCGGCTTGCACGGCGTGGGGGTTTCCGTCGTGAACGCGCTCTCCGAAACGCTCGATTTGCACGTGTGGCGCAACGGGGCCGAGCACTCCATGCGCTTTCGTGACGGCGAGCCCGAGGCACCTTTGGCCATTGTCGGCCCCCATGCCGGCCGCTCCGGTACGGAAATCACGTTCCTCCCGTCACGAAAGGTCTTCACAAAGACCGAATTCGATTTCGCGACCCTCGAGCATCGGCTGCGCGAACTTGCCTTTCTCAATTCAGGCGTGTTTCTCAACCTGACCGACGCACGCGGGCTTCAACCGAAATCGGTGGCCCTCCATTATGAGGGTGGGGTTGAGGCGTTCGTAACCTGGCTCGACCGCTCGAAGACAGCACTCCACCAGGGGCCGATCGTGGTCGGCGGCGAGCGCGAGGGGATCGGCGTCGAGGTAGCTCTCCAATGGAACGACAGCTATCACGAGACGATGCTGTGCTTCACGAACAACATCCCGCAAAAGGACGGCGGGACGCACCTTGCGGGATTCCGTGCGGCCCTTACGCGCACCATCAACAACTACGCGAACGAGCAAGGGATCGCCAAGAAGGAAAAGATCGCCCTGACCGGCGACGACATGCGCGAAGGGCTGACTTGCGTGCTGTCATGCAAAGTGCCCGACCCGAAATTCTCTTCCCAGACCAAGGAGAAGCTCGTCTCCTCGGAGGTCCGCCCCGTCGTCGAGAGCATCATCGCAGACAAGCTCGCCCAATGGTTCGAGGAGCATCCGGCCGACGCAAAGCGCATCGTCGGCAAGGTGGTCGAGGCCGCCGCCGCCCGCGAGGCGGCCCGCAAGGCCCGTGAGCTTACGCGACGCAAGGGAGCGCTCGACATGGCCTCGCTCCCCGGCAAGCTCGCCGATTGCCAGGAACGCGACCCGGCCAAGGCCGAACTCTTCATCGTCGAGGGCGACTCGGCGGGCGGATCCGCCAAACAGGGGCGCGATCGCGCGACCCAGGCGATCCTTCCCCTGCGGGGCAAGATTTTGAACGTGGAACGCGCGCGTTTTGACAAGATGCTGGGCTCGGCCGAGATCGGCACCCTCATCTCGGCACTCGGCACGGGGATCGGGCCCGAGGATTTCAACCCCGAGAAACTTCGCTACCACAAGATCATCATCATGACGGACGCCGACGTTGACGGCAGCCACATCCGCACGCTCTTGCTCACGTTCTTTTATCGCCAGATGCGCGAACTCGTCGACCGCGGCAACCTCTACATTGCACAGCCGCCCCTCTACCGCGCCAAACGCGGCTCGTCCGAGGTCTATTTGAAGGACGATCGCATGCTCGAGGACTACCTCATGAGTGCCGCCCTCGAAGACGCGGTCTTCACCTCCCACGACGCGGTTCAGCATGCGGGTGCGGATTTCCGAGACATCGTGCAGAAGGCGCGCACGGTGAAGGCGCTGCTCCAGCCGCTGATCCGCCATCTGGGAAACGCCGCCGTCGTGGAGCAGGCCGCGATCGCAGGTGCGCTCAATCCCGATATCCTCCAGAATCGCCAGCAGGCGCAGGACGCGGCGAACTATATCGCAGCCCGCCTCGATCGGCTGGCCGCCGAACACGAACGCGGTTGGAAGGCAACACCGCTTCCCGACGGCGGACTCGAATTTGCACGCACGCGTCGCGGCGTCACCGAGCGTCATGTCATCGACGGAACCGTGATCCGCTCGGCCGAGGCACGCCGGGTCGACGCCTTTGCGGGCGAGCTCCAGGCACTCTATGTGAAACGCGGCAAGCTCACTGCGAAGGACAAGGAATTTTCGATCGCCGGTCCGATCGGCCTCGTCGATGCGGTACTCGAGCTCGGAAAGAAAGGTGTGGCCATCCAGCGCTACAAGGGCCTGGGCGAGATGAATCCGGAGCAGCTGTGGCAGACGACCCTCGATCCCCACGCGCGTTCGCTGCTCCAGGTGCGTGTCGAGCATATGGACCAGGCGGAGGAAGTGTTCTCAACGCTCATGGGCGACATCGTCGAACCACGCCGCGACTTCATCCAGCAAAATGCGCTCAAGGTGGCCAACCTGGACGTGTGAATGGCGGGATTGCGGGGTCGTGCGTGCTGGCGGCGCCAGCGCGCGAGGGTGGCGGCATTCGGCACGGAGGGGTGCGATGATCGGGAGCGTCGACAAATCACTCGTATTGGCCCTCGTGGCGGGTGCGGCAATCGGTGCTACGGGTGTCAAGGCGCTCCATGCGCAAGGCGGCATCCCACCGGCCTATGTCGTCGTCGAACAGGACATCGTCGATCGTCAGGCGTTCCAGAAGTTTTCGAAGGCTTATACGGCGGCGGTGGCTCCCTATAACGCGCATTTCCTCGCGGCGAATGGGCGGAAGGCGCCGGTGTTCGGCTCGCCCCCCCTCGGCCAGGTTGCAATCGTCGAATTTCCAAGCATGGCCGAGGCGCAGCGCTTTTACGCCTCCCCCGCCTATGCGGAAATCAAGCCCCTCCGCGACAGTTCGGTTTCCGACAAATCACGGGCGTTCATTATCGAGGGCCGCTCTCCCTGAAATGTGTCAGGTGGCACTCAACCCGACGCCTGCAGCGACGACGGTGCGAGGAGTTGGGCCGAATCGCTATCGAGGAAGAGTGTACATGCGGCGTGCTTGCGTAGGATCGAGGCCGGCGCCATCGGCCCGATGGGGCCTTCGACGCATGTCTTGACCGCTTTGGCCTTCCGCGCCTCCGGCACGGTGCAGACGATCGCGGTCGATTTCATGATTTGCCGCACGGACATCGAAATGGCGACCTTCGGCACGTCGGCGAGCGAGGCGAACCACCCCTCGCCGAATTGCTGGTTGCGGCATTCCTCGTCCAGGATCACGGGAATGTAAGGCAGGTCGGTCTCGAAGTCCGCCGGCGGGTCGTTGAAGGCCAAATGACCGTTCTCCCCGATACCGACGAACGCGACATCGACCTCCGTCGCCCTCAAGAGCGCATTCAGCCGCTCGATTTCCTGCCTGAGATTCGGCGCATCGGTCTCGATGAAGTGGGCCGTCCCGATCGGAACCTTGCCTGTCAGGCGTTCGCGCAAGTAACGGCGAAAGCTCGCGGGGTGATCGGCGGGAAAGCCGATATACTCGTCGAGATGGAACATGGCCGTCCGCGGCCACGCGATTCCCGGCGCCGCGGTGAGATGACGCAGGAAAGCCATTTGGGAAGCACCGGTCGCCGCGATAAATGCAGCGCTTCCCTTGCGGGCGAGTGCCGCACGAAGAATTTGCGCCGCCGCCTCGGCGGCGGCTTTCGCCATTTCGTCGGCATTCTTGTGTACCGAAATCCTCATCGTTGCGATCCTCCCCATAAAGCAATCCGATCGCCATCGACGACACTATGCCTGCCGAAGGCAGCGCGCGCAAATCGCGCATTGTCTTCAGAGTGCGCACGAAATTAACCGCTCGTTAAGCACTCCCCCGTTCAATTCGACTGTTCCTTTATCGCTCCGGTGCGAGGTCGCCTCCATGCATCCTTCGCGCAAGAAATCGATGGACATGCCAATCGCTGCGGCGGGAGCCTGGGCCCTTCACGCCGATCCCGCCGCCCGCTGGAATATCGCTAGCCCTGCCGAGCCTATGCCCGTGCCGTTCGCCCGCACGCTCGAAAGAGCAGGCGAATTGGTGGCCGCCGGGCTGGACCTCTCGAATCGCGCAATCGCATGCGCAAGCCTCATCGGCCGCCGGAGGATTGCAAAGCCGGGCTGAACCGCCCCGCCGCGTGGCCGAACGCGCGTAGTTGTCTCTATTCGATGTAGCGGCGCGGAATCCTCGCACCGACAGCCATGGCGAGGTCGCTGACGCGCGCCAACCGATGGCGTGCGACCACGGCCTCGGGCGGAATGGCCTCGCCATCCCGTTCGCCGATCAGTACGACCTCATCGCCTATCGCGGCGTCGGGCAAGCCACTGAGGTCGATGCGCATGTGTTCGAGCGAGGGGCCGCCCAATACGGGGGCTTTCTGTCCGCGCACAAGGACGGCACCCGCGTTGAGGCATAGAGCGCCATCTGCCGAGCCGATGGGGATGACACCCATGCGCACGCCGGCACGGATCGGAAACGGCGCCTCAGCGAGGAATTCACGGCGCTCCAAGGTGCGGACGTGGATGAGCCGGCTCGACAACCTTCGGAAAGCCTGGCGCGTCGCCGGCCACGGCACGTCGCCTTGTTCCTTGAAGGGCCCGAAAAACATCTGTCCCGGATCGACTGCGTTGAATTCGAGCCGCCCGAGGATGGCAAGCAATTTCGAACTCGCGAACATCCGAACGGGGATATCGATCCCGCGACTCTTGACTTCCTGGCACACCGCGGCGAATCGCCCGAGCTGCCAATCGAGGTACTCCGACGACGGTGGCGACGGCACGTTGGGATGCGTATTGACGATCTCGACGCGAAGGTTCCGCATGCAGGAGATTGCCGCGATCGCTTCCGCCGCTATCTCGGCGGGAAAGCCAAGCCGCTCCTGCCCAACATCGACCTTCACGGCGACGCTTAGCACGCGTGTCGCATGGCGCGAAAAGAGTGCCGCCGAATCCAAATCCACGACTGTCGGAACGAGATCGTAGGCCTCGACGGCGTGAACCGTCTGAGCCGACACGACCGATCCCGGATAAACCAGGATCGGTGCTGTGATGCCGGCCTCGCGCAGCCGGATGGCGTCCCCGCCATCGACGACCGCAACGGCATTCGCACCTGCGCCAAGCACCGTGCGCGCCACGGGAATGAGCCCGAAGCCATACGCGTTGCACTTGAGAGCCGCGAAGATCGTGGCCTCCGCCCCGACGAGCTTTCGGATATTGCGCGTGAATTGCGAAACGGCGCCGAGGTCGATCTCGAAAAGGTTCGGTCTCGATTGAGCGAGGGCGACGGCCTCTGTGGGATCAGGCTGCATCGCTCGACTATCGGCGATGGGGAATGAAATGGCAATTGCGGCGACGAAGTGGATGCGCGCGAGTGGTGTATGCGCTTGCATGGATGCGCGCGCGAAGGTGCATGAGGTGCTACGGAAGAGCCGTTGGACGAATCGAATTGTTTCATTGCCAAGCGCACGTTATGCTGGCGGACGATAGCTTCCGATCCGATCGTACGATTCCGTGCTTCGCTACAGGGCGTCCCGAACCATGGGGCGCCGCGTTCGCCTTCATTGGTAAAAACGTGCTCAGGGGGGAAGCCGCAATGACGACATTCAATCGAATTGGTTTGGCCGCGGCGGCGGCATGGGCCGTTGCCGCGACGTTCACTTGCCTCACGCCCAAACTGCATGCCGAGGACGTGACCTTGACGGTGTGGAGCCATGAAGCCGATGAGGACGCGAAGGTCGCCTTCCGCGAACTCGCCGCGCGCAACCTGGAGAAGTCGCACCCGGGGGTACACGTCAAGATCACGTGGTACGAGAAGAATCCCATGCTCGCGGCACTCAAGACAGCCCTTCCCGCGGGCGAGGGCCCCGATGTGTTTTATATCGAGCCGGATTGGACCGAATACGTGACCGCCGGTTATCTCGCCCCGCTCGACAACCTCGTCGACTGGAGCAATATCCAGGATTGGGCGCGCCAGGTATGGGTTCATGACGGCAAGACCTACGGCCTGCCGCAAGAGGCCTATACCAACGAGCTTTATTACAACAAGGACCTCTTGAAAAAGCTTGGCTTCGAGCTGCCGGCGAATGCGCAATTCACCCAGTCGCAGTTCCTCGAGATCGTCAAAAAGGCGAAGGAAGCCGGCATTACGCCGATTGCGCAGGGCGTGGGCGACCGGCCCTATCCCGGCGCTTACATCGTCGGCGAGGCGTTGTTGAGAAAGCTCGGCAAGGACGATTACCGAAAACTCTTCACTGGCAAGTTGTCATTCGACGATCCGCGCGTCGTCGACGTGCTCAAGTGGACGAAGGAACTGGTCGATGCCGGTGCATATCCCAAGAACTTCATGACGCTGAAACTCGGCGAATCCCACTATTACTTCTATAGCAAGCCCCTTGCGTTGATGCTGCCGATGGGAAGCTGGTACACCGGCCGCGCCTTTGTCCCCGAGGACAAGGGCGGCCAGCCCAAGGACTTTCCGATCGGCATCATGCAATTCCCGGCAATGGATGGCGGGGCGTGCAACAATTGCAAGACCTCGGACATCGGCGCCAGCTTCGGAATCAATGCCGCAAGCAAGCATAAGGAACTCGCAGCCGAATTCCTCAACGCGATGTCGACGCCGGAAATGGGCAAACGGTGGATCGAGACGATCTATCTGCAAACTGCCGTGAAGGCCGAGGTGAAGGAGTTCAGCGGTCCCTACGCCGCCTACTTCACGGAACTCATGGCACGCCAGAAAGGGATGGACTATTTCATCGGCGGCCCGCTCGACATGGTGCAGGGGCAATGCAAGGACACCTTCACCCAAGTCTTGAACGCAGGCTTCCCGGGTGGCCTTTTGTCGGTCGATCAGACGGTCAAGATGATGAATTCCGGGTGTTATAAGGGCTAGCAAGGCGGACTCCGCCCGCGGGGGCGGGCGGAATCCTTTTTGACGGACGAAAGGAAGAGACCAATCGCGGGACGGTCCAAAGTGCCCTGTGAGCGGCCTTGTCAATGGGCCGGTGCCTGCAGTCCGCCGGCGCACGCGAGCGGTTTGCGTGAGGGCCGATACAGTTTCGACGCCCGCGGCGTCGTCCTGGCGCATCTGCCGTGACGTTCGCTGCAAGAGTGGCAGGTGTCGACCGGCACCGGCCCGCTCATTCGGAAGTCGATGCGCGCCGCGCCAAACTCGGCACGCTGTTGCTCTTTCTCGCGCCGGCCCTCTTGATCTATGCGGGTTTCACCGTCTATCCCGTGCTGCGCACGTTCTACAACAGCTTGCATGTCATCAAGCCGCACGGTGTCGTGGAGTTCGTCGGATTTGCGAACTTCATCGAGCTGATCACCCGCGACCCGGTCTTCTGGACCGCCGTCCGCAATACGGCCGTCTTCGCCCTCGTCGGAACGACCGCCGACGTATTCGGCGGCCTCCTGTTGGCGCTCTGTCTTTTTGCGGGCGCACCCTTCGCAAAGCTCCTTCGCATCGTGTGGTTCACCCCTGTCCTCATGTCATACGTCGTCGTCGGAATCATATGGGTGTGGATCTACGACTACGATTGGGGCCTCGCCAACGTCGTGCTGCGAAGCATCGGGCTCGGGGCATTCGAGCAGTCGTGGTTGGGCGATCCCTCGACCGCCTTGGGATCGGTCATGGTGACGCACATCTGGAAGTGGCTCGGCTTCAACATGATCATTTTCCTCGCGGCCCTTTACGCGTTGCCGAGCGAAGTGCTGGGTGCTGCGGAGCTCGACAACTGCGGCTGGTTCGCCAAGCTCGTCCACATCATCATCCCGATGCTGCGTCCGACCATCGTTAATCTTTTGGTCTTGTCCTTCATCGGCAAGATGATGCTCTTCGATCTCGTCTGGATCATGACTGGCGGCGGACCCCTATGGTCTACCGAGACGGTCTCGACTTACGTCTATAAGCGCGCCTTCGACTGGAACACGTTCGATCTCGGCTATCCCTGCGCGATCGCGGTGCTCTGGTTCGTCATCATCATGGTCTTCGTGGTCGCGATGACACGGATCTTCCGTCAGCGCGACAAGCTTGAGTATTGAGCCGATGATATCGCCGCTCAGCCTTTGGCTCGGATATCTGAGGCGCGCGCCGCTTATCCTGTTCGTCGTTATCTACACCGTCGTGACGGGTGGGCCGTTCCTGTGGGTCGCACTCATGTCGCTCCGCACCACGCCGGAGATTTTCGGCGATCCCTACGCACTGCCGCAGCATTTCCATTGGGAAAAATTCGCCGACGCCTGGACGAAGTCCAATTACGGCACCTATTTCTGGAACAGCGTCATCGTCGTCTTCAGTGCCGTCGCCATTCTTACGGTGATTGGCGCCATGGTGGCGCATTGCCTCGCGCGTTATCGCTTCCGCGGCAGCCGTTTCGCGCGCCTCGCGATCCTCTCGGGCCTGATCCTCCCGCCCCAGCTTCTTATCCTTTCGCTCTTTCAGATCTTGTTGGAATACCGCCTTTACAACACGCTTATGGGCCTGATCGTGGTCTACGTTGCCGCGCACATCGCAATGACGGTTTACATCCTCGAGGGTTTCTTCGCGCAGATACCGCAGGATCTGTTCGATGCCGCGCGCATGGACGGCTACGCCGACTTCGAGATCTTCTGGCGCATTACGCTCCCGATCGGAGCGCCCGCGATCTTCACGACGGTGACGCTCAATTTCATCATCCTCTGGAATGAGTTCCTCTACGCCGTTGTCCTGTTGACCGACGACGACATGCGCACGTTACCCCTCGGCATCATGCATTTCATGGGCGGCCACCAGCTCGACGTCGGCATGGTGGCGACCGGGCTCATGATCGCCATAGCGCCGATCATTTTGCTCTATGCGTTCTTCTCCGAGACCATGATTAAGGGCATGACCGCGGGGGCGGTTCGCTAGATGGCGTGGGTGGCTGTCGAGAAATTGTGCAAACGCTACGGCGCAAGCGCCGATTTGGCGGTCAGGGACGTAAGCTTCACTGTCGCCGAGGGCGAATTCATCGTTCTCCTCGGACCCTCCGGATGCGGCAAGTCGTCGGTGCTGCGCATGATCGCTGGGCTCGAGCCGATCACCGCCGGTAACGTGTCGATCGACGGCCGGGTCATAAACGACGTCCCAGCAAAGGATCGCGATATCGCAATGGTGTTCCAGTCCTATGCGCTTTACCCGCATATGGATGTGTACAACAACCTCGCGTTCGGCCTGCGCCGGCGCGGCTTCTCCCGGGATGAGATCGATCGGCGTGTGCGGCTTGCGGCCGGAAAACTCGGGCTTGAGCCGTTCCTTGCGCGCAAGCCCCCCGCCCTCTCGGGCGGGCAGCGCCAGCGGGTGGCACTCGGCCGCGCCATCGTGCGCCAGCCCAAGGTCTTTCTCTTCGATGAGCCGCTTTCAAACCTCGATGCAGCACTGCGCGTCTCGACTCGCAACGAATTGATCCGCCAACAACTCGAGATCGGCGTCACGACGATCTACGTGACCCATGACCAGGTCGAAGCGATGACCATGGGACATCGCATCTGCATCATGGACAAGGGCGAGGTCGTCCAGATCGGCCCGCCGCTCGAAGTCTATCGCAATCCGGTCAATACGTTCGTCGCCCGATTTCTCGGCAATCCGCCCATGAACATCCTGCAGGCGAAATTGAACAGGGGAAGCGATCGCCCCGACGTGCTGCTTGGCGATGTCCGCATTCCGCTTTCCGTTCACGTTGCGGCGGAACTGACGTCGTCCCTGGGACGCGAGGTTTTGCTCGGTATTCGCCCCGAAGACCTCTACGAAACAGCGCCCGCGGCCATCGCAGAACGGGCCGAGCCTGTCGCGGTGCGCGTCGCGGCGGTCGAACCCCTCGGTGCCGAGACTCTACTCTTGCTGACGCTCGGCGAAACGGGGCAGGAACTGACCGCCCGAATCGGACGCGAGACGAAGCTCAGGCCCGGCGCGCATGCGACAATGGCGCTCGACACCGGGGCAATCCAACTGTTCGACCCGATGACGAAGCGCGCGATCGGCGGGTATGCTTCGTCGTCAAGTGCCTGAGGGAGGCAGGAAAATGGCCGAGCCCAGCATCGTCGACACCCATGCGCACATCATCGACCCCGCACGGTTTCCTTTTCCGACCGGCCCCGGTTACAAGCCAACCTCCGGCGAGACAGCGACGCGCGAGATGTTCGCCGCCGAGCTCGACGCGCATGGCGTCCGCCACGCCCTGCTTGTGCAGCTGAGCGGCTACGGCTACGACAATTCGGCCCTGCTCGACGCGATGTCGCATTATCCGGGACGGTACAAATCCATTGCCGTCGTCGATCCCGAAACGCCCGAGCGCGATCTCGTGGCCCTCGGGGAGCGCGGCGTCGTCGGCGTGCGCTTCAATCTCGTGACTTACCAGCCCGACGCACTCGCGGGGCGGGGTGCCGAGCGCTACCTTGCCCGGCTCAAGGCCCTCGGCTGGTTTGCCCAGGTCTTTGCCGACGACGCCCAGTGGCCTGCGGCGGCCGAAGTGCTCGGGCGAAGCGGGGTCCGCGTGCTCGTCGACCATTTTGGCGTGCGCGACCTCGCGCTCGGGATCGGCCAACCGGGTTTCCAGGCGGTACTCCGCCTCGGTCGGCAGGGCAAGGCGGCGGTCAAGCTCTCGGCCCCTTATCGTATCTCTCGCCAAAAGCAAGGCTTCACGGATCTCGACGACTACGCCGAGGCCCTTATCGAAGCGTTCGGAATCGATAATTGCGTCTGGGGTTCGGACTGGCCGTTCGTCAATTTCCCGGGCGGTTTCCGCTACGATACCGCACTCCGGTCCATCGAGCGCTGGATACCGGATCCGGTAAAGCGCGAGCAGGTGATGTGGCGGAACCCTCTCGGGCTCTTCGGTTTCGGAGGATAGGGCCATGGCGAAAAGGCGGAAACGGCCTCTGAACGTAGCCCTCGCGGGGGCCGGAATGATCAGCTGGTATCATCTGACCGCCTGGCGAAAATTGGGCTCGCGCGTGCGTCTTGTCGCGGTGTGCGATCCGGATGCGGGGCGTGCGAAGAAACGTGCCGATGAGTTCGGCATCGGCAAGACCTATCGCGAGCGCGATGCCATGCTCGACGAGGAAGAGATCGACGCACTCGATGTCGCCTCGCCGCGCGAGACCCACGCCGCCTGGGTCGAGGCGGCGGCGGCCCGCGCGATCGACGCGTTGTGCCAGAAGCCGATGACGCCGACACTTTCCCAGTCGGAGGCCCTCGTGCGCCGCGTCGCCGGCAAAATGCGGTTGATGATTCACGAAAATTGGCGCTTCCGGCCCTGGTTCCGGGAGCTCAAGCGCTGGATCGCCGGCGGCGACATCGGCGAGATCGTGCTCGGACGCATGGCGATGATCAATTCAGGGTTCCTGCCCGACTCCACCGGCCAGCGCCCGGCCTTCGTGCGCCAGCCCTTCATGCAGCACGAAGCGCGCCTGATGATCGCCGAGGTGCTGATCCACCATCTCGACACCATGCGCTATCTGTGCGGCGACCTGCGCGTCGTGGGCAGCCGCGCAACGCGCACCCTCGCGGACGTCACGGGCGAAACGGTTGCGGCGGTCTTTCTCGAAACGCCGTCGGGGGCGCCGGTCACCGTGACGGGTACGATGGCGGCAGTCGGCTATCCCGTGCGCCCGCCGGACCGGCTCGAGATTGTGGGGACGAAGGCGAGCGTCATGTTCGAGGACAACGA
>Ga0187765_10000303_pt1 | contig 17810 bp, 13 predicted proteins | sample 0216_QUI02_MP05__3_FD_133018 | JGI IMG/M metagenome (GOLD analysis project Ga0187765, IMG submission 133018) | Tropical peat soil microbial communities from peatlands in Department of Meta, Colombia - 0216_QUI02_MP05_10_MG | ecosystem: Environmental > Terrestrial > Soil > Wetlands > Peat ...
CAGGTCCCACAGGGTCAGGCCGTGCTGGTTGATGTCCAGGTCGGGGTGCTTGCGCTGCTTGTAGTTCAGCGGGTCGGTGTCGGCCATCAGGTGGCCGCGCACCCGGTAGGCGTGGATCAGCTCATGCACCCGCGCCGACTTGGTGATGTCGTCCTCGTGCCCGGCCGGGATGTCGCGGACCCAGCGGACCGGCTCGTAGGGGATCTGGAGCGCGGCGAAGATCCCGTCGTAGAAGCCGTCCTCGCCGAGCAGCAGGTGGTGGACGCGGCGCAGGAAGTCCCCGGACTGGGCGCCCTGGATGATCCGGTGGTCGTAGGTCGAGGTGAGGGTGACCGTCTTGCTGATCGCCAGCCGGGCCAGCGTCTCATCGGAGGCGCCCTGGTAGGCGGCCGGGTACTCCATCGCGCCCACCCCGACGATGCATCCCTGGCCGGCCATGAGCCTGGGCACCGAATGCTCGGTGCCGATGGTGCCCGGGTTGGTCAGCGTGAGGGTCGTCCCGGCGTAGTCCTCGACGGTGAGCTTGCCCGTCCTCGCCCGCCGGACGATGTCCTCGTACGCCATCCAGAACTGGCGGAAGTCCATGGTCTCGGCGGCCTTGATGCTGGGCACGAGCAGCTGCCGGGAGCCGTCGCGGCCGACGATGTCGATCGCCAGCCCGAGATTGACGTGCTCGGGGCGGGCCACGGCGGGCTTGCCGTCCACCTCGGTGTAGGCGTAGTTCATCTCCTGGGCGCTGCCCAGGGCCCGGACGACCGCATAGCCGATGAGGTGGGTGAACGAGACCTTGCCACCCCGGCCGCGGGCGAGATGGTTGTTGATGACGATGCGGTTGTCGATGAGCAGCTTGGCGGGCACGGACCGGACGCTGGTCGCGGTCGGCACGGTGAGGCTGGCCGCCATGTTCGTCGCCGTCCGGGCGGACGCACCCCGCAGCCGGAGCACGCCCGCTTCCGGTTCCGGGGCAGCGGCGGCCGTGGCCGGCCCGGGCGCCGGGGCCGGCGTGGCCGGGGACTGGCTGGCCGGCGGCTTGATGGCCGGGGCCTGTGCGGCTGAGGGCTGGGGGGCTGAGGGCTGAGTGGCTGGCGGCCCGGCGGCCGCTGGGGCCCGGCCGGCCGTGGGGGTGGTGGCCGCGTTCCCGGCCGGCGCGGCAGCCGGGGCGGCCGCTGGGGCCCGGCCGCCCGTGGGGGTGGTGGCCGTGTTCCCGGCCGGCGCGGCGCCGCCAGGCTCGCTGGCCTGCGCCGGCCTCCCCTGGTTCCCCGTTGCCCCGGGCGTGCCGTCGGCACTCCCTGACGGTGGCGTGTAGTCGGCGAAAAAGTTCCACCAGGCCGTGTCCACCGAACCCGGGTCATCCAGGTAGCGCTGGTAGAGCTCGTCCACGAGCCATTCGTTGGGACCGAAGTCCGTGCCGGCCGGCACCGGTGGTGGCTTCTCGCCGGCACGCTTGCTGGCTGGCTCGGTGGATTCCGCGGACACTCGCGGCAACTCCGGAGGCACGGCGGACATCGCCCTCTTCCGACGATTGAAACGTGATCATTCCCCGCCCCTTAGGCTACCTGGGACGAAGACCCCCGTATCCGGGGGCGAGGGTCATACTCTGCGAAAATTCGGGCGGCAAAGGTCAGATCCTCCCGGAAAACCGGTTCCGGTCATGCGGCGCCAGCCAGTTCACATACGGCCCTTTCGGGACGATCCGGGCCGGGTTGATCCAGTCCTGCGTCTGGTAGTAGTGCCGCTTGATCTGGACGAAATCGGTCGTGTCACCAAAACCCGGGCGCTGGTATAGGTCCCGGGCGTATCCCCACAGGTTCGGGTAGTCGATGAGCCGGTGCAGGTTGCACTTGAAGTGGGTGTGGTAAACGGCATCGAAGCGGACCAGGGTCGGGAACAGGCGCACGTCGGCCTCGGTGAGCTGGCCGCCGACCAGGAACCTGCGGGTAGCCAGCCGTTCCTCGAGCGCGGCCAGGGTGGCGAACAGGGTGTCGAAGGCGTCCTCGTAGGCGGCCTGGGTAGTGGCCAGGCCCGCCTTGTACACGCCGCTGTTCACCGCGTGGAAGATGAGCGTGCCCAGGGCGTCGATGTCGGGACGCAGCTCGTCCGGGTAGAGGTCCGGCGCCCCGGGCTGGTGATAGGCGCGGAACTCCGTTTCCAGCGTCACCGTGATCTGCGGCACATCATTGGTCACGATCCGGTGGGTCCGGGTGTCCCATACACACGGGACCGTGAAGCGGCCCACGTAACCGGGGTCGGTGCCCAGGTAGAGATCGGAGATGTACCGGGCGCCGGTGACCGGGTCAAACCCGCCGCTTCCGGCCGGGAACCGCCAGCCCCGCTCATCCCTGATCGGGTCGGTCAGGGTGAGCCCGACGACCTGCTGCAGGCCGAGCACCTCACGCACGATCAGTGCCCGGTGTGACCATGGGCAGGCCAGTGATGCGTAGAGCTGATAGCGCCCGGCCTCGGCCGGGTAGCCGGTGGAGCCGTCGCAGGTGATCAGCCCATTGAAGCTGGTTGGCCGGGCGGTTTGGGCGTAGGGCACGAGCTCCGCTCCAGGCTGAGGTGCCGCCATCGACCACCCCCTCGCAAGCCTGAAGAAACGACGACAACGCGTGGACGTTCACCCGATGATGCCCGATTTTGCGCGCATGCGAGGCCCAGCAGCGGATGTATTCGGCTCCGGTTATCCGGGGCGTCCAGCACCGGCTTATCCGGGGTGTCCAGCACCGCCCGGCCGGGGCGCCAGATGAGGCTGGTGAGGCCATTGGGCGAGGTCGCGGAGGGCCGGGCGCCGGGGCGGCTGGAGCGCCACGGCCGCCGCGGAGCGTCTATCGTCGAAGTGTCATCACCGGCAAGACCGTCCGCCTGAAGGCGCGGGCATCCGCGCGGAGGCATTCGTGAGCGCGATAACCACCGACCTGTCCCATCTGTCGGGGCTGGTCGCCTACCTGGTGGTGGCGGCGCTGGTCTTCGGCGAGACCGCGTTGTTCTTTGGATTCGTGCTGCCTGGTGAGATCGCGGTGGTGCTCGGCGGCGTCCTGGCCAGCCGCGGCCGTGTCTCGCTGCCCCTGCTCATGCTGGTCGTGGTGGCCGCCGCGATCATCGGCCCACTGGTCGGTTACGAGGTGGGCCGGCGGATGGGCGGGCGGGTGATCGGCTCCCGTTTCCTGCGCCGGGTGTCGGGAACCATGGAGAAGGGCGCCTCCGCACTGAACTCGCGCGGCGCCATCGCCGTGCTGGTCGGCAGGTTCACGGCCGTGCTGCGGGCCCTCATGCCGGCGCTGGCGGGCACGGCCCGGATGCCGTACCGCACCTTCGTCCTGTACAACGCGGTCGGCGGGGTCATCTGGGGAATCGGCTACTGCCTGCTCGGTTACCTGGCCGGGTCCGCCTATGCCGCGGTCGAGCGGCAGGTGGGGGCGGGGTTCGCGATCGCCATCGCGGCGCTTGTGGTGGCGGCGCTGGTCATCTGGGTGGTACGCCGCCACCGCCGGGCGCCGGCGTTTGCCGACAGCAGCGATCGCGGCACGGGCTCATGAGCCCGCGGCGTGAGCGCCGCTGAGCAGACCCATCTGGATCCAGACATCGCCCTCACCTGTGCGGATCGCCCTGGGCGGGGGCCTCGGCGCCGCTACCATCGTCGGGCGTGGGAGCAACCTCATTTCTCGCCCGTTCGTGCCTGCCTTGCTCACGCTGGATCGGCACACCGGGTAGCCAGTGACCAAGAACTCCGGCTCTGCCCACGGCGGCGCCAGCCTTGCTGTCTCGCCGTGGACGCTGCGCGGGGTTATTCCCGCACTGGGCCACACGCCGGCCCTGCGCGGATATCCCGGCGGGATCGACGCGGCCGGTCCCAGCCGGCCGGGCCTGGCGATGGGGGACGAACAACCGGAAACCGGCCCGTCACCCGGGCCCGGGAGACCGCCTGAGGCGGATGCCCCCGGGACTGATCCCGGACCGCGGAAACGGCCACGGTCCCGGAACGGCCGGGTGCGCGGTTCGAGGAGAGGGCGCGCGGCCCGGGCGGGCAGCTCCGTATGGCAGCAGTCGCTCAGCGTATGGCGCAGGGCGGGACTGGAGTGGCAGCGGCCCGCGGGGTGGGAGCCAGCAGATGCCGACCTGCAGCGCACCGAGCCGATCCCGGTCGTGGCGGCGATCCCGGTACCGGCCGACGCAGGACCGGCCGGCCCGCCGCCCGGGGTGGCCGCCGCGCCCGGGACCCAGCCGGCCGGAACGGAGCCGGACAGCCCGGCCAGCGGGGCCGGTGACGGGCAGCAGCCCGCAGACGGCGGGCGGCCAGCCGGCAACGGGCAGGGACCCGCAGACAGCAAGCCGCAAGCCGGCAACGGGCAGGGACCCGTACACGGCGAGCGGCAAGCTGGCCGCGCCAAACAGGAGCACCCCAGGCGCGTCCGGCTGCATCCCCGGCGCGGCGGGCGCACCGTGCTGGTGGGCGCCGCCATCTGCGTGGCGCTGCTGGCCGTGGCGGTGGGGGGCATAGTCATCACCTGGCCGCTGAATATCGGCCGGCATCATGGCCCGTCCGGGCTGGTCATGGCCTACCCGTCCGCCAGGCCTGCCGACGCGCAGTTCGCCGGGCCGGGCGCGCCGCCCGCACCGGCGGTGCTCCCCTCGCTCACCGCGGTGGCCGCCGCCGGGCACACGGTGGTGGCGGTCGGCTCGCAGGCCACCCTTCCCTTCGCCCGGCCCCTGATAGTGATGTCGTCCGATGGCGGCCGCAGGTGGCACCGGACGGTGCTGCGGACTCCCGGTGGCGGGGACACGGCCGGGACCGTGCCGCTGATGGTGGCCGGCGGCAACGGGCGGTGGCTGGCCCTGGGGCAAGACGCGGCGTGGACGTCGCCGGACGGCCGTTCCTGGCAGCTCGGGCCGGGCATCGCGCCGCTGGCTGACGGCGACCGCGTGCTGGCCCTGGCCCAGACGGGCGGCGGGTTCGCCGCCGTGGGCGAGAACGTGCGCCCGCAGGGGCCCGGTGTGGTGCGCACCCCGGTGCTGTGGATATCCGTTAACGGGCTGACCTGGCAGCGCTTGGGCGCGGACCAGCTCGGCCTGCCCGCGGGCAAGGGGCGGGTCGTCGCCCTGCGCTGGGTGGCGGCACGCGGCAGCGTGCTGATGATCGCCGGGCAGGTCACCCGCACGGTGGTGAAGCACCACGGGAAGCGGAAGGCGAACGTCCTCACCCAGTCGGCAGGGGTGTGGCGGAGCACGGACAACGGCGCCCACTGGACGTCGGCGGACCCGCCGGTCAGCAACGGCGCGACCACCCAGCTGGCCGGGCTGGCGGTCACCGGCTCCGGGATCGTCGCCATCCGGCCCGGTCACGGCACCGGCGGGACCGCGAATGCGGTGGCCTACGTCTGGGGCCGTGGGCCGGTGTGGCACTTCGCCGCCGACCTGACCGCCAGCGGAGGTGCGGGGCTGAACGTGACGTCCGTGGCCGGCAGCGACCAGGGCGCGGTGGTGGCCGGCTCGGCCGGCCGGAACCAGGTGGCGTTGGTCAGCAGGCGCGGGTGGTCCTGGCGCCAGACGGCGGATCTCGGCCGGTCCTCGGCCACCAGGCTGACCGGGGTGACGGCCGGGCCCGGCCGCAAGGTGGTGGCGGCCGGCGCGGGCCGCCCGGGGCCATTCCTGCTGCTGGTGGGGGGACATCGCTCGCCGGTGGGCCAGTCGGCGCTGGCGGGAGCGGCGGCCTACGGTCTCGGCGTCAACGGTCTCGGCGCGGGCCCGGGCGGGCAGGTCGCGGTCGGTCACGCCAATGGGGAACCAGCGATCTGGTTGCGTCCGGCCAACGGCCAGTGGGCGCGGATGGCGGTCGAGGCGCCGCCGTCCTGGTACGGCACGGGCCCCGGGCTGACCACCGTCGTGCACGGCGGCGAGGGCTGGCTGGCGGTCGGCGGCGAGGGCAGCCAGGCCGGGAGTGTCGTCCCGGTGGGCGCGGCCGGCACGCTGGACTCCGCCACCGCCCTGGCCGGCCAGCAGCCGATCCTCCTGACCTCACCAGACGGAACGACCTGGCGCCCGGCCGCCGGTGCCGCGTCGCTGGCCGTGCCGGGCGTCACCCTGACCGGGGCCACGGCCGGGCCATCCGGTTACGTGGTGGCCGGTATCCGGGACGATCACGGCCGGCCGGCGGCCGCGCTGTGGTGGTCGGCTGACCTCACCAGCTGGGCACCGCAGGGGTCGTGGGTGGGAACCGGGCCGGCTGGCGCCGCGTCCGCGCTGCTGGCGGTGGCGTCGGGCCAGGGCGGTTTCGCCGCGGTGGGCGCCGCCGGCGCCCACCCGGCCGTGTGGCTCTCCCATGACGGCCAGAGCTGGCGGCTGCGGCCGCTGGCGGTGCCGGCCGGTGCGAGCAGCGCGGTGCTCCAGCGGGTGGCCATCCAGGGACGCCGGATCGCCGCCCTGGGCGTGGAGGCCCGGCCGGCCGGGCCGGTGCCGTTCGCCGCCGTTTCGGTCAACGGCGGCAGCACCTGGCGGGAGATCGCCCTCCCGGTGCCCGCCCGCCCGGCCGGGGTGACGGCCCTGGCCTCGGTCGGCGGGGGTTTCCTCGCCGCCGGCACGCTGGGCGCTGGCGGGGGCCAGGACGTGATCGTCTGGTGGTCGGCCGACGGGCTGACCTGGAAGGCGGTCCGGCCAGCGGGCAAGTGGCTCAGTGTGGCGGGGGCTCAGCAGATCACCGGCCTGAGCGTGTCAGGAACCACGCTCACCGGGGTCGGCTACGCCGCTACCGGGACCGGGCAGCATCCCATTCTGTGGCAGGCCCGGACCCGCTGACCGGGCCCGCCGGCCAGGCCGGGCCGAACACGTCGTCGCGCCGGTGCTCCAGGCACGGGAGCACCGCCCTCACCCGTGCGGTCACGTCGTGGTCCAGTTCGGCCACCGCCACCTGCGGCCACAGCCCGAGGTCGGCCCGTACGGTCCCCATGGGATCAACCAGCATGCTGCGGCCGACCCCGGTCGGCGCCCTGGTCGGGGGGGAAGCAGGGTCGGGAACCTGCCCGGCGGCCGCGACCCAGACCGTGTTCTCGATCGCGCGGGCCCGCACCAGAGTGACCCAGTGCTCTTCCTTGAACAGCCCGGCCGCCCAGGCACCCGGCACCACGATCAGCTCGGCGCCGCGGGCCGCCAGCGCACGGAAAAGCTCGGGGAAGCGAAGGTCGTAGCAGGTCGCGAACCCGGTCCGGACACCGGCCAGGTCCACCACCACCGGCTCCGAGCCGGGGGCCACCACCGCCGACTCACGCTCACCGAGCGCGTCGAACAGGTGGATCTTGCGGTAGGCCGCCACCAGCCCCCCCGAGCCGTCGTAGGCCACCGCCGTGTTGTAGACCCGCCCACCCGGTGCCGGCTCGAACACCCCGGCCACCAGCGCCATCCCGGCCTCGCGCGCCAGCCCGGCCAGCCCGCTTCCGAACGCGCCGTCCAGTGGCTCGGCCACCGCGCGCAGGTCACTCCCGAACCGCGCAAGCGTCGCCTCCGGAAAGACCGCCAGGTCAGCCCCCTGGCGAGCGGCAGTCGCCACCGCTTCGGCGACCCGGTCCAGGTTGATGGCCGGCTCGGGACTAATCGGCAGCTGGCATAGTGCAACACGCATGCCCGCAGCGTAGCTGCATTACGCCAGGGCTCAGCAGATGGGCTCGGGGAGCTGTGGACCGGGCGCTGGGAAAAAGCAGGTTCAGGCCCGAGTCGCAACCCGCCCGGGCTCAGGGCTCCCGGTGTGATGGCGATAACCGGTCAGGTCCCGGGACGTGATTCCATGGCGGGGTGAACCGACCACTGCTGAACGCCCGGCTCGCCGGGATGGGTACCACGATCTTCGCCGAGATGTCGGCGCTGGCCGGCACGACCGGATCGGTGAACCTGGGCCAGGGCTTCCCCGACACCGACGGGCCGCGCGAGATCGCCGCCGCGGCCGCTGCCGCGATCATGGACGGCCGTGGCAACCAGTACCCGCCCGGCCCGGGGATCCCGGAGCTGCGGCAGGCGGTCGCCGCGCACCAGAAGCGCTTCTACGGCCTCGACGTGGACCCGGATGCTCAGGTGCTGGTCACCGCCGGTGCCACCGAGGCGATCGCGGCGGCCCTGATCGCGTTGCTGGAGCCGGGGGACGAGGCGATCGCGTTCGAGCCGTACTACGACTCCTACGCGGCGTGCATCGCGATGGCCGGGGCGAAGCGGGTGCCGGTCACCCTCCGCCCGCCCGACTTCCGGCCCGACCTCGACGCCCTCCGCGCGGCCATCACCGGCCGCACCAGGATGATCCTGCTCAACACCCCGCACAACCCGACCGGGGCGGTGTTCACCCCCGACGAGCTGGCCCGGATCGCCGAGCTCGCGTGCGAGCACGACCTGCTGGTCGTGTCGGACGAGGTCTATGAGCACATGGTGTACGACGGTGTCCACCTGCCCATCGGGTCGCTGCCCGGCATGGCGCAGCGCACCGTCACGATCAGCTCGGCGGCGAAGATGTTCTCGTTCACGGGCTGGAAGATCGGCTGGGTCACCGGGAGCCCGGACCTGGTGACGGCGGTCCGCACCGTCAAGCAGTTCCTCACCTACGTGACCGGCGGGCCGTTCCAGTACGCGGTGGCCGAGGCGCTGGCCCTGCCCGACGGCTACTTCGCCTCGATCAGCGCGGATCTGCGGGCCAAGCGGGACTTCCTGTGCGCAGGTCTGGCCGGGGCGGGCTTCGAGGTCTACCGCCCGGCCGGGACCTATTTCATCACCACCGACGTGCGCCCGCTGGGCTTCGCCGACGGCATGGAGTTCTGCCGGGAACTGCCGCGCCGGGCCGGCGTGGTGGCCATCCCGAGCGTGGTGTTCTACGACAACGTCGAGGCGGGCCGCTCGCAGGTGCGGTTCGCCTTCTGCAAGCAGCAGCCCGTGCTGGCCGAGGCGCTGGACCGGCTGGCGCGGGCTGGCCGGGGCGGGGCGGGGCTGGGAGACTGATGCCATGCGACCGGATGGCCTTCACCACGTCTCGATCAATGTGAGCGATGTCGACGCGGCACGTGACTTCTACACCCGAGTCCTCGGCCTGACCGAGCGCACCGACCGTCCCGACTTCAGCTTCGACGGCGCCTGGCTGGACGTCGGCGGCCAGCAGGTGCATCTCATCGAGGCCCAGGTGCCGCCCGAGCTCGGGCAGCATTTCGCCCTGGCCGTGACCGACCTGGACGGGGTGGTGGCGGAGCTGCGCGGGCTGGGCGTCGCCGTCACCGACCCGGTGCCGGTCGGCCGGGGCCGGCAGGCGTTCGTGACCGACCCGTGCGGCAACCGGGTCGAGCTCCAGCAGCCGTCGGCGGCCAGGTGACCCAGCCCGGGTGCCCGGCCCAGAGGGGTCACTCCACGATGCGCAGGGCCGTCTTCGGGCAGGAATCAACCGCGTGCCGGACCCCGTCCGCGAGCTCCGGCGGCACCTCGCCGGGCGCGATGTGCAGAACGTCTTCGTCGTCGACGTCGAAGACCTGCGGCACCAGCCCGGCGCACACGGCGTTGGCCTCGCAGAGATCGTGATCGACAATGACCCGCATGGCAGCATTGTCCCCCCCGCGCCCGGCAGGCGGCCACCGGCGGCCCAGGCCATGAGTGACGCCGCTGAGAGCACGGACGCCCGGCCCGGCCCGGCCGGCACCGCGGCCATGCCGGCTCCCCTGCGGCGCGCCGCCGAGGCGGCCACCGGGTTCATGCCGCCCGCCGAGGGGATGGCGCTGTACCGGGCGGCGGCGGCGTACGCGCCGGTCGGCCCGGTGCTGGAGGTCGGCACCTACTGCGGGAAGTCCACGGTCTACCTGGCGGCGGCGGCCCGGCGGGCCGGCCAGCTGGTGATCACGGTGGACCACCACCACGGATCGGAGGAGAACCAGCCGGGCTGGGAGTACCACGACCCGGGCCTGGTCGACCCCCGCACCGGGCGGCTGGACACGCTGCCGCACGTGCGGGCCACCATCGGCGACGCCGGCCTGGAGGAGGACGTGATCGTGGTCGTGGGCCGGTCCGCGCAGGTGGCCCGCTTGTGGCGGACCCCGCTCGGGATGCTGTTCATCGACGGGGGGCACACCGAGGCGGCCGCCCAGGCCGACTACGAGGGCTGGGCGCGGTGGGTGGCGCCCGGCGGCGCGCTGGCCATCCACGACGTGTTCCCCGACCCGGCCGATGGCGGCCAGGCACCCTACGGCATCTACCTGCGGGCGCTGGCCTGCGGCGCCTTCACCGAGGTGGCCGTGACCGGCTCGCTGCGGGTCCTGGAACGGACCGGCGGGCAGGCCGGCACCTTGTGACCGCGCTCCCCGGGCAGGCGGCGGCTCAGCTGGTGGCGGTCAGGGCGCAGCCGCAGGCGTCCGCGTCGGCCGGGGGCAGCGCCGCATCGTCGGCGCCCATGTCGCGGAACAGGCCGGCCCCGCCGGTCGCCCCAGCCAGCGCGTCGGCGGCCAGGATCATCGCCGCCGCGGTCCAGCTGCTGTGCTCGGCCGGGAAGTGGGCCTGGTTGGCGAACTGCCAGCCGGTCCAGTAGGCGCCGTCGGCGTCCCGCAGGTGCTGGATGTCGCGGAACAGCCCCAGCGCCCGCCCGTGGTCGCCGCTGGCGTCCAGCGCGAGCACCAGCTCGCACGTTTCCGCCCCGGTGACCCAGGGCTGGTCGCTGACGCAGCGGGCGCCGAGGCCCGGGACCACGAAGTCGGGCCAGTGGGCGGCCAGCCGGGCCGCCGCGTCCGGGCCGCGTACCGGCCCGGCCAGGACCGGGTAGTACCAGTCCATCGAGAACTGGCTCTTGTCGGCGAACGCCTCGGGGTGGTTCGCGACCACGTGCCCGAGCTGCCCGGCGGCGAGTTCCCAGTCGGGCTGCGGCTGCCCGACGAACTCGGCCAGCGCCACCGCGCAGCGCAGGCTCTGGTAGATGCTGGAGCACCCAGTGAGCAGCGCGTAGCCGGCCGGGCCGCCGTCGGCCCGGCGCTCCCAGGCGATCTCACCGCGGGGGGTCTGCAGGGCCAGCACGCAGGCGATCGCGCTGCGCACCGTGGGCCACATCCGCGCCGCGAACGCCGCGTCCCGGGTGACCAGCAGCTCGTGCCACACGCCGACCGCGACGTAGGCGACCTGGTTGCTCTCGGTGGCGGGATCGGTGACCGCGCCATCGGGGGCCGTCCGTTTCGGCCACGACCCGTCGGCCCGCTGGCCGGCCCGGAGCCAGTCGTAGGCGCGCCGGGCCGGCCAGCGCAGGCCGCAGGCGGACAGCGCCATCGCGCACTCGACGTGGTTCCAGGCGTCGGTGTGGCCGTCGGGCCAGCCGATGGCACCGGACCGCTGCTGCATGGCCACGATGCTTTCGCCGGTGGCCCGGATGTCGGCCGCGGTCAGCACCCCGGGCACGGCGGGCACGGGGTGCGTCTCACGCACCGGCATGCGCGCGCTCCGGCCGGCCTGCCCCGTGGCCGGCGCTGCCCGGCTGGCCGGCGGGTTTGCGGGCGTACAGCACCAGGCTCTTGCCGATGAGCGGGTTCAGCGCCCGTTCGGCCATCCGGGTGGCGGCCGGGTGCTCCATGATGTCCCACACCAGCAGCCGGTGGTAGGCGCGCGCCAGCGGATGATCGTCGTCGCCCACCCCGACCGCGCACTTGAGCCACCAGTAGGGCGAGTGCAGGCCGTGCGCGTGGTGGTGGCCGCCGACCGTCAGCCCGGCCCGCCCGAGCTTGGCCTCGAGCTCGGGCCTGGTGTAGATGCGCACGTGGCCGCCGGGGACGTTGTGGTAGTCGTCCGACAGCCCCCAGCAGATCCGCTCCGGCAGCCAGGCGGGCACCGTCACCGCCAGCAGCCCGCCCGGCCGCAGCACCCGCGCTATCTCATGCAGGGCCCGCTGATCCTGGCCGATGTGCTCGAGCACCTCGGCCGCGATCACCCGGTCGAACACCCCGTTGCCAAACGGCATTGCGGTCGCATCCCCGGCCACCGGCCGGACGTGCGCCGTGGCCGGTGCCTCCCCGGCTTCGCGCATGGCGGCGGCCATGCCCGCCACCGTGGTGAGCTCGGCCTGGTCGGTGTCGCAGGCGACCACGTCCGCGCCCCGGCGGTACGCCTCGTAGGCGTGCCGCCCGCCGCCGCAGCCGAGGTCGAGCACGCGGTCACCGGGCCCGACCGGGAAGCGGCGGAAATCGACGGTCAGCACGGGCCAGCCCCCTCCGGCTCCGGCCGCCGCCCGGCCTGCCCACCGGGCTGCGCGGCGGCGATCGCCCGCTCGTATTCGGCCACCGTGGCGCGGGCGACGGCGGGCCAGGCGAACCTTTCCTGGACCCGCTGCCAGGCGGCGGCCGACAGCCGGGCCCGCTCCGCGGGCGAGTCGAGCAGGTCGCGCAGGGCGGCGGCGAGTTCCTCGGGGTCCCCCGGCTCCACCAGCCGGGCGGCGTCGCCGGTCACCTCGGGCAGCGCGCCGGTCCGGCTCGCCACCAGCGGGGTCCCCGATGCCATGTGCTCCACCGCGGGCAGCGAGAAGCCCTCATACAGGGAGGGCACGACCGCGATCTCCGCGCTGGCCACGAGCTCGGCCAGCTCGGTGTCGCTGATGCCGTGGACGAAGCGGGCCCGCTGGCCGAGCGCGAGCTCGGACGCCAGCCGCTCGGTGGGGCCGCCGGGCGCCGGCCTGCCCACCACGATCAGCTGCGCGTCCCGTTCCGCGGCCAGCTTGCCGAACGCCCGCAGCAGCGTCCCGACCCCCTTGACCGGTGAGTCGGCGCTGGCCACGGCCACGATGAGGCCGGGAACCCGGGACGAGCGCGGGTGGAACACGCGGGTGTCCACCCCGAGCGGGATGACCCGCACGCTGGCGGGCGGGACCCGGAAGTCGCGGCAGATGTCGTCGCGGGAGGACTGTGACGCGGTCAGGATCGGGCCGCACCGCCGGGCCACCCGCGCCTGCATCCGGACGAAGGAGTACCAGCGCCACTTGGCCAGCCGGGACAGTCCCCGGGCCGCGGCGAGCTCGATCCGCCGGTCCACGCTGATCGGGTGATGGATGCTGGTTACCAGGGGCAGCCCGGCCCGGGGCAGCCCCAGCAGCCCGTAGCCCAGCACCTGGTTGTCGTGGACCAGGTCGAAGTCGGCGCGGCGGGCCCGCAGCAGCCGCAGCGCGCGCAGGCTGAACGTGAGCGGCTCGGGGAAGGAGCCCGACCGCATGGCGGCGAACTCCAGCACGTCGATCCAGTCGCGGAACTCCGACGGCCGCGGCCAGCGGAACGGGTCGGGCTCCCGGTACAGGTCCAGGCTGGGCACGGTGCACAGGACGGGACCCGGCTCCAGCTCGGGATAGGGCTGGCCGGAGAACACCTCCACGTGGTGGCCGAGCGCGGCCAGCTCACGGGACAGGTGGCGCAGGTATATGCCCTGGCCACCGCAGTGCGGCTTGCTGCGGTACGAGACCAGCGCAACGCGGAGCGGGCGACCCATCGTGAGCACGCAGTTTGGTACCTTTCGTCCGCTTCCGCAGTCCGGTGATGGCCATGCCTGCTAGGCAGCGAACATTACCACCGGGTACGTCGCGTACTTTTACGCCCCTCCAGCGACAGTAAGCTGCCGCAACGTAGCCTGATTGGCGCGCTGTCAGCCGGACTGCCTCCGGGGGACATGCATTCGGCGGGGTGGAGGACTGGCGATGACGAGACGGGCACTGATCACCGGGATCACCGGGCAGGACGGGTCCTACCTCGCCGAGCACCTGCTGGCCCAGGGCTACGAGGTCTGGGGCCTGGTACGCGGCCAGTCCAACCCGCGCGGCCGGGTGCGCGAGCTGCTGGGGGAGGTCCAGCTGGTCCGCGGCGACCTGCTCGACCAGGGCAGCCTGATCGCCGCGGTCGAGCGGGTCCAGCCCGACGAGGTGTACAACCTGGCGGCGATCTCCTACGTGCCGCTGTCGTGGCAGCAGGCCGAGCTCACCGGCGAGGTGACCGGCCTGGGGGTGCTGCGGGTGCTGGAGGCGATCCGGGTGTGCAGCGGGATCAGCGGGTCGCGCAGCCCGGGCAGCGGGCAGATCCGGTTCTACCAGGCGTCGTCGTCGGAGATGTTCGGCATGGTGGCCGAGTCGCCGCAGACCGAGCGGACCCCGTTCCACCCCCGCAGCCCGTACGGGGTGGCCAAGACCTACGGCCACTTCCTGACCCAGAACTACCGCGAGTCGTACGGCATGTTCGCCGTCTCCGGGATCTTGTTCAACCACGAATCGCCCCGCCGGGGCAGCGAGTTCGTCACCCGTAAGGTGTCGCTCGGCGTGGCCAGGGTCAAGCTCGGGCTGGAGCGCCAGCTGCGGCTCGGCACGCTGTCGGTGCGGCGTGACTGGGGCTTCGCCGGCGACTATGTGCGCGCGATGCACCTCATGCTGACCCGGGACGTGCCGGAGGACGTGGTGGTCGGCACCGGGGTGACCCACAGCGTGGAGGAGCTGGTGGAGCGGGCGTTCGGGGTGGCCGGCCTCGACTGGCGGGACCACGTGGTCTGCGACGCCGCGTTCGTCCGGCCGGCCGAGGTCGACCAGCTGTGCGCCGACCCGTCCAAGGCGGTCAAGGAGCTCGGCTGGGAACCCAGGACCGGCTTCGACGAGCTGATCGAAATGATGGTCGAATCCGACCTCGGGCTGCTGTCCGGGCCGGGGGCGCACGGGGATCACCCGTTCGGCCCGGACACCTGGTGAGCCAGCAGGCGGCTGCCCGCCCCGCCGCCTGCCGGAGGGTGGTGCCGCGTTCGGGGGCGCGGCGCGGTGTCCGGTACGGTGGCTCCGTCTGTGCCCCGCACCTGCTGAGCTAGGAGGACCTCATGCCCGATCTGTCCGCAATGCTCGAGCGCGGCCCGGTGGTCTGCGCGGAGGGCTACCTCTTCGAGTGCGAGCGGCGCGGATACCTGCAGGCGGGAGCGTTCGTGCCCGAGGTCGTCCTGGACCACCCGGAGGTGGTCGAGGAGCTCCACCGCGAGTTCGTGCACGCCGGCTCCGACGTGGTCGAGGCCTTCACCTACTACGGCCACCGGCAGAAGCTGCGGGTCATCGGCAAGGAAGACATCCTCGAGCCGCTGAACCGGCAGGCCCTGTCCATCGCGGCCAAGGTGGCCAGGGAAACCGGGACCCTGCTGGCGGGCAACCTGTGCAACACCAACGTGTACGAGCCGGGGACCCCGGCCGTGGGTGAGGCCCGGGCCGCGTTCGAGGAGCAGGTGGCCTGGGCCGCCGAGGCGGGCGCGGACTTGATCATCGCCGAGACGTTCAGCTGGCTGGGCGAGGCGCTGCTGGCCCTGGAGGCGATCCGGGCCGCCGGGCTGCCGGCGGTGGTGACCTTCGCCGTCCACCGGGAGGGCACGCTGCGCGACGAGGCCAGCCCGGCGGAGGCCTGCCGCCAGGCGGAGCAGGCCGGGGCCACCGTGGTCGGGCTCAACTGCATCCGCGGGCCGCGGACCATGCTGCCGCTGCTGGCGCGGATCCGCGACGCGGTGTCCTGCGAGGTGGCGGCGCTGCCGGTGCCCTACCGGACGACCGAGGCGGAGCCGTCGATGCAGGCCCTGCGCGATCCGGAGCGGGGCGGGGCGCAGGCCTTCCCCACCGCGCTTGACCCCTTCACCTGCACCCGCCAGGAACTCGCCGAGTTCGCCGCCGAGGCGCTCGGGCTTGGCGTGCGTTACCTGGGTGTCTGCTGTGGCGCCGCACCGCACCACATCCGGGCGGTGGCGGAGGCGGCGGGCAAGACGCCCCCGGCGTCCCGGTACTCCCCGGACATGACCAAGCACTCGTTCCTCGGCACCGATCCCGGCATCGCCCCGGCCTACCAGGAATACGCGGGCAACCTGTAGCCGGCCCGGCGTGCGGCAGCGGGTCAGCCGAAGTCGAGCCGGCCCGTGCCGGGCCCGGCCCGGAAGACCTCCGCGAGCCTTCCGGCCTGCGCCCCGAGGTCACGACCGCCCGAGCGCTCGACCGGGGGGAAGACCGACCGGATCCCGGCGACCAGACCGGCCAGCGGCGGGGCGGGCTGGCGGCCGGTCACGAACAGGGCCTGGCTGGCGACGAGCGCGAGGATGGCCTCGGCGCCGCCGAACGCGTCGGCGGCGGCCCGCTCCCTCTGGTGGGCGATGCTGGTCGCCGTGGACAGGTCGTTCTGGGGGTCGGTGACGACCGCGGGCATGAGCGCCGGGCTGGCCGCGGCGCGGGCCGCCTCGACGTAGCTGGTCACCGACCATCCGAACAGGTTGGCCGGGCCGGACAGCGCGCCGTGGTATGTGGACGGGGACAGCAGATGGGGCAGCCCGTAGGCGGCCCCGCGGTGGAAGCACGCGGACTGCCGCTCGGCGGCCAGCGCGAGCTCCGCCCAGCAGGACGCGAGCGACTGGAGCGCCGGGCTGGCGGCGGCGTTGTGGAACCCGCCGTTGGAGGCCATCCGCCCATGCGGATCCGCGGGACCGGGCGGGAAGTACACCGGGTTCACCGAGACCGAGCGGAGCGCGACGGCCGCGGCCCGTTCCGCCTCGGCGACGGCCCGCCGGGCCTCGCCGAACAGCCTGGGCAGGATCCGGAAGCTGACCGGTGCCTGGTGGCTGAGGCGGCCCGAGGCGTCGGCGCCGGCCAGGTGGCCCCGGAGCGCGCGGAGCGCCTCGACCTGGTACTCGTCGGCCCAGAGGTCGTCCAGCGCCTCGTCGTAGGCCTCGAGCGGCGCCCGGAAGGCGTCGGCCGAGAGCGCGAACAGGGCCTCGGCCTGGGCGAGCCGGCTGCGGGCCCGCACCGCGGTGTCGGCCAGCACCGCGGTGGAGTAGGGGCTGCCGTTCACCAGCGCCATGCCCTCGCCTTCCTCGAAGTCGAGGTCGCCGACCCAGTCCACCAGGTACAGCATGGGCAGCACCTCACCCGGGCCGGCCTGGCCGTCGAGGGGCACACAGGGCAGAGGCGCGCGCAGCAGGGCCGCCACCCGCTCGGCGACCTCGGGACGGACCTTCCCGTGACCTTCGACGAAGTCCACCAGCCGGGCGAAGACCATGCCCCGGACGACCTGCTCGGAGTGGCAGCCGCCACCGAAGCCGTATCCCGACTCCGCGCGGAACAGGCGGGCGTGCTCCCGCTGCTGCTCCGGCGGCACCGCCGTCGCCACCTCGACCCCCGGGCGGGTGGTGACGCCGTAGATGAACGCCGTCCGGTCGGAATCGAGCAGGGCCAGGAACCCGCGCCGGGCGGCGGCCATCGCGTCGCGGGCCAGCGGGCCGATCTCCACGTCCTCCCGCCCGAATGCGACCCGGCGGAAGTTATCCAGCGTGAAATCGGCCCGCCGGTTCACCACAACGGTCATCCCGGCCTCCCCGGGTGCCGGGCCGGGGAGGCCGGGACCGTATCGGTCAGCTCTTTGCCGCGTTCCAGAGGAAGAACTGCCCCTGTGCCGTCGGGTAGACGCCGGTGACGTTCTTCGCAGTGGCGGCCAGGTAATTGTAGAAATAGGCCCAGATGATCGGGGTCTCATCGAGCAGGAGCCGCTGGATCTGCCCGGCCAGATTCTTCTGTGATTGCAGGTCCACCGTGGCAATGAATTGCTTCGAGAGCTTGTTGTAGGTGGGGTCGTTGAACCGGGCGGCATTCCACGCGCCCTCCCCGGTCTTGGTGTTGATGGTCTGCAGGGGCGCGGCCAGGTACAGGTTCGGCACCGAGCGGGCGCCGTAGTCGACCAGGCTCATCTCGCCATCGAGCCAGTCCGACTTCCCGACTACCCCGTCGCCGTAGTACTTCGACTGCGCCTCGATGGTGAGGTTGATGGTGACGCCGATCTGGGCCGCGGACTGCTTGATGATCTGCG
>Ga0187765_10000304_pt1 | contig 17769 bp, 15 predicted proteins | sample 0216_QUI02_MP05__3_FD_133018 | JGI IMG/M metagenome (GOLD analysis project Ga0187765, IMG submission 133018) | Tropical peat soil microbial communities from peatlands in Department of Meta, Colombia - 0216_QUI02_MP05_10_MG | ecosystem: Environmental > Terrestrial > Soil > Wetlands > Peat ...
TGGTCGTTCGCGTTGCCCTCGGGGAGGGCGATGCGGCCGTCGACGACGATCGGGCTGTTCCAGTGGCCGCCGCCGCATGGCAGGGTCGTCACGAGCTTGCCGGTTGCGGGCACGTAGACGTTCAGGCCGCCGCCCGGCGCGTAGACGTAGAGGAGTCCGCCGGCGACGACCGGGCTCGTGCCGCCCGTGCTGTTGTGCCATGCCTGCGTGAGGTGACCGTTGCGAAAGCGCCACGCCGCAGTGGCGCCGTTGTCGGCTGCGAACATCCACGTCGTCGAGGCCTGGTGCCACACCGCCGGAGCGGTGAAGAGATCCGTCCCCGACGGCGTCGAGACCACCTGGACCTCACCGTCCTTGTGCCCGGCGCTGCCGCGCATGCGCGCGACGCTGAGGAGCCGGATCGTCCCGTCCTTGCCGCCCTGCGCGATGTAGCCCTCGCTCAGCAGCACGGGCGACGTCGAGCCCATGTCGAGATCGTCCGCGTTCAGCTGGTCGGTGTTGGACGGCGTGAAGTTGCCGAGGAGCCTCGTCGCGTCGGGCGAGAGGCGGAGCGACGAGTCGCCCCAATTCGTCTTTCCGTCCCACGGGGCGTTGCCGGTCGCGACGAGGATGTCGCCGTTCGCCGGGTCGATGACGGCGCCGGCCCGGCCCCAGATGGCGGAGTCGCTCGTCGGACACGTGGACGGGACGATCAGCCCCGTCCGGTTCGAGCAGAGCGAGTTCCAGACGTGGAGCAGCTTCCCGCTCGCGGCGTCGATCACCGCGACGTGCCCCTGATAGGGCGGCGCGTCGCCGATGTAGCCGCCGGTCGTGGCGATCACGTGGCCCTTGTAGTAGTTGAGCGAAGCCGCGATCTTCTCTCGCGTCGGCAGCAGCGTGATCGCGACGCTCCAGGCTGCGTGGCCGTCGGCGACGGAGAGCTTGTAGATGCGGCCGCCCGGCGAAGCGGCGTAGATCCACTGCCGGCCGGGATCCGCCACCGGCGTCGCCGTCGTGATCTGCGGGCTCCCCGCCCACGTGTCGTAGCCGGGCGGTGTGAAGCGCCAGAGCACGGCGCCGCTCCCCGCGTCGATCGCCTCGGTCTTGCCGTACGTCGTCGTCACGAAGAAGACGTCGTGCGCCGCGCCGCCGACCTGCGCCGCATGGAGGTAGATCGCGGACGAGTCCACGGTGCCGTCGAGCTGCACCTGCCGGCGGACGAGCGACTTCACGCTCGCAGCGGTGATCCCGGTCGGGAACGTCGGCGCGCTGCTGCGCCAGACCGACCAGCCGAACCGGGGCCAGTCGTTGCCGGCCGTGGCGGAGCGCGCGTTCGCCGCGCCCAGCAGTAGGGTCGCGCACGCGACGACGAGGGCTGTCGCCCAGGACCCTCTCATGAGCGAAGAGCGTAGAGGGTGCCGTCGAGCGACGTCGCGTAGAGCTCGCCGTCGGCACTCTCACCGAATGACGAGAGCGACGGGATCTTCGAGCTCTCGACTCGCGGCGGGGAGAGCCGACCGCTCCCCGCGCGGAAGCTCCAGATCGTGCCGGAGCAGTAGTCCCCGTAGAAATAGCGGCCGCGCGCCGCCGCGATCTCCGTGCCGCGATAGACGTAGCCGCCGACCACCGAGCAGCCCTGAGCGTGCGAGTAGACGATCGTCGGACGCACGAGCGCGCCCTTCTCTGTCAGCGGCTTGGCCGGGTCGTAGACGGACTTGCCCTCGTACCGGCTCCAGCCGTAGTTCGCGAGCATGCCGACACGGGCCGCACTGCGGTAGTCGATCTCCTCCCACTTGTCCTGGCCGACGTCGCCGATCCAGAGGTTGCCCGTCGCGCGGTCGAACGAGAACCGCCACGGGTTGCGGAGCCCGTACGCGACGATCTGCCAGCCCGAGCCGCGGCGGCTCGGATCGGTGCGCAGGAGCTTCCCGAGCCTCGTGCCGAGGTTCTGCGAGCGGTCCTGGGGATCGCCTTCGGACCCACCGTCCCCGAGCCCGAGGTAGAGGTAGCCCCGGCTGTCGAACTGGAGGTCGCCGCCGTTGTGGTTTGCATACGGCTGGTGGACGAACAGCAGCTGCCGCGCGCTGGACGGATCGGCAGCGCCGTTCGCGGCCTTGTACTCGACGACCCGCGAGTCGCCGTTCGTGTCGGTGTACGAGACGTAGAAGAGCCCGTTGCGGGCGTAGCCCGGGTCGAACGCGAGGCCGAGGAGCCCCTGCTCGCCGCCGCTCCTCACGAGGCTGCGAATGTCGAGGAACGTCCCGGTGACCTTGCCGCCTTTGACGATCTTGACGTCACCGGGCTGCTCGACGACGTAAAGCGCGGAGGCGTCGTTCGGTGCGCTCGTGACGTAGACCGGCGAATCGAGGCCGGTGACGAGCGGCGTGAACCCGTAGGCGGCGCGCTTCCCTCCTGCAGCGCCGGCCGAGGCCGTCACGCCGAGTGCAACCAGACCGACGAATACGCAGCATCTTGCCGTCACGGAAGCTGAGACGCCGGCTGAGGACGAAAGCTTGCTCAGGTTCGGAGCAGGACCCGCCGGAGCTCGTCCTCTTTGCCGGGCTCGAGGATCGCCAGCACCTGGTCTCCGGCCTCGAGCATCGTCGAGCCCACCGCGATCTCCGACTGTCCGTTGCGCATGACCGAGATCAAGCGGGATCCTTCGGGCAACTCGAGCGCCTCGACCCGCTTGCCCACCGACGGCGAGTCGCGGTCGATCTGAACCTCGACGATCTCGAGGTTCTCCTTGCGCAGCTCGAGCAGGTGGATGAGATCGTGCTCCGGCACCTCGTGCTCGACGAGCGCCATGATGCTCGACGTCGCGCAGACGGTCGGCGAGATGCCGAGCAGGTCGAAGTGCGCCTGGTTGCGTGGGTCGTTGACGCGCGCGATCACTTTCGGCGCGCCGTACTTCTCCTTCGCGAGCTGGCAGATGACCATGTTGTCCTCGTCGTCGCCGGTCAGCGCGAGCACGATGTCCGGCGGGCGGGCGAGCCCGGCGCGCTCGAGCACGAACAGCTCGGTCGCGTCGCCGCGCTGCACCTGATGCTCGAACTCGTCCTCGAGCCGGTCGAAGCGGTCGCGGCGCTGCTCGATCAGCGTCACCTCGTGGCCGAGGCGCAGGAGTGAGCGCGCGACGTTCGCACCGACCTTGCCGCCGCCGGCCACGACGACGTACATCAGGCCGTGGCCCGGGCGCCCGGGAACTCGCAGGTGCGGACGGTCTCGATCATCTTGTCGATCGCGGTCTTCGTCGGACAGACCGTGCGCATGCCGCGCGCGGCGTAGAACTCCGCACGCGCGGGGTCGAGCACGCGGACGACGACGCACTTGACGTCGAACCGCTTCTGGGCGACCTCGCCGATCACGATGTTCGTGTTGTCGCCGTCGGTGGCGGCGATGACCGCGTCGGCCTCCTCGATGCCGGCCTCGCGCAGGAGGTCGGTGTCGATCCCTTGCCCGACGAGGAAAGCGCCGGGCCAGTGGTCGCCGAGCCGCGAGAGGGCGTCCTCGTTCTCGTCGACGACGACGACGTCCCAGCCTTCGCGCTGGAGCTGGATCGCGATGGAGGAACCGACCCGGCCGCAGCCGATGATGAGAGCCTTCATGCCACCCGCAGACTAGCGCGGCGGCTCACGACGGGGCTTCCTCCAGCACGCCCTGCGGGAAGGCGACGATCAGCACCTCGGCCGACGCCTTCCGCAGGACGTACTCCACCGTCGGCGAGAAGAACCGCGACTGCCTCCGCCAGCGCGGAGAAGAGCCGAGCACGATCAGGTCGGCGCCGGTCTCGGCGGCCGCCTCGACGATCGCGTCCCCGATCGAGCGGGCCCGCACGATCCTTCCCGCCACCGGGACGCCGTTGTCGGCGCCGAGCGCCTGCGCCTCGGCGATCGAGGCGGCTGCCTCCTCCTCGACACCGGGCATCGGCGCGTCGAGGGGCAGCTCGAGCGGCACCCTGATCACGAAGAGCGTCTCGACCGCCGCGTTGCGCTCCTGCGCGAGCTTCACTGCCGTCGCAACCATCTCCTCCCCGATCTGGCCGAGCTTCATCGGCACGAGGATCTTCGAGAACTCCGCCTGGGGGAGCTCCTGCTCGCCTGCAGCGACGACGTGCTCGAGCAGCCCGGCGCCGCGGCTGCGACGCACGAGGAGGTAGACGACGAGCCCGCCGAGCAACCAGGCGGGGCCGCCGTAGCGGGCACCGATGTGGGTCGCCATCGCCGCCACGAAGACGGCGGACGTGGCCAGCGCGCCCACCACGGACGGGAGCGGGATCGTCGCGCCTCGCACATGGACCCCGAGCGGGACGCGAAACGGCCGGCGCAGCTCGGGCTGCGTCACGCGGAGCTTGATCACCGCGAGCTGCGCCGCGGTAAAGGCGAGGAGGACGCCGAAGCTGAACAGGCTGGCGAGGAAGCTGACCTCGTGGGTCAGGAACGACGTCCCGACGATGAGGCCGATCGCGATGCCGGACGCGGCGAAGACCGACGCCGGGGCGACGAGCGTACGGCGGTGCAGCCGGCCGAAGGCACGAGGGAGCTGGCCGTGCTCACCGAGCGAATACGCGAGCCGGCCGAAGCCGGACACCGACGTCGTCGCGGCAGCGAGCAGGACGAGCGCGCCCGTAAGGCCGACGTAGACCCGGAGCACGCGTCCGAACCAGTACGGCACATGCGTCTGGAGCGCGGCGACGATGCCCATGATCGGCGAGCGCAGCCACTCGCTCCCGAGAGCTGTCGTGCCGTGCGGCGCAGGGAACGCGGAGAGGCCGACGAGCGCGATCAGCACGTAGACGATCACGACGCAGCCGATCGCGCTGAACAGGCTGCGCGGAAGGTCGCGCCCCGGGCTGCGGACCTCCTCGGCATAGTTCGCGACCGTCTCGAGGCCGGTGTACGCGAGCATCGCGAGCGGAAGCGCGAACGCGAGCTCGTGCCACGTCGGCGACGTTCCAAGCGACAGGCCGCGCCCGAGCGCGCTGCTCGAGAAGAGCAGCGCGAAGCCGAGCACGACCAGCAGCACCTGTGTGACGAGGTCGAGCAGCGGGACAGCGATCCCGAAGCTGTAGAGCCTCGTGCGCCGGAGCAGCCGCGACAGGCCGATCAGCGCGATCAGCACGCACGCGGCGATCACGTCGCCGGGGCGGTGCGCGATCGCGTGGATGCCGAGAGCGAGCCCGAGGTAGTGCGGGAAGAACAGGGCCGACAGCGCGATCACGATCAGGTAGTCGAGGAAGAGCACCCAGCCGGTGAGGAAGCCGGCGAAGTCGTTGAACGCGACGCGGACGAACGTGGCGGCACCGCCCGTCGCGCGGATCGCGGCCGTCCCTTCCGCATACGAGAGGGCGACCACGAGGAAGAGGACGCCGACGAGGCCGAGCACCGCCGGAGTGAGCCCGAGCGCGTGCAGGGCGATGATCCCGAGCGCGAAGTAGATCGAGGAGGCAATCTCCCCGTACGCGACGGACGCGAGCGCGGGAGCGTCGAGGACCCGTTGCAGACGGGGGAGCTTGCGGGCCATGCCGCGGGGAATCTACCGGCGCCGCAGGAGATAGAGGCGGCCGGCGCCGAGTGCGACGAAGAGGATGCCGAAGAGGTAGCCGGCGCCGCCGCCGCGCGCCGCGGTGCGGACGGCGATCGCGACCCCGAGCGCGATCGCGAGCAGTCCGAAGACGAGCACCGAGCGGGCGTAGAGCGTTCTCACGCCGCTGCCCTCCCGGCGGCGACCATCACCCGGCACGAGGCGTGCTTGAGGACGAAGTCGACGGTGTCGCTGAAGATGGCTCGACGCCCGCCGGCGAAGCGCACGCGCGGAGCGCCCATCACGACGATCTCCGAGCCGCGGCGTGCGGCCTCCTCGACGATCGCCTTGCTCGCATGCCGGCCGCGCACGATGCGCCCTGTCACGTTCACGCCGTACGACTCGCCGATCGCGCGCGCTTCGTCGAGGAGCGTGTTCGCCTCGTCGACCTGCTCGGGCAGCACCGCGTCCAGGGGCAGCTCGAGCGGTATCTCGATCACCGTTACCGCGACGATCGAGGCTCGCCGCTCCGCGGCGAGGCGGCAGGCGACGTCCATCGCCTCCTCCGAAAGGTGGCCGGGCGCGATCGGCACGAGGATGCTGCGGTACTCGAGCGCCTGGGCCGGCCCGATCTCGACCGGCGCGCGCACCGTCTCTGCGAGCGGTGCGTGCAGGATGCGCCGCCTGTAGACGACGTAGCCGACGAAGCCGAACACGAGCCAGCCGAGCCCGGCGTAACGCGTGCTCGGATACTGGATGACGACGTCGAGCCAGCACAGCGTCGTTCCCGCGCCGCCGACGATCGCGAACAGCGGCCAGTCGACTCCGCGCCACGTAAAGTTCGGGCGAGCTTTGAACGCAAGCTCTTCGTGGCGCCGCCGGCGGCGGAGCTGGATCACCGCCGCATGCGCGACCGTGAACGAGAGCATCGCGCCGAACGAGTACATCGTGCCGAGGAAGTTCGTCTTCCCGGGCAGCAGCACGAGAACGGAGACGATCCCTCCGAACACGATCAGCGACAGCCACGGCGTCTTGAAGCGCGGGTGCAGACGCCGGAAGACGGCCGGGAGCTGCCGGTAGCCGGCCATCGCGTACGTGATCCGGGAGGCGCCGATCACGCCGGCATTCGTCGCGATGAAGAGGATCGTCGCCGCAAGCAGCCCGACGTAGATCTTGATCACGGAGAGGAGCGTTCCCGCGATGCCGAGATGCTCGACGAGGCCGAGCACGGGGTCGTTGGCGAAGCCTCCCTTCTCCGGGCCGAGCCCGAGAACCGTCTGATAGTGGCCGCCGACGAGGTGGACCGGCATCGCCGAGAGCGCGATCATGGGGAGCGTGAAGTAGATCGTGAAGACGGCGACCGCGACCATCGTGATCGAACGCGGAATGCTCCTGACGGGGTCGCGCGCCTCCTCCGAGAGATTGGAGACGGTCTCGATTCCCGTGTACGCGATCATCCCGACGGGGATCGCGAGCAGGAAGTGCGACCACGTCGGCGCGGTGCCGAAGTGGAGGTTCGCCTGCAGCGTGTGCGGGCTGAAGACGAGGAAGAAGCCGAGCAGCACGAGCAGCACCTGCGTGGCGAAATCGACGGCTGCAAGGACGACGTTGATGTTCGCGGACTCCTGAATGCCGACGATGTTGAGCGCGACGAGGACGACGATCACGACGGCGCCGCCGACGATGTCCCACGGGTTCTCCCTCAACGGGCCCCAGAAGATCGAGAGGTAGTGCGGCACGAAGAACGCCGAGATGGCGATCGTGATCACGTAGTTGAGCATCTGCGCCCATGCCGCCCCGAAGGAGACGACCTCGTTGAACGCATGCCGGGCGAAGCTCGACGAGCCACCGGCCTCGGGGTAGCGGACAGTTCCCTCGGCGTAGGTCGCCGCCGTCGCTGCGAAGAAGAGGCCGGCGACGAGGAAGACGACGGGCGTCAGCCCGAGGGCGAAGAACGCGGTGACGCCGAGGGCGTAGTAGATCGAGGAGCCGACGTTCCCGTACGCCGTGGCGAAGAGCGCGTTTGCGCCGAGGACTCGCTCGAGCTCGTGCTGCTTCTGACGGCGTCTGGCCACGCGCGGACTCTAGACCGTCCGGCGTAGGGCCCCGTCGCGACCATCACCCGGCACGGCGCGTCCTTGAGGATCTGGAGGATCTCCTGCGGGAAGGGTCGGCGGAAGCCGCTGCGGGAGCTGACCGGCGAGCCGACGACGACGAGCTCGGCCCGATGGTCGCGGGCCACCTCGGCGACCTCCCGGCCGATCCCGCCCGCCCGTGTGCGGATGAGCCGGCGCCGAGGCCGGAGCCCGTACGAGTCCGCGATCGCGGCCGCATGATCGAGCCGATCGCGCAGCGCACGGATCTCCGCGTCGAAGTGGGCGTCGAGCGGCAGCGCCTGCTCGACGAGCAGCGGCGCGACGAGGACGACGCGGGCACGGCTGTCCGCGGCGAGCCGGCAGGCGAGGTCGAGTGCGTGCTCCGTCTCGTCCCGGCCGAGGAGCGGGACGACGATGCTCCTGAAGCCGGCCGAGGCCGTCCGCCGGAGAACGCGGCGGACTCGGCGCTCGAGCCGTTGGAGGTCAGGGCGCCTCATCGCAGCAGCTGGTACGGCACGCTCGCGAGGATGACCTGCGGCTCGAACAGCAGCAGCCGCTTGATGTAGAGCGCGCGCTGGTTGTGCAGGACGCGACGGAACCCACGGGTCACGAGCTCCGGCATGAGCACGAGCACCGCCGTTCCTTCCTCTTCTGTGAGCTCGCGCAGGTACTGGAGCAAGGGCCCACCGATGTCGCGATAGGGCGCCTCGTCCACCTCGAGCGGAATCCGCGGCCCGTGCGACGACCAGTCGACGCGGATGCTGCGCGCGTCGGCGGAGTTGAACGCGAAGTGCACGGCGCGCGTGTCGGCGATCCCGAGCGTGGTCGCGTAGTTGACCGCGCGCATCGACGCGGCGTTGACACCGGAGACGAGGACGCGAACGAGCAGTTGCCTCGGCACGTCGACGTCGCGGCCTCGCACCGCGGGGAGGTCGGTGACGACGACGCCGGGCTCCGACAGCAGCCGGAACTTCAGAGCGAGCTCGCGCGCGTTCTGCGCCTGCGAGAGGAGGGACTCCGAGTCGAACGACTCGGGCAGGACCACCGTCACGAAGTCCGACTCGCCGCGCGGCAGCCGCCAGACCTGCTCGAGCACGGCCTCGCTGAGCCCAAGGCTCCCGTCGAGCACCTCGAGCAGCGGCTCTCCGCCGGCATGGCGGAACCAGCGCGGGCGGATGCCGGGGTCGGAGCGAGACAGCGGAACGTGCAGGGCGCGGAAGCCCTCCGGTGAGATCTCGCGGGCGAACGCGAGGGCCCGGTCGAGAGCCGGGTCGAGGGACTCGACGAGGACGAGCGTCGTGTTCCGCGCCGCCGGCGCGGCCACGACCGCGGCCGCGCCGGCCTCGAGCCGTCTGGCAATCCGCGTGTAGTGGCGGCGCACGCCGTAGAACCCCGTGATCATCAGCGGAATGGCGACGATCACCATCCATGCGCCTTCGGTGAACTTCGTGATCACGACGACGACCATGACGATGAACGTGGCAAGCGCCCCGATCCCGTTGATCGGAGCGCGCCAGCGCCAGCCGTCGCCGTGCGTGCGCAGCCAGTAGCGGACCATTCCCGCTTGCGAAAGCGTGAACGCCGTGAACACACCGACGACATAGAGGTGGATCAGGTTGACGACGTTGGCGTGGTAGATCCAGATCAAGAAGGCTGCGGCGCCTGCGAGAACCACGACGCCGTTCGAGAAGACGAGGCGATCACCGAGATTCGTGAACTGGCGAGCGATGAAACGGTCGTGGGCGAGCAGGGCCGAGAGCCGCGGGAAGCCCTGGAACGACGTATTCGCCGCGAGGATGAGGACGGCGAACGTGAAGATCTGAACGACCCAGAACATCCACGACGCCCCGCTCCCGGCCGGAAAGACCGCACGCGCGACTTGCGAGACGACGGAGTCGGTCGAGCTCGGGCGAGCGTGCGTGTGCACTGCGAGGTACGAGACGCCGACGAACATCGTGATTGCGATCACCGCAAGCGCGCCCAGGGTCCGCGCGGCGTTCTTCGACTGCGGATGCTTGAACGCGTTGACGCCGTTCGCGATCGCCTCCACTCCCGTGAGCGCGCTTGCACCCGAGGCGAACGCCTTGAGCACGAGGAAGAGGCCGAGAGCACCCGCGCCCGCGGCAAGTGGATGCGGTGCGACCGCCCGCGGACAGCCGCTGGTGGCGCACTTGGTGAGACCCGTGCCGACTGCGGCCAGCATCGCGACGATGAACAGGTAGGTCGGCAGCGCGAACGTGAACCCGGACTCGCGCACCCCACGGAGATTGACCACCGTGATGAAGGCGACGGCGCCGAGAGACAACTCGGTGTTGTAGTGGCTGAGCGAGCTGACCGCGGACGTAATCGCGAGCACGCCGCTCGAAACCGAGACGGCAACCGTCAACACGTAGTCTACGAGCAACGCCGCGGCGGCGACGAGACTCGGGAACGTGCCGAGGTTCTCCCTCGCGACGATGTACGCGCCGCCGGAGGTCTCGTACGCGCGCACCGTCTGCCGGTAGGATGCGATCACGATCGCCATCAGGGCGGCGACCGCGATCGAGATCGGCAGTGCGACATGGAGCTCGACGAGGCCCGCGCCGAGCAGGACGACCATCGCCGCCTCTGTCGCATACGCGACGGACGAGATTGCGTCCGCCGCGAAGATCGGCAGCGCGAGCGGTATCGGCAGGAGCTCCTCCTCGACCTGATGGCTCGCCATCGGTCGCCCGACGAAGAGCCTCCGGGCGCGACGAGGGGGTTGAAGTGCCTCGCTCACGGCTCGAGCGCGCTGAGGATCCGCGTCAGCGCCCGCGGCAGGAGGAGCTCGGCGCCCTCGTTGTAGAGCGGGCTCGCGCCGTCGCGAAGGAGGCCGCGCACGAGCAGGATGCCGCGTGCCGATATGGGCCGCTCGTCCCCGAGCCGCTGCTCGACGAGCTCGAGCAGCTCGCGGTTGCGCCGTGCAGCCGGCCGCCGCAGCGGCGAGGCGCCGGGGAGCCGTGCCGGCTCGAGCGAGCGCAGGGTCCGCTGGACGTCGCGTCGAATGCGCACGCGCTCGCCCCCATCGGTCAGCTCGCGCGTCCGCCAGCGCACGAGCGCCGTCGCGTCCGGGTAGCGAGGCGCCTGGAGGATCAGGCGGTCAGCGGTGCGGCGGAGCTGCCCGAGCTCGTGCCGGGCCTGCATCGCGCGGACGGCGCCGGCAGCCTCGAACAGCGCCGCCGCGCCGGCGGCAACGACCCATGGCAGGTCGGGCGCGGCCGCGAATCCGAGCACGAGCGCGCCGACGAGCACGAACGGCGCGGCTGCGCGTGCCGGGCGGGGAAGATCGAGAGCGGCCATACCTCGACGGTAGGCCGGAAGCGGCTCAGGCCGCGCTCAGGGATCGGCGGCGCGGCCTCAGGATCGTCTCAAGAGGGGCTGACGAGCCGGTAGCCGACTCCCGGCTCCGTGAGGATGTAGCGGGGACGGGCGGGATCGGGCTCGAGCTTGCGGCGCAGCTGCGAGACGTAGACATGGAGGTAGTGCGACTCGTCCGCATACGCGTGCCCCCACACCTCCTGCAGGATCGTCTTGTGTGTGAGCAGCTTCCCCTCGTTCCGCGCCAGCAGGCGGAGCAGCTCGAACTCGTGCGGTGTGAGCTGGACCGGCGCGGACGCGAACGTCACCTCCCGCGCCTCGAGATCGACGCGGAGCTCGCCGATCTCGTAGACGGGCTCGGGTCCCGGATCGACGCGCCGGAGGGCCGCTCGCAGCCGGGCGAGCAGCTCCTCGACCCCGAACGGCTTCGTGACGTAGTCGTCTGCCCCCGCGTCGAGCGCCGCGACCTTCTCGCTCTCGTCGCCGACGACCGAGAGCACGATCACCGGCACCGCGCTCCACGCGCGCAGCTCCCGGCACACCTCAGTGCCACGGATGTCCGGCAGGACGAGGTCGAGGATAACCGCGTCGGGCGGCCGCACGGCCGCCGCGGTAAGCGCCTGCTCGCCGGTCGCGGCGGTGTCGACCTCGTAGCCGGCGCCGCGCAGGCTCGTCTGGAGCGCGCGCAGGATCTGCGGCTCGTCGTCGACGACGAGCACGCGGGTCATGCAGGCACCGCCACGCGCTCGGTCGGCAGCGCGAGGACGAAGTGGCCGCCCGCCGGATCGTCCTCGACCCATAGCCGCGCGCCGTTCACCTCGGCGAACCCGCGTGCGATCGCGAGGCCGAGCCCGACCCCGTCGGCGCTCGCACCGCCGTGGCGAAACGGCTCGAAGACGGCCTCGCGCTTGGTCGGGTCGATGCCGGGGCCGCCGTCGACGACGTGCAGCAGGAGCTCGTCGCCGGCCGGCTCCGCGCGAACGCGCACAGCGGAGCCGGGCGGTGAGAACTTCAGCGCGTTCTCGAGCAGGTTCACGAGCACCCGCTCGATCTGCACCGGGTCGACGAACACGGGAGGCGCGTCGTCGTCGAGCTCGGACACGACCCGCTCCTCCGCCGGCCCGAGCTGCTCGAAGGCCCGCGCAAGGAGGCCGTCGACAGGCCAGAGCTCCGGGTGAGGCGCTGCGGCGCCGCTGCGCAGGCGCGAGAGGTCGAGCAGCTTCCCGACGACCCGGTCGAGCCGCTCCGCCTCGCTCCGGATCGTCTCGACGAGCTCGTCACGATCGGCACGGACGAGCCGCACCTCGGGATTCGCCAAGCCGGATGCAGCGGCGACGATCGCGGTCAGCGGGGAGCGGAGGTCGTGGGACACCGAATGGAGCACCGCCGTCTTGATCGCATCGCTCCGCCGCAGCGCCTCCGCTTCGAGCGCCTCGGCCGCAAGCTCGCTGCGCTCGACCTCGACCGCCAAGAGCGAGGCGAGCGCCGGCAGGAAGCGGGTCGCGGCCGAGCCCTTCAGCTCGTGCTCGGCGGGGATGAGCAGCGTCGCGACGCCGGCGAGCGGCACCACCCGCTCGCCTTCGGCGGGCGCGACCGTGCCGACCTCGATCCGCGCGGCGGGGACGCCGAGCACCCCGGCGACCATCTCGCCGATCCGGGAGACCTCCTGGTCGAGCTCGATCCCGTGCAGCAGGTCGCGGGCCATCGTCGCGAGCGCCGTCGCCTCGCGCTCCCGGCGCTCCGCGAGCTCCGCGCGACGACGCGACCGGGCGGCCAGCGCGCCGACGACGACGGCGGTGACGAGGTAGACGGTGAGCACCGCCCAGTTGGCCTCGTCCTCGAGCTGGAACGTGTGCGTGGGTGGCAGGAAGAACCAGTTGAACGTGAGCATGCTCGCGATCGAGACGGCGACTGCGAGCGGCGTGCCCCACAACACGGCGACGAGCAAGACGGCGAAGACGTAGAGGACACCGAGGCTCAATACCGGCACGTGCGGGCGCAGCACGTCGATCGCTGCGGACACGAACGCGACGGAGCCGGCGCTCGCGAGCAGGCCGACGAGCAGCTCTCCGCGCGTGAGCGCGCCCAGCCTCATGCCGTCAACGGTAGAGGCTCAGGCGGCCGAGTGCAGTCGTGCGGACAGCTCGCGCGGCGTCGGCTTGAGGACGAGCGTCTCCGTCGGCGCGTGCAGGAGGAGCCACGCGAGCTCCTTCTCGGTGAATCCTCCTCGCCCGTCGGCGGGCGCCGGAGCGACGATCCGGTCGAACCGCTCGACCTCCCACAGGCGCCGGAGGGCGTGCGTTGCCGTCCGGCCTTTCTCGATGCGGGCGTCGACAGGGACTCCCGCCCGCAGCGCCGCGTGCTCGACGGCCTCGAGCACCGGCATGGCCAGCTTCACCTGGTCGCGGAGCGGCGAGTCCTCGCCGTAGCGGAGGGGCACGATCAGGAGGTACGCGGGCACGAGCACCGCCTCCTCCGCCCGGGCGATCCGGATTGCAGCCTGCAGCACCGTGGGATCGAGGCTGCCCGAGAACGGAACGAGGATGCGGCGCGCGCCCGCGGGCAGCGCGAGCCGCCTAGGCGGTCTCCGCCGGAGCAGCGCAACCGCGAGCGCGACGCCGAGCGCTGCTACGGCCGCAACGAGCGCGACGTCGAGGCCGCTCACTGCGGCCGCTCCGGCCGGTCGGCCCGGTTCGCGACGACGCGAATGTCGACCCCCGGCAGCTCCCGCACGAGGGCGGAGACGAGCGAGCCGCGCAGCACCTCCCGCCGCCGGCTCTCGTCCGGCGTGCCGACGAGCACGTACGTCGTGCCACGCTCGTAGACGATGTGGCGGACCGCCGCCACGAGGTTGTCGCCCTCCTCCTCGAGGAAGTGGGCGCCGAGCACGATCGCCAGACGGCGCAGCGCCGCGAGCGACACCTGCTCCTCCTCGGACAGCTCCTGCCCGGGCCGGCGCACCCACAGCGCGTCGAGCTGGGCGCCGAGCCGCTCGGCCGAACGCCACGCACGGCGCAGGATCCGCTGCGAGCGCGGCTCGGGCGTGACGAGCGCGAGCACGCGCTCCGCCACCGCCTGCTGGCTGAGCGGGTCGAGCACGAGGCTCTGCCGTCGCGACTCGACGTCCTCGGCGACCTCGCGCAGGGCAAGCTCGCGTAGCGCCGACAGCTTTTCGGCCCGGAAGAAGTTCTGCAGCGCGACCTCGGCGCGCTCCTTCGGGTACACCTTGCCGGCGCGCAGCCGATCCTGCAGCGCTTCCGGCGTGAGGTCGACGAGCACGACCTCATCCGCCTCCTCCAGGATCCTGTCGGGGAACGTCTCGCGCACGCGCACGTCCGTCAGCTCGGCGATCGCGTCGTTGAGGCTCTCGAGATGCTGGACGTTCACGGTGGAGATGACGTCGATGCCTGCGTCGAGCACCTCGTCGATGTCCTGATAGCGCTTCTCGTTCCGCATGCCCGGCGCGTTCGTGTGCGCGAGCTCGTCGACCAGCGCAAGCTCGGGAGCGCGCCGGATCACCGCGTCGACGTCCATCTCGTTGAGCTCGAGGCCACCGTGCTCGGCGCGGAGCCGAGGCACCTCCTCGAGCCCCTCGGCCAGCACCGCCGTCTCGGGCCGGTCGTGCGGCTCGAGGTAGCCGATGACGACGTCCCGCCCGTCCGCGTGCGCGTACTTCCCCTCCTGGAGCATGCGGTAGGTCTTCCCGACGCCGGCGGCCATGCCCAGCAGGATGCGGTAGCGGCCCCTCATCGGCCGATCCTAGTCACGACGCCAGCCGCCGCGCCGCCGGCACGATGACTGCGCTCATCGCGGAGCGTCCAGTGCGGCCAGCGCCTCGGTCAAGGCGTCTGGCAATTCAGCGGGGCTCGGCCAGGAGAAGGGATTCGAGGCGCCGTCGGCCAGCTCGCGTACGACGAGGACGCCGTACGGTGAGACGGGGCGCGAGAGATCGTCGAGCCGGAGCTGGAGCCGGCGCAGCTGGAAGAGGCTCTGCTCGGTCGCATGCCGGTCGAGCGGCGACGAGCCGGCGCGCAGGCTGAGATCTGCGTCGCGAGTCAGGCTCTGCACCCGCTTGACGAGACGCCGACGCGTGCGCTCCGAGGTGAGCTGCGGTGCGCGCCAGTCGGCGAGCGGCGACGAGACGGCGGAGCGCGCATGAGCGCGGAGGAGCCGATCGGCCAGGACGCGGCAGTGCCGAGCGTCGAACCAGGCATACCCGCCGCGAATCACTCCGAGCACCAGCAGCACGCCGCCCGCCGCGGTCGCGACGCCGGCCGACGCGACGCCGCTCGCCCACAGGGCTGCGACGGCGAGAGCCGGCGTCAGCGCCAGAAGGGTCGTACGCAGCGGCTGCGGCACGACGAGCTCCTCCCCGGCCGGGAGGAGCTCGTACGACTGGAGGGATGCGAACCGCAGGTCCGCTGGCATCGGCTTACTAGGCGCCGAGAACGTTGTGCACGATCAGGTCGATCAGCTTGATCCCGATGAACGGGAGGATGATGCCGCCGAGCCCGTAGATTCCCAGGTTCCGCCGCAGCAGCGCCGTAGCGCCGATCGCCCGATACCTGACACCCTTGAGGGCGAGCGGGACAAGCGCGGGGATGATGAGGGCGTTGAAGATGATCGCGGAGACGATCGCGCTCTTCGGGTCACCCAGGTGCATGATGTTGAGCGAGTTCAACGGTCCCCGGTGCCCCGGCTTCGTCGCGTAGGTGAACGCGAACATCGCCGGCAGGATCGCGAAGTACTTCGCAACATCGTTCGCGATGGAGAACGTCGTCAGCGCGCCACGTGTGATGAGGAGCTGCTTGCCGACCTCGACGATCTCGATCAGCTTGGTCGGGTTCGAGTCGAGGTCGACCATGTTGCCGGCTTCCTTCGCGGCGGTGGTGCCGGTGTTCATCGCAACGCCGACGTCGGCCTGGGCGAGCGCGGGCGCGTCGTTTGTCCCATCGCCCGTCATCGCCACCATCCGGCCCCGCGCCTGTTCGTCCTTGATCAGGGCCATCTTCGTCTCGGGGGTTGCCTCGGCCAGGAAGTCGTCCACACCGGACTCCTGCGCGATCACCGCAGCTGTGACGCGGTTGTCGCCGGTGATCATCACCGTGCGGATGCCCATCTTGCGCAGCTCGTCGAACCGCTCGCGCATGCCGCCCTTGACGATGTCCTTCAGGTGGACGACGCCGAGCGCCCAGTTGTCCCGAGCGACGACAAGCGGCGTGCCGCCTTGCTCGGCGACGCCCTGGATCAGCCGGTCGAGCTCGGCCGGAGCGCTGCCTCCCTGCTCCGAGATGAAGGTCTTGACCGCGTCGCCCGCACCCTTGCGGATGAGCGTGCCGTTCATGTTGACGCCGCTCATGCGCGTCGTGGCGCTGAACGGGACGAACTCGTGCTCACCGAGCTCGCGCTCGCGCAGGTTGAACCGCTCCTTCGCCAGCACGACGATCGAGCGGCCCTCGGGCGTCTCGTCGGCGAGCGATGCGAGCTGCGCCACCTCGGCGAGCTCGCGCTCCTCCACCCCGCTGACGGGCAGGAACTCGGCCGCCTGGCGGTTGCCGAGCGTGATTGTGCCGGTCTTGTCCAGCAGGAGGACGTCCACGTCGCCGGACGCCTCAACGGCGCGGCCCGACATCGCGAGCACGTTGCGCTGCACGAGGCGGTCCATTCCTGCGATGCCGATCGCCGAGAGGAGCGCGCCGATCGTCGTCGGGATGAGCGCGACGAGCAGCGCGATCAACACGGTCTGCGACGTGGACGTGCCAGCGTAGAGCGCGTAGGGGCGAAGCGTGACGACCGCGGCGAGGAAGGTGATCGTCAGGCCGGCAAGCAGGATGTTGAGTGCGATCTCGTTCGGCGTCTTGCGTCGCTCGGCACCCTCGACGAGCGCGATCATCCGGTCGAGGAACGACTTGCCCGGCTCCTGCGTCACCTCGATCACAAGCCGGTCGGAGAGGAGCTTCGTGCCGCCGGTGACAGCGGAGCGGTCGCCGCCGGACTCGCGGATCACCGGCGCAGACTCGCCGGTGATCGCCGACTCGTCGACCGAGCCGACGCCCTCGATGATCTCCCCGTCGGCCGGAATGATCATCGCCGCCTCGACGACGACGACGTCGCCCTTCTGCAGGTCGGCCGCCGCCACCTCCTCGGTCCGGCCGCCGTCGAGCCGGCGGAACGCAGTCGTGGTCGTGCGGGTCGCGCGAAGCGCTTCTGCCTGCGCCTTGCCGCGCCCTTCTGCGATCGCCTCGGCGAAGTTCGCGAAGAGGACGGTCAGCCACAGCCAGACCGCGATCACGCCGACGAACCAGAGCTGGCCGTTGTGCCCCTGCGCGAGGTCCTTGACGAAGATGACCGTCGTGATGATGCTGCCGACCTCGACGATGAACATCACCGGGTTCTTGAGCTGGAGCCGCGGGTCGAGCTTCGGGAACGAGTCCCGGACCGCCGCGAGCATGAGCTCGCGCGAGAAGACGCTTGCGCCTTGGCGCGCCATCTACCTTCCTCCCAGCTTGTCGAGGGCGAGATTGAGCTCGAGCACGTTCACGCCCGGCTCGCCGAAGAAGCCGAGGCCGCGGCCGTCGGTGTTCTCCTTGATCAGCTTCTGCACGGTCGCGAGCGGCAGGTGCCGCACGGCGGCGACGCGGTGCGACTGGAGCGCGGCGTTTGCCGGCGAGATGTCGGGGTCGATGCCCGAGGCCGAGGTCGTGACCGCGTCCACCGGAATGTCGTGGATGGTCAGACCCGGGTTGTGGGGCCCCTCGAGCTTGAGGATCGCCTGCGCCGCCGCCTTGACGTTCTTCGCGAGGTCGGGGTTGGTCGGCCCGAGATTCGCGAA